>Ga0307990_1004124_pt1 | contig 10781 bp, 9 predicted proteins | sample EllFjometagen129_FD_203168 | JGI IMG/M metagenome (GOLD analysis project Ga0307990, IMG submission 203168) | Marine microbial communities from Ellis Fjord, Antarctic Ocean - #129 | ecosystem: Environmental > Aquatic > Marine > Unclassified | place: Southern Ocean | collected 2014-10-08
TCTATCGTCTTTCGCCAGTGTTTGTCTTTATACCAGCATATGCCATAATAATAGGCGGCCTCGCCCGCCATTGGATGATCGGGGAATCGTTCTCTTACCTCCTTGAAAACGGCCCGTGCCTCCTCCAGGTTTCCACCGTCTTTGTAGAGAATCCCTTTGTGCATGATCTCTCCCGGTCCTCCGCCGGAAGGGATCAGCAGCGCCGCAGCGCCGAATAGCACGAGAACCCCCAGGGCGACAACCATGCGCCCCTGATTGCGCAGGACAAACCCGGGCAGCACGTTGCATACTCCCTTTTCTTTTTCTCTCTGCGGATGCCCCTTTCGGCCCCCTTGTATCCGGGCAATTCCGATCAGCAGCAGGATGATCACCCCGGCACCGGTGAGGATATATCCCGAGTAATCCCAGATGGTTTTTCCGAAGGAGAGGCGCACATTGGTGCGATTCGGATATACCAGCATGAATGAGGGGGAGATGAGGTATATCCTGTCCGCACCCTCTACCTTCCAGTTCGGATGATAGGAAACCTTTATCAGGAGGGGAACACCCGGATTGGATGTCTTGATGATAATCTCCTCATTCCGTATCTCTTCGCTGACTATACAGGTCCGGCCGACAGGGATCCGGGGGAGTAACACGGACGGCACCTCTTCGTCGGAGAGGGTATCCGGCGTGGGGGGCGGAAATGAGTCAACCGCCGCCTTGAACCGTGATCTGTCGATATCCCCTCCCTGATCGAAGACGAGATGAATTCCCCGGTTTTTCCCATAGGTCTGGAACCACCTGAAGGATGCCATCTTCCAGTCTTTTGCCTCACACAACACCGGCTCGAATTCCAGAGGCACAACGTACCGGTTCGTGTTCGTCGTCAGCTCATAGATGAAATAGGGGGGAATGCCCTTTTTGAGCCTGAATTCGGGGATTTCCTGTATCATTTTCCTGATCTCGGGGCTGACCACGATAAAATCGCTGACGTTGAACAGCTTGAGGTGTTCAATTCCGGCCGCCAGATCAACGTTTGAATAGCGGTACTGCGGAAAGGGTCTCGATGACTGCTTCGATATCTCGGACTGGATATAAAAGATGAAGGGGGACGACAGGGAGGACTGCATGTAGAGCCCTTCCAGCGTCGATCGCCCGGAAAAGAGGGGGAGGGATTCGAAGGCCCGCGTGGTACCTGCGTCGTTGTGCAGGGAAGAGTGCTCGTACACCACCCGCGGATCGCCGACCGATCCTGCAAGATAGCGGTTTACCTCGCTGAAGGCCGGCCACAGCTTCTTCGCCTCAAAACCGTTGTAATTCCAAGGGATCCATACTCCAGCGTTCTTTTCGAGGTGACTGATAAAGGGAACGGCACAGACAAGGAGCATCACCGGCACTACCCACTTCTGTCTCAGCGATCGCGTCAGGACACCAAGGCCAAGAGCGCCCATCAGCATCAGGAATACCTGCATGAAGGGGAGAAAGCGGATATCGATGACGCCTATCCGCGGAGCGAGGCGGTAGCATACCCAGCACAGAAGGATCACATAAGCAAAAAAGGCCGCTGGTTTTACCTCTTCGGCAAAGCGTTTCACCATTTCCGGTTTGCGTACAACGTGAAACCCGACCACGACAAGGCCGGCGGCGGCAAGTACTATCGGGGGCCAGAGGATGTACGGAAATATCTTCAGCAGCGATTTGATAAACCACTGGTCGGCATACGCCGTGGTGTACGTCATGTCCCCGATAAGCGGGAGCAGCCAGAACCCGAGAAGAAGGAAACCCAGAGCGTGTATCTTGAACAGGTAGATACCGTTTTTCAGAAAACAGGCCCGGTCAAAGAGGAAGAAGGATGACATCGCAACAGCGAAGAGGAGCGCATACCCGTGGCTGAACCCTATGGAAAAGACAAGGACCGCGTTCAGCGCCAGGTATCTGCCATCACGGATCCCCCGGTAGAGCGTCCCCGCAAAAAGGACGGCCAGGGACATAGCGATGCCGTAGGCAAACTCACCGGCAAGCGTGCTGAGGATGTTCCCACCCCACATGGAATTCGCTTCCATAAAGAGGAAAAAGAGCGAAAAGCTCGCGCCGGCGGCGGGAACGGGGAACCGCTGATCCATGAGGCGAAGCGCCGCGTAGCAGCACAGGGGGAGGGTAAAAACCCCCAGGATGGTGATCAGTTTGAAGGCGATCTGGAGCGGGATCAACTGCGAGAGTAAGGCCATCAGTATAAAGGGGAGGGGGAAGTAGAACCTCAGCAGCGGAAACCCTGCGTAATTTCCCATCGTCCAGCCGGAGATCCGCCCCTGCGGCAGGAGGACGTCGCGCATATACTGGGCCGTAGCGTAATGAGAGCCTGTGTCCCCGCCCGTTGTTGTCGTCAGGGAAAAGAGATATTCCGGCCGGAAATAACTGAACAAGAAGATAAAGATCAGGCAGAGAACCGTTACGTCGGTAAGGCTCTCCACCCTTGATTTTCCGGCTTCAGATCTCATTGCCATAAGCAAACGGTTGATTCCCTTATGAAGGTGCCCTGTGGACCAGAGAGTTTTCCGCTACCCGAATGCCTTCAGTGTCGCGTCTATATCTTCATCGGTATGCGCACGGGAGATGAAGGATGCCTCGAAGGGGGAAGGGGCGATCATGACCCCCCCCGCCAGCATCTTTCTGAAATGATCAGAGAAGAGCTTCGCGTCGCCCTGTGAGGCTGAGGCAAAGTCGGTGACATCCTGCCCCGTGAAAAAGAGGGTGAACATCGACCCCACCCGGTTGATCCGGTGGGGAGCCTTCTTTCCCTCCAGTATCCGTTTGATCCCGGCGCACAGGTGTTCGGTCTTCTTTTCAAGCTCGTCGTACACCCCCGGCTCCCGCAGACAGTCGAGGGTCGCGATGCCAGCCGCCATGGCGAGGGGATTGCCCGAAAGGGTGCCCGCCTGGTACACCGGCCCCATCGGCGCCAGATGTTCCATGATATCCCGCCTGCCGCCGAAGGCCCCGACGGGAAGGCCGCCTCCGATAATCTTTCCGAGACAGGTGAGGTCCGGCTCGATCCCGGCAATATTCTGAAAACCTCCGTAGGTAAGCCTGAAACCGGTGATCACCTCGTCAAAGATCAGGAGGATTCCCCGCTCTGAGGTAATCCCTCTCAACCCCTCGAGAAATCCGGGGGCCGGGGGAACAACGCCCATATTGCCGGCAACCGGCTCCACGATAACGCAGGCAGTATCATCCCCGTACCGCTCGATCGCGGACCGCGCCCCCTGTATATCGTTATAGGGGACCGTGATCGTCAGTTTCGCGAGGGCTTCAGGAACACCGGGGCTTCCGGGGATACCCAGCGTCGCGACGCCCGATCCCGCCTTCACCAAGAGCGAGTCGGCGTGGCCGTGGTAACATCCCTCAAATTTTATGATCCGGTTTTTCTTCGTGTATCCGCGGGCAAGCCGGATCGCGCTCATTACGGCCTCAGTACCCGAACTGACCATCCGCACCATATCGATCGACGGGATGGCATCGACGATACGCCTCGCCATCTCGATCTCCATCCGGGTCGGGGCGCCGTAACTCGTCCCCCTCTCGGCGGCCTGTCTGATCGCGTCAACTACCGGAGGGAAGGCGTGGCCGAGGATCATCGGCCCCCACGAACCGATGTAGTCTATATATTCCCGCCCATCAGCATCGTATACTCTCGCACCCGCGGCCCTTTCTATAAAGAGGGGATCGACCCCTACCGATCCGCAGGCGCGAACGGGGCTGTTCACGCCGCCCGGGATGTATCGCTGCGCCTCCCGGAAAAGTGATTTTGATATATCCATCTAAAAATACTCCATGCTGCTTTTTTTGAACTCCTCAAGACTCCTGAGAATCAAGTATTTCCTGATGCCGATGGCCGAAGAGATCGTGCCTACAAATGTGTCCATCCGATCTACCGTACCGGTCTCTTCAGGATCTCCCCCGGCCAGGTGCACCATCGTGAAGAGGTTATAGATACCCTCAAGGGGGGGCGTCCTCTCGTAACAATGGCTTATCTCATTGTAGGAAGCGAGGAGGGACCCAATTTCTTCACATCGCTCCTCCGGAACGGCCCAGACGACCATGGCATTCTCGGAAAAGCCCGCGCTTGTGTGCCGCAGCACCGCGCCGAACCTGCGCATAGCGCCACTTTCCTGCAACCCTTTCAGGACACCGATGACATCGCCTTCGCTCATGCCGAGTTTCTTCCCGATGACCTCAAAGGGCCTCTTGTCAAGGGGGATATCTCCCTGTACCTGCCGCGCGACCCTCTTTTCCTCGTCCGTCATTCCCGGCATATTCCCCTTCAGCCTCTTCTCTCTTCACACTATTTCTGTTCCCTGCCACGGTTTTCATACCATATGCGAACATTTTGTGACAAACATTTCTAAATAGTTCTTGACAACTACCTTTGTCACGGTTACATAGGGCGCGCTTGTTTTTTTGTGTTAATCCTATCTTGGCGAATAAAGAGAGTCTGGGGCAGGATCGTATCATAGCGGACAGGCAAATAATAATACCTGTAGGAGGAATTATCGTATGAGAAAATCACTAAAAGGCATCACCATTTTTATGATCACCATGGGGTTTCTATTCGTAACCGCCGCGGTTGCACTCGCCGCTGACGCTTCGCCCGACACCGTGGCGAACAATAAGGCACTGGTTGTCGCATGCAGTGTCCTTGCCGCCGGCATTGTTATGGGAATCGGCGCGCTGGGACCCGGACTGGGAATGGGGCAGGCAACGGGTGGTGCCGCGAATTCTGTTGGGAGAAATCCTGATGCTCAGGGTAAGATCATGCTTACCATGCTCGTCGGTATGGCAATGACGGAATCCATCGCGATCTATGCGCTGGTTATCGCTCTGTCGATACTGTACGCCAATCCGCTGATCAAGTACGTTCTCGGATAGGACATACCACTCAAGGCTTTATCGAAAAGGGGAAGGGACGAATAAAAAGTGTTTCTTCCCTTTTTTTATCTTCTCCCCCGATATACTCGTAAAAAGCTCCACTATGCCACTTTGCGGCATTATAATTGGAAGTAACTTATATTAATTTGTCATTTCGAATCCCGATCTATCGGGATGAGAAATCTTAGATTTCTCGTTGTTTCACTCCTCGAAATGACAAACGTAAAAAAGTGTTCATCTACTTTTTTAAATGTAAGTTACTTGGAAGTCTCCCCGGCTTCTCATCCCGACCAGTCGGGACGAGAAATCTTTAAACACAAAATGCTGAAGAGATAAGATTTCACCCTGACGGGCACTATAGCTCCCTGCGGTTGAAATGACAGATTGTGAGAATGTGACCTTTTACGATACTGTCGCCCCTGACAAGCGTGTAATAATGGGGGGTTGAATCCCGGATGTACTGGTCCATAAATGCCCGCGGGTATTATTCATCGACACGGGCGGGGCTTGATCGCAGGGTCTTTTTTTCAGACTGGATATGCTTCAACCGGAGCACCTTCTCCTGCGCCCTCTTTGACCTTTTTCTCTTCTGCCTCTTTATCTTTTCAATCTTCTGTCGCTGCAGACTCGCGCGCCCCTTCTGTATTCTCTCTATCCTGTCGATGAGGATGCGTCTCGCAAGAAACCGGTTCATTGCCCGCGACCGCTCGTCCTGGCACTTTACCGAAAGTCCGGTCGGGACATGCATGAGAAACACACAGGAGGAGGTCTTGTTCACCTTCTGCCCCCCCGAACCGGACGCCCTGACAAAGGTCTCGCGGAGATCTTCCTCCCGTACGCCCAGCTTTTCCATGCGGGCGAGGAGGGCCTCCTCCTTTTTCTGTGAAACGGCAAACATCCCCATGCCCGGCATAATACCCCATCGGCGTGGCAGGATGTCAAGGATTTTTCACCTCCTTGACACATTTTCGCCTATTCGTTTATAGTGGGGTATGTTCAGCGCCCACCTGATCAATGACCCGTCCGCTGACCCGGGGGTCTACATCAAGTTCAAGTACCGGAACGAGGCGCTCCTCTTTGACCTCGGCGAGATCTATACCCTTGCGCCGCGACAGATCCTCAGGATCAGGCACATCTTCATATCCCACACCCATATGGACCACTTCATCGGCTTTGATCATCTCCTGCGGATCTGCCTCGGGAGGGACATGCACCTGTCCCTCTTCGGCCCGCCCGGATTTACAAAAAATGTCGAGGGAAAGCTGGCCGCGTATACCTGGAACCTCGTTCACAACTACACCAACGACTTCGTCATGCGGGTGGTTGAGGTGCATGAAACGGAAAGGGTGGAGACACGCTACAGCTGCCGGGGCGGTTTCAGGGCGGAGGATACGGTTACAAAAACACTCGAAGAACCACTGGTTGACGAAAAACGCTTCGCAGTCCGGATGGCTTTTCTGGACCACAAGGTGCCCTCCCTTGCCTTCGCCATGAAGGAGAGGACGCAGATCAACATCATGAAAAACGCTCTTGACGAGATGGGGCTCGCGCCGGGAAACTGGCTGGTGCGACTCAAAGACGACATCCGCGAGGGGACCCGGGATAACTCCATGATCGAAGCACGCCTGAGGGACGGGGGTACCAGGGAAATATCCATTGGTGAGATGAAAAAGCTCGTCCGGACAATGCCGGGGCAGAAGGTCTCGTACGTAACCGATACCGTCTACAACAGCGATAACGCGCGAAAGATTGTGAAACTGGCGGAGGGGTCCGACATACTCTTTATCGAGGCCCCGTTTCTGGAGGAAGACGCGGATATAGCGGCGGCAAAGTACCACCTGACGGCGCGACAGGCCGGACATCTGGCCCGCGAAGCGGGGGCGAAAGAGCTTCGCATCTTCCACCTGTCACCGAAATACAAAGGGCGCGAACACCTCCTCATGGATGAGGCCATGGGGGCATTCAAGGACTCCTCCCCTGCGCTTCATTCAGGTGAAAGTAAAAGATTGAAGGTTTAAGGGCTGAAGCGATTGCAAAGTCTTCAGTCTATCAACCTTGATGCACCGGTAAAAAGTCAGGGTTCCCCTCCCCTAGCGGGAGGGGATTAAGGGGAGGGGGTGTAAGCCTTTGAAACAACATTATATCCACCCTCACCCCACCCCTCTCCCATCAAGGGAGAGGGAGAATGTTTGACTTCCAAGTAACTGACATGTAAAAAAGTAGATGAACACTTTTTTACGTTTGTCATTTCGAGGAGTGAAACGACGAGAAATCTAAGATTTCTCATCCCGATAGATCGGGATTCGAAATGACAAATTAATATAAGTTACTTCCAATTATAATGCCGCAAAGTGGCATAGTGGAGCTTTTTACGATAGTGTCAACCTTCAGCCTGAACCCCTTAGAGCATCATGCCTTCTCTATCTGAAACTCTTCCAGGTTTATGGCGACGGAGCGCTGGAGCAGGTCTATGGACACGACGAAAAGATGCCGGCGGTAATCGGCTCGCGTAACGACACCCTCTATCCCCCTGAAGGGCCCGTCCGTTATCCTCGCCCGCTCCCCCTCTTTGGGGTAGAGACACGGCTGTATCTCCACATCCGAGGCTATCAGGCGTTTGATCGTTTCTATCTGCGCAGCGGGAATCGGTATCGGCTCGTAACTGTCCGGCCTCCCCAGCATCTTTACCACACCGGGAGTGGTGAGAACGCTGATCTTCCGTTCGTTTGTGTATTCAGGAAAATCCACGAAGAGGTAGCCTGAAAACATCGGGATGGATATCTTCTTTCTCCGGTCCTTCCTTCGGCTCCACACCTCTATCTTAGGGAGAAAGGTCTCGACCGATCTCTGGGCAAGCCCGGCATACACCCTGTCCTCGAAACGACTCTTTGTGTAGACGGCATACCAGGACATCTCAGCCTTCCCCTTTTTTCATGTACATAACTATGTCATCCCCCTTGCGGAGAATACGTTCGCAGCATAGCGCGATGGAATCGTCCATCCGCGATATCCCCAGATCACCGATTGCCTCTATCCCCCTCCCCACTATCTTGGGGGCGGTGATAACGATCATCCGGTCGAAGAGCCCCGCTCTTACAAAGGAGGTGATGACACCGGCACCCCCCTCGACGAGAATTGAGGATATCTGCCGTTTCCCCAACTGCGCCAGGAGCATCCGAAGATCCAGGGAGCCGTTTTCGTCCTTGCCGATAACCAGTGTCTCGATCCCCCGTTCCTCCATAACGGAAGGCCGTTCGCTTCCGCGAAGGGGCCCGGTGACAACCAAGGTTTGGGCGGCATCCTGGTTATCGAGGACACGCGCGTCCGGCGGTATCCGGAGTGAGGGATCGACAACAATCCTCAGGGGATTCCGTCCCCTGACCAGCCGGACACGAAGGTCGGGGTTATCCGCGATAACCGTCCCTATCCCGACTAAAACGGCGTCGTGCTGTCCCCTCAGCCGGTGCGCGAACTTCAGAGATGGGGGAGAACTTATCCACCGGGAATGGCCCGTGGACGAAGCGATCCTCCCATCGAGGGTCTGGGCGTATTTCAGCGTGACAAAGGGAAGGCCGGTTCTCATGAAGGTGAGGAACTGTTCGTTCAGCGCCTCACACTCCCGCTCCAGGGCGCCCACCTTCACCTCTATACCGTGGTCACGCAGTCTCCTGATACCCCTCCCGGAGACAAGGGGGTTGGGATCAACGCTCCCCACTACCACCCGTGCCGCCTTCGCCTCGATAATTCTGTCGACACAGGGGGGAGTTTTTCCATGGTGGGAACAGGGCTCCAGTGTAACATAAAAAGTTGCGCCTTCAATGGGGCCCGAGGCATCATCGATCGCGTTGATCTCCGCGTGCGCCTCTCCAAACCGCTGGTGGTAACCCTTCCCCAGGATCTTTCCATCCCTGACGATAACGGCGCCCACCATGGGGTTGGGGCTCGTCCACCCTTCCCCCCTGCGAGCGAGTATCAGGGCTATCTTCATATACTGTTCATCTGTCATGGTTTCAAACCCGGTACGATCTGTTTGCAAACCGTATACTATACGGCGCGCGCCATGTAAAGAAAAGTAACGATCCCGCCCGTATCCGCATTATCCGGTTATCACGCCTCCCTCAAATATGCTATGAGGCGTTAAGAACCACGGTTGAGAGGGGAGAGACACATGAAGGGAGTCGTTCTCGCGGGGGGTCTCGGCACCAGGATGCACCCGCTGACAAAGGTCACGAACAAGCATCTGCTGCCGATCTATGACAAGCCCATGATCTATTATCCGATCACCACACTGGTCAATGCCGGTATAGATGAGATACTGATCGTAACGGGGGGAAACAACGCGGGTGATTTTCTGAAGCTGCTGGGCAATGGCAAGGAGTTCGGCCTCAAGCACCTGAATTATACCTACCAGGAGGGTGAGGGGGGCATAGCGGCCGCCCTGAGCCTGGCGGAATTCTTCGCGGATAAGGATAAGATCGTCGTCATGCTCGGTGACAACATCATCGAAAAGAACATCATAGGGGCAGTCAAGGACTTCGAAAAACAGAAAGAGGGGGCCAAGGTCCTGCTCAAGGAGGTTCACGACCCTGAGCGCTTCGGCGTCCCGACATTCAAGGATGACAGGATCGTCGGCATCACGGAGAAACCCTCAAAGCCGGCCTCTTCGTATGCCGTTATCGGCATCTACATGTACGACAGCACGGTCTTCGATTTCATCAAGACCCTGAAGCCCTCTGCCAGGGGTGAACTGGGGATAACCGACGTGAACAACTATTATATCGGTAAAGAGACTATCACCCATGACATCCTGGACTGCTGGTGGACGGACGCGGGAACCCTTGAATCACTCCAGTACGCGGGGAACATGGTCGCCAAGACCGGGGCAAACAAGGTGTAAAAATAAGGAGACAGGAGGCAGGAGGCAGGAGGCAGGAGGCAGGAGACAGGAGACAGGAGACAGGAGACAGGAGTAAGGAGTAAGGAGTAAGGAGTAAGGAGGCAGGAGTAAGGAGTAAGGAGTAAGGAGTAAGAAACAAATCCCGAAAAATCGGGATTAAGCAGTCAGGGGGTGACTTTATGATCGAAGGGGTGAAAATTAAAGAATTAAAAGTTATACCGGATGAGCGCGGACGATTGATGGAGATACTCCGCCGTGATGATGAAATGTTTAAGGGTTTCGGCCAGGTTTATATGACAACCGCCTATCCGGGCGTGGTCAAGGGATGGCACTACCACAAGAAACAGTCCGATAACATGGCCGTGGTAAAGGGAACCATGAAAATTGTCCTGTGTGACGGGAGAGAGGATTCCCCGACCTATAAAGAAGTGAATGAATTTTTCGCCGGGGAACACAATCCCATCCTGGTGCACATCCCCCCGTACGTCTACCACGGCTTCAAGTACGTCTCGCCGGAAGAGGCAATCGTCGTCAACACACCCACCGAGACATATAATTACGAAGATCCGGACGAATTCCGTGTCCACCCGCACGAAAACGACATACCGTATGACTGGGGGAGAAAAGACGGATAGGGAAGACAATTTTTAATTGTGAATGTTGAATTGTGAATTGCGGGAAATTATGAAAAGACAGTTTTTTAATTGTGAATGTTGAATTTTTAATTGTAGAAGAATAAGAAAAGACAATGTTGAATTATTAATGTTAAATGTTGAATTACGTGGTTAAAAGTGCATTCACGGGGTTTTTAATTAAACATTAATAATTCAAAATTCAACATTGTCTTTCAGTATTCTTTCGTGAGTTTGTCCAGTTCGGCCAGCGAGAAGACCGGGCCGTCCTTGCAGACATACTTGCTCCCCACATTGCACCGACCGCATTTCCCGATACCGCACTTCATTCGCATCTCAAGTGA
>Ga0307990_1004125_pt1 | contig 10773 bp, 17 predicted proteins | sample EllFjometagen129_FD_203168 | JGI IMG/M metagenome (GOLD analysis project Ga0307990, IMG submission 203168) | Marine microbial communities from Ellis Fjord, Antarctic Ocean - #129 | ecosystem: Environmental > Aquatic > Marine > Unclassified | place: Southern Ocean | collected 2014-10-08
GAATTGATAAAGCTTTTGAAGTTTTTTTATCTATCTCAATAGCTACACCACTAATTACAGGAGCTGTATTGTGGATTTGTGTTCTTATTGGCATTTGAGTTAGTTGCTTCTTTATTGATATATCAGGATCAGAGCCTATCACACTGTCGCTAGGGCCACATAATCCCAAGTCAGTAATAAAAGCTGTGCCTTTTTCTAAGATCATCTCATCAGCTGTTTGTACGTGAGTGTGAGTACCAACAAGTGCGCTTATTTTTCCATCTAAATGCATTGCTAAGGCTTTTTTTTCTTCATGATTTTCAGCGTGCATATCAACTAAAATAATATCACACTTTCCACTCATTTTTCTTATCTCATCTTCCGCAGCCTTAAAAGGACAATCAGTTTGTGGCAAACTGATTCTTCCCTGTAAATTAATAACACCAACTTTTAAACCATTTGATTCAATTATAGTTGAACCATGGCCAATTGTTCCACTTGGATAATTTAAAGGTCTTAGTAGTCTGATATCATTTTTTAATGAATCATAAATTTCATCTTGCTGCCATATATGATTGCCACTAGTTATAACATCAACGCCTAATGAAAATATCTGAGTTTTTTCACTCTCATTTAGACCAAATCCATTAGCAGCATTTTCGCCATTTACAACAACAAAATCAGCTCTATACTCTTTTATTAATTGTCCTAAACCCATAAACAAAGCTCTCATACCTGGCTGACCACATACATCACCAAGCATTAAAACAGTAAATTTGTTTCCCACAAGCTCTTCCTATTAAAAATAGAGGCTGTAAAGCCTCTATTTTTTATCGTGCATATTCTACTACACGCGTTTCTCGAATTATCGTAACTTTGATTCTACCAGGATATCGCAATTCTGCTTCAATTCTTGAAGCAACTTCTTTTGCCATATCTTTAGCTTCTTCATCACTGACACTTGCATTGTTAACTAATATTCTTAATTCTCTACCGGCTTGGACAGCAAAGGCTTTATCAACACCTTCATAACTTTCTGCTATTTTTTCTAAGCTTTCTAATCTCTTAATATAGTTATCCAAAGTTTCTCTTCTAGCTCCAGGTCTTGCTGCACTAATTGCATCTGCAATTTGTACAATAATAGCTATAGGTGATTTTGGTTCAACATCATTGTGATGAGCTAAAATTGCGTTAACAATAATATTATCTTCACCAAGTCTCTTAGCATGTTCTGCCCCTAATTCTGCATGATTGGCATCACTTTCGGTTTCGATTCCTTTACCAATATCATGTAATAATCCGGCTCTCTTTGCTATTTCAGGATCTGCGCCAACTTCACTCGCAATCATTCCAGATAATACTGCAACTTCTCGAGAATGACTTAATACATTTTGGCCATAACTTGTTCTAAAATATAATCTACCAAGAGCTCTAATCATCTCTTGGCTCATATTATGGATACCCATATCAAATACAAGTTTTTCACCTTCATCTGCAATTGTTCTGTTAACTTCTTTTGCAACCTTGTTAACAACTTCTTCAATTCTTGAAGGGTGAATTCTGCCATCTTGGACTAATCTCTCTAAAGCTACTCTTGCTATTTCTTTTCTTACTGGATCAAAACATGATATAACTACAGCCTCTGGAGTATCATCAATAATGATATCTACACCAGTTAAGGTTTCTAACGTCCTAATATTTCTCCCTTCACGTCCAATAATTCGGCCTTTCATTTCGTCACTAGGTAAACTGACAGATGCAATTGATACATCTCCACTTACTTCTGTTGCCATTCGCTGAATAGAGGTTAAGATAATATCTCTCGCTAATTTTTCAGCCTTTAATTGAGCTTCTTGCTCAATTTTGTTTATGATTGTTTGAGAATCGTGTTTAGCGACTTTTTGCATTTGATCAATAATAAGCTCTTTAGCTTCCTCTTGAGTCATGCTTGCTATCTTCTCTAACTCCAACAATATAGAGTTTTCTTTTGTTTCTAACTCTACTTCAGTTTTTTCAATAACTTTATTTCTATCTTCGAGTTGATTCTTAATGGTATCTAATTCGGCTAACTTGCGTTCAACATTTTCTTCTTTTTGAAGAATACGTCGTTCTGAACGTTGCAATTCACTTCTTCTTTCCCTTGCCTCTCTCTCAACTTGTTGTTTTTCTTTCAACAACTCGCCTCGAGTTTCTAGGATAAGTTCTTTACTTTTTGCTTCAGCTTCTTTTACTGCATCTGCATCTAAGCGTCTAGCTTTTTGCTCCACAGAAGTCAGTTTAAATTTCGAATACAGCCATCTTCCGATAAATCCGAAAACAGCACCAAGAACAACAAGAAGGAGATAAATTAATTCTTTCATAATATTTTCTCCTCAGTTGCCAATTATTTTAATATTATTCAACTAAGGGTAAATTGTCAAGTTTCACATCAATAAAAAACCGCTACCTTAATAGGTAACGGCTAAGTCATTAAATGACAAAAGACAGTATTCTCAATTTATTAATCATAAAAACAACTAAATTGTACACTGTTTTTTTTCCAAATTATTAATTTGAAAGATTTGTACTTAGAGGTTAAAGGCTTTTTCTCCTTTATTCTAAGTACACTGGGTAGCTAGTACCACAGTTTATTTTTCGTCTTTAGCGCTTGTTTTATCAACAAGTTCTAAAATTACCATTTCAGCTGCATCGCCTAGACGGAAACCTGTTTTTAAAATACGGGTATATCCACCTTTACGCTCTACATTGATAGGTCCGATCTCTGTGAAAAGTTTATTAAGAATCGCTTGATCCGTAATTTCTTTTCCAACAATACGACGATTATGAACACTATCAACTTTTGCTCTAGTGATCATTCTTTCTACCTTTTTGCGTACTTCAAGAGCCTTAGCTTTTGTAGTCTCAATTCTCTCATAACGGAAAAGTGAGGTTGCCATGTTACGTAACATCGCATCGCGTTCTGCGGTACTTCTACTTAATGTATTGAAACCAAATCTATGTCTCATCTTCTTCTTCCTTGTTACCAGGAACATTGATTGTGTTTTTTAAAACACTATAATCTGTCATTCCAAGGCTAAGATTCCACTCTTTAAGTTTATCTTTAATCTCAGTTAATGACTTTTTACCAAAGTTTCTAGTTTTTGCAATTTCATCTTCAGTTTTCTTTGTTAAATCACCAATAGTTCTAATACTAGCATTTTTAAGGCAGTTACTTGAACGAACAGTTAATTCTAATTCTTCAACAGAAGTATTCAAGATTTTTCTAATCTTTTCTTCTTCTTCATCAACTTCTTCTTCACTGCTTACCAATGCTTCATCAAAATTAATAAATACCGAGAAATGATCTTTTGCAATCTTTGCTGCTTCTGCAAGAGCGTTAACTGGTGCGATGGTTCCATCTGTATAAATTTCTAGATTTAACTTATCATAGTCATTTCTATAACCTACACGAGTTGGTTCAATTGAATATTTTACACGGGTTACAGGAGAGAAGAAAGCATCAAGAGCTATTACTCCTATTTCTTCAATATATTTCTCATTAACCTCTGAAGGTACATAACCCCTTCCTAAGTCGATTTGAAGTTCCATTTCAATATTCGCATCGTCCATCATAGTAAAAACTACTAAATCTTTATTAGTAATTTCAACTTGGTCGCGTTCAAAGTTCTGACCGGTAATAACGCCGGGGCCTTTACACTCAATGAGAAGATTTACACTTTCGCAATCTTCAGGCATACTTATTTGCAGTTTTTTTAGAGCAGCAATTATATCCGCAATGTCCTCTCGAACACCTGGAAGCTGATCATATTCACTAGAAATTAAATGAGGTACACCTTCTTCATTAAAGCTTGTGAACTTAACAGCAGTAACTGCATAACCCTGAATTGAAGATAAAAGAACTCTTCTGAGCGTATTACCGATAGTTGTACCAAATCCTCTCTCGAAAGGATACGCTACAAATTTACCGTAATTAGCTTCATCTGCATTATGCTCAAAATTAGTTCCCTTGGGTTTCTTAAAGCCCTTCAAAAGGTTTTTTCGTGCCATGGTTACTCCTTAAAGTCTGGATATGCAGATTAACATCTGCGTCTGGCGCAGGTAAGGCTCCTATGGAGCCACACCTCTATAAACAGCATTCCAAGATTTACCATTGGAAATGCTCCTAACAATTAAACTCTACGTGTTTTGCGTGGGCGACAACCGTTGTGAGGAATTGGAGTTACGTCACGAATGGAACGAACTTTCAATCCTAGAACACCAAGAGCTCTAATAGCACTTTCGCGTCCTACACCAGGGCCTTTGACATAAACATTAACTTCACGAAGACCATAATCCATAGCCTTCTTAGCTGCTGTTTCACAAGTAATCTGTGCTGCATAAGGGGTTGATTTCTTAGCTCCACGGAATCCTAGACCACCAGCAGAAGCCCAAGAAACAGTGTTTCCTTCAAGATCTGTCATGGTAACTATTGTATTGTTAAAAGTTGCCTGTATATAAACGTTGCCGTCATAGACGGTCTTTTTAACTTTACGCTTTGCTTTCGCTTTCGCTTTTGCATTAGCCATTTTCATATACTCCTTATTTCTTCTTGCCTGCTACGGTCTTCTTCTTACCTTTACGAGTTCTAGCATTAGTTTTAGTCTTTTGCCCTCGAACAGGTAATCCTTTTCTGTGACGAAGTCCACGGTAACAACCGATGTCCATAAGTCGTTTGATATTTAAGGCTACTTCAGTACGAAGACGTCCTTCAACCTTATAATTTTCTTCAATTTCATGACGTACTACCGCCAATTCATCATTAGAAAGTGTATTAATTCTTACATCTGGATTGATTCCTGTTTTTTTACAGATATCAATCGCTGAAACGTTACCGATACCAAAGACATATGTTAAAGCAATCTTAACAGCTTTGTTCGGCAAGTCTACACCTGCAATTCTTGCCATTATTGGCCTCCTAATTAAAGTTTTAGAGAGGTGGCTTTCGCCGAACCTTACTTTTGTCTTTGCTTATGTTTTGGGTTTTCGCAAATTATACGAACAACCCCATTTCTTTTGATAACTTTGCACTTGTCGCATATAGGTTTGACACTTGCTCTGACTTTCATATTAAGCTCCTATTTTTTTCTTGCCTTTGCTTGGCTAAAAATACCAGTTTGATGATGCATTTTCATTACACCCTCTACCTGTCTCATGGTATCTAGGTCTACACCAACCATAATGATTAATGAAGTACCACCAAATAACATAGATACAGATGGTGGGAAGCTAAAGAACTTCTGTACTAATGTAGGAATCAATGCAATGAAAGCTAAGAAAATAGATCCGGGAAGAATAACGCGGTTAATAACTTTCGTTAGATACTCCTCAAGTTTTTCGCTCCTTATTCCAGGAACAGAACCACCGTTTTCTCGAATCTGTTTAGCCATCTCTACAGGATTCATAGTAACCTGTGTATAAAAGAATGCAAAACCGATAATCAACAGAGTATATATTATTATGTAGGGGATACCCTGTGGATTTAACCAATTAGCAAAAGTTGCTAACCAACTCACTTCTGTGCCTAAACTAGATGCAATTTGAAGTGGGAAGGACATTAATGCTGAAGCAAAGATAACCGGGATAACACCACTTGGGTTTAGTTTAACAGGAATGTAAGTGCTTTGTGAACCATACATTTTTCTGCCAACTACACGTTTAGCATAGTTTACCGGAATCTTTCTCTCACCTTGTTGCTCGTATACTACTAAAGCAATAACAACGATAAACATTGCTAATACTACTAATAATGAGATTGGATTAAAACTACCTTCTTGTACACCTCTAAATAGAGTAACAAGTGCAGATGGAATTCTTGCAACAATACCTGCAAAGATTAATAAGCTGATACCATTACCAATTCCAAATTGAGTTATTTTATTACCAAGCCATACGAGGAACATACTACCTGCTGTTACAGATAGCATTGCTATCAAAGTAAATGGTAAGCGACTCATGGTCATAGAACCAGGAATCGAATTAGCATAAATAGTTATAACATAGGACTGAATCAAACAAACAACTATTGTACCATATCTAGTATATTGTTGAATTTTCTTAGATCCGTGAGGATCTTGTGCGAGTTTTCTCAAACTAGGAACTACAATCATTAATAATTGTAAAATAATCTGAGTACTAATGTAAGGCATTACACCTAACATGAATAGAGAGAAATTCGAAAATGCCCCACCGGAAAAGAAGTTCAAATATTCTGTAAATCCGAACGAATTAGAATTACTCTGTGATAGGAAATATTGTTGTAGAACCTGGACGTTAATTCCCGGAATTGGTATAACCGCTCCCAACCTACTGATAAACAGTAGGAAGAAAGTGATTAGGCTTTTTCTTCGTAACTCCTGGATTCTGAACATTTCTACTAGGGAGTTTGCCATTTAGACCAACCTTTTTGTTATTTAATTTCGCCACCAGCAGCAGTGATTTTCTCAAATGCACTGGCTGAAACCTTTAAACCTTCAATAGTTATTTTTTTATCAAGCTCTCCGTTAGAAAGTATTTTAGCTCTAACGCTATGGCCTTTTACTAAACCTACTTTCTTAAGAGCATCTAAATTAACTAATGCACCATCCTCAAATTTTGCACTTAAAGCAGTTAAAGAAACTACTTGGTACTCAACTTTGAAAGGGTGGTTAGAGAAACCTCTACGTGCAACACGTCTGTATAAAGGCATTTGACCGCCTTCAAAACCAGGACGCACACCACCACCTGAACGGGAATTTTGACCATCATGGCCTCTACCACAGGAACGGCCTTTTGATGAAGCACCACGCCCTACGATAGTTTTTTTAGTATTAGCACCGTAAGGTGCCTTTATTTGACCTAAATTTGTCATTATTTCATCTCCTCAACTTTAACAAGGTGAGCAATGACGTTTACCATGCCAAGCATTTCAGGAGTTGCATTGATAACTACACTACTACTAATCTTATTTAAACCAATTGCTTTAACAGTGCGGCGTTGCTTTGGTAAAGTACCAGCAACACTATGAGTTAAAGTAACTTTAAGTTGTTTTTCCTTTTTAGCCATCATTAACCCCACATGCTTTTTAGAGTTTTACCTCTATTCTTAGCGACTTGGCGAGCATCAAACAAATTTTCAAATGCATTAAAGGCTGCTTTTACTGTGTTAACAGTATTTTTTGAACCTAAAGATTTACCTAAAATATCTGTAATTCCTGCTGCATCACATAAAGCTCTAACAGCACCACCAGCAATAACACCGGTACCTGGAACTGCAGGTTTTATGAGAACACTAGCACTTTTAAATTTACCAATACATTCATGAGGTATTGTACCGTTTTTAACAGGTACAGTAATCATACTTTCTTTAGCACGATCTACAGCTTTACGAATTGCATCAGTTACATCATTTGCTTTACCAAAACCATAACCAACTTTGCCTTTTTGGTCTCCAACAACTACAAGAGCTGAGAAAGAGTATCTTCTACCACCCTTTACAACCTTAGAAACACGATTAAGCTTAATTAGTTTTTCGACGTTGCCGTCGTTTTTGTCATCTTTTCTTGATCTTTCCACGGACTCCCCCTAGAACTTCACGCCAGAACTGCGGGCGCCGTCTGCGATGCTCTTAACAATACCATGATAGAGGTAGCCATTTCTGTCGAATACACAAGTTGTGATATTCTTCTCAATCATCCTCTTACCAATCACCTCACCAAGCTTTGTTGCATCAGCGATACAGTTTTTCAAGCCTTTAAGTTCAGTTTCGACGGTATTTGCTGAAACAAGAGTTTCACTCGATACATCATCAATTATTTGAACATACATATGGTGATTACTACGGAAAACAGTCATCCTCGGTCTGCAGGCAGTACCGGAGATGCTTTTTCTGATATGAAGCTTACGTCTTTTCAGCTTTCTTTGTTTATCAATTACTTTATCCATCTCTTACCTACCGATTATTTGCCGGACTTACCGACCTTGCGACGAATGACTTCATCCTCATATTTAACACCTTTACCTTTATAAGGTTCAGGTTTACGTAGAGAACGAATTTCCGCAGAAGTCTGACCAACTAATTGCTTATCGATTGCTGAAACAACAATCTTATTTTGTCCTTCAACGGTAATTGTTACGCCTTCTGGAATAACAAATTCAATAATGTTTGAATAGCCTAAGTTAAGAACAACAATGTTGCCTTTAACTTCTGCACGGTAACCAACACCATTTACAATTAAAGTCTTTGAATAACCTTTAGTTACACCAACAACCATGTTGTTTAATAACTGACGGTATAGGCCATGGAAGCTACGGCTAGCTTTGGATTCGTCTTTGCGAGTTACAATAATTTGTTCTTTTTGAACATCGAAAGCAACTTCTTCACGGACTTGTAGTGTTAATTTACCCTTAGGTCCCTCAACACTTAGAAGGCCGTCTTTAAAAGTAACCTTAACCCCTGCAGGTAGTGCAACGGGCATTTTACCAATACGCGACATTTTTCACCACCTTACCAAATAGTACAGATCAGCTCACCACCAATCTTCTTGTCAGAGGCCTTTTTTCCGGTAATAACGCCAGTTGAAGTAGAAACTACTACTACACCATAACCATTAAATACACGAGGCATGTTACGATAGCCACAATATACACGACGTCCTGGTGTTGAAACACGTTGAATGTCATGAAGTACTGCGCTCTGATTATCATCATATCTTAAGAAAACACGGATATTAGATATACCATCTTTTGTCACTTTCTTGAAGTTTTTTACATATCCTTCATTCTTTAAAATCTTTACGATTTGAAGCTTCAATTTAGATGTGGAAATATCTACTTTTTCATGCTTTGCTTGACTTGCATTTCTGATTTTAGTCAGCATATCTGCAATTGGATCACTTACAGCCATTTTTATCTCCTACCAACTTGATTTGGTTACGCCAGGGATCTGACCTTCACTTGCCAATTTTCGAAAGCAGATTCTGCACATATCGAATTTACGCATATAACCACGAGGTCGTCCACAGATTCGGCATCTGTTTACCTGTCTAGTACTGAATTTAGGCTCTTTTTGAGCTTTTACAATCAATGATTTTTTAGCCATTTACAATTCCCTCTTACTTAGCGAACGGCATACCAAATTTCTTAAGTAGTGCGCGTCCTTCTTCATCGGTCTTGGCCGTCGTAACGATTGCGATATTCAGACCGCTAATGCGTTCTATTTTATCGAAGTCAATTTCAGGAAAAATGATCTGTTCAGTAACACCCAAAGAGTAGTTACCATGACCATCAAAAGCATGAGGCTTTACGCCCTTAAAGTCCTTAACACGTGGTAAAGCAATACCAATTAAGCGTTCCAAGAAAAACCACATATTATTACCACGAAGGGTAACCTTAGCACCAATTTCTTGTCCTTCACGAACTTTAAAGTTAGCAATAGACTTTCTTGCTTTAGTCTTTACTACATGCTGTCCCGCGATTTGTTCCAATTCTTTTACAGCGGCATCTAGAAGCTTTTTATTAATAATAGCTTCACCAACACCAACACTTAGTGTAATTTTTTCAAGGGTAGGAACCTGCATTACAGATTTATAACCTAGCTCTTTGAAAAGAGCAGGTGCTACATCTTCAAGATATTTTGTCTTAAAGGTAGGTATAAACTTTTCTTCCATTAGAGCACTTCCCCGGTTTTTTTCGCGAAACGGACTTTTTTTCCATCATCGTCGAACTTGTATCCGATCTTACTTACTTTTCCATCTACAAATAATGCAACATTAGAAACGTGGATCGGAGCTTCAATGTCGATTATACCGCCCTTGTCTTGTGGACTACGCTTTTTAACAGTTTTTTTAACCATATTAGCGCCTTGGACGACTACCCTATCTGTGTTAGGGTTCACCTTAGCTACTTTACCAACATAACCTTTGTCTTTGCCGGCTAGTATTTTAACGGTGTCGTTTTTCTTGAGCTTCATTGCTTTTCTCCTACAACACTTCCGGAGCGAGTGAAACAATCTTCATATAACCGTTACGTAGCTCACGAGCTACAGGTCCAAAGATTCTTTTACCGCGGGGGTTATTGTTGGCATCAATGATAACACATGCGTTATCATCGAACCTGATATAGGTACCGTCAGGTCTACGGTATTCCTTCTTAGTTCGTACTACAACAGCTTTCAAAACAGTACCTTTTTTAATAGCACCATTTGGAAGAGCGTTCTTTACTGCAACTACCACAATATCACCAACACTAGCTACGAATCTATGGCTACCACCTAATACTTTGATAACTTGAACACGTTTTGCGCCGCTATTGTCAGCAACATTTAAATAACTCTGCATTTGTACCATGACGTATCTCCTTGCTTAACGAGCACGCTCGACGACTTGAGTTAGGCGCCAGCACTTGTCTTTGCTATAATGACGACATTCAATAACACGAACTGTGTCACCAATATGAGCATCATTTCTTTCGTCATGGGCCTTAACTTTTTTAGTTTTGGTCACATACTTTTTATACAAAGGATGTAGGCTTCTAGTGTCAATGGCAACAACAATTGTTTTATCCATTTTATCACTAACAACCTTTCCTGTAAAAGTTTTTTTACTTACTTCCATTTACCTCGAGCCTCTCTTAATTAGCGGATGTGCGAATGCCTAAAGCATACTCATGGATAAGAGTGTTAAGGCGAGCAATATGTCTCTTAACATTTCTAATTGCCAGAGGGTTTTCAACATGACCTAGAACCCTATCCATACGAACGCCTAAGTATTGCTTACGAAGT
>Ga0307990_1004126_pt1 | contig 10773 bp, 8 predicted proteins | sample EllFjometagen129_FD_203168 | JGI IMG/M metagenome (GOLD analysis project Ga0307990, IMG submission 203168) | Marine microbial communities from Ellis Fjord, Antarctic Ocean - #129 | ecosystem: Environmental > Aquatic > Marine > Unclassified | place: Southern Ocean | collected 2014-10-08
TCATAGTGCTTCACAAAATCAGCGGCCAACGTATCAATCAGCTGTGGGTCGATAAGAATCGACTCCATCTTAACGTTAGCCTTCTTGCTCTCGTCAATCGCATACTCACTCGAACCCGCTTCCGCGCACTCCGCGTAATACTCTTCGATCTCTTCCAGCTTGGTGTTATTCAGCAGCACCTTGGCCGCACGACCTTCGTAGACAATACGAACCGTAATCTCATCGGCCACCGACTCCGTCATCGTATAGGCATCCACCACATCACCGAACACATCCAGCGTTGCATCGATCGGCGTACCCGTGAAGCCCACATAGGTCGCATTCGGCAGTGAGTCATGCAGATACTTGGCAAAGCCAAACGTCCGCTTCACGCCCTCGTCCGTCACCTTCACCTTCTGATCCAGATTCACCTGAGAGCGATGCGCCTCATCCGAAATACAGATCACATTCGGTCGTTCCGTCAGCAGCTCCGTATCCTCTGTAAACTTATGAATCGTCGTCAGGAAAACGCCGCCACTGTTGCGCCCCTTCAGAAGCGCCCGAAGCTGATTCCGGCTCTCCACACTGATCACCGACTCGTCGCCAATGAAACCCTTGGCATTCGTGAACGTCGATGAAAGCTGATCATCCAAATCCGTGCGATCCGTAATCAGCACAATCGTCGGACTCTTCAGGGCCACACTCCGCATCAACAACCGCGCCAAGAACAACATCGTAAAACTCTTGCCGCATCCCGTCGCCCCAAAGTAGGTACCGCCCTTCCCGTCACCCTCCGGCTTCATGTGCTGCAAAATACTTCGATACAGCTTCGTCGCCGCATAATACTGTGGGTAGCGGCAAAGGATCTTCTCTTCTCGCCGCGATACATCAGGGACATAGATATAGTTTCTGATTACGTCGGTTAATGTCACGGGGTTGAAGAGACCGCCGATCATCGTATAGAGGGAGTTTATGCCTTGAGCGTCGACATCAGAAACACCCTCACCCCCGCCTCTCCCGGAGGTAGAGGAGCTATTAAACTTAACAAGCTCCTGAAGGACTGACTCGGGATCATTTAGAAAGACATCGTTATCGAAGCGCATGACGGTAAAACCAAGCGACTTCAAATAGGCATCGCGTTTATGGTCTTTTTTCGACTGAGCTTCTTCGGAATGAACTCGACCATCCAGCTCAACAACCAGTTTCAATTCATCACAGAGGAAATCAACAATATACGGCCCGATCTGGTGCTGGCGTCTGAACTTTAAATCCGCCAATTGACGATTCCGCACCAGCTCCCACATGACCTCTTCCGCTGGTGTTTGTTTCTTCCTTAACTCCCGCGCCCTTTTAACCAATCCAGAATAGGTGAACCCTCCTTTATAGTTAGTCTTCGCCCCCTCATCCCCGCTTCTCCCAGCGGGAGAAGAGCCATAAGCTTGGGGGTGAGGGATATTCAAGTCCTCTCCCCCTGGGAGAGGATTTAGGTGAGGGTGTATAATGCGTTCTGCCTTCCTCCAACCGTAATAGAATTCGTAAGATGCAAAAAAGGAACCAACTTTCGAATTAACACCATCTGATAGAACGCAGAACGCATTATACTTAAACAGCTCCGGAATATCGCGCTTGTAGCGCACTGTCAGCTGGATAAAAGCATCATGGGTTGTCGCCTCTTCCCGGATCGCGCTCTTGAACTCAAACACCACCAGCGGCAGGCCGTTAATGTAGAGAATCCCATCGGGAATACGCAGATGCGATCCAACGATCTCCAGCTGATTCGCCATTTTAAAGATGTTGCCGCCTGTTTTATAGGCCGCCGCTTCCTCCGCCACAATCCAAGGCACCTCGCCCACCCTCGGCTCCCGAAATGCGGTTAGGTTGGAATAATCGATCAACTGCACATAAAGGTCTTTTTGAGTATGGTCTTCACGCTTTAGCAGAAAACCATCCGAAACCAGCTTCATGACTGCCTTGTTCGACTCATAGAGGTCTGCCGACGAGTACGCATCCAGCTTCTGAATCACCGCCTCGATTTCACCCGACGTGATGCCATCTGCCGCATACTGCTTGGCCAAAAACGTCCGCAGATCAGCCTTGATCAACACTTCCTGTGACTGACGCTCAATCGTCTCGCCTAAAACATGCGGATATCCCTCCGCTTCGAGGAGTTCGATGATCGCGGCTTCAAGTTGGGCTTCGGTGAATTTCATCTCCGGGTTTCCTTTAAAATTTTGTCCAGCATTCCGCCGGGCGTGGTGTGCGGTACAAACAGCTCATCCGAATTTTCAATCACAAATCGATTCCGCTGTTCCGCGGCCGCCAGATCACCGTCCCGGTTTTGCATCTCCAGAATCAACATCCGATTCTCCTGCAATGCTTCGGCAAACCCGGGCGCGGTTCCGGCAGACTCAACATCCCATGCGAAACAGGCAACAACCCGTTTTTTCTGTTCCAGCAGCCATTCGAGAATCTCCTTCTCCTTTTGGGAATGCCATCCGCCAAAATAAACATCCGCAGTTGGAATACGCCCAATGGGGGGAGCATTGCGACTGCACAACACCCCGAGTTTTTCCGCACTCCAAAGCGCGGGATTCCCAATCCCGCGCAATCCGTTTCCAAACTGCTGCACACACTTCCATGGATTCATCCGGATATACTCGGCAATTTTCTTCTCCGCCTCTGGCGAGCGCACAATCATCTCGTAATAATTCCGATGCCAAATCCGCATCTTTTCCGGCGCAGGCGCCCCGTTTCGGGCGACAAGAATATCGCCCCTAGTGCGCACCGCACGCGTGACCCCCGCCTTGAACCCGGTCATCACATCCCCCAAACAGCCATGCCCGCCCTCTATTTTTATAATGGCATGAAAATGATCCGGCATAATCACCCACTCGCCCCATTCCATCCACGGCAAAAGACGCGCCGTCTTTTGCATCTCCTCTTCCATAATTTCCCGCACGGGCAGCATTCGTCCGGGCGGCATTCGTCCGGGCGGCATTCTTGCCGCCCCTCCCGCCCCACTCACCCCAAAAGGCATCCCGCCCGCCCATTCAACAAATTCCCGATGTGCGCAAAGCGTCACAAAATACAACCCACCCCCGGCATAATCATGCCCCTTCAGCCGGATGCTTCTCCGGTGATGCAGCGCTGGATTATATTCGCTCTTTTTCATGTTCGGGCGGCATTCGTCCGGGCGGCATTCGTCCGGGCGGCATTCTTGCCGCCCCATTCGCCGCACGTTTTCCAACCCTTGGAACAAATCCTTCCAGACATTGGAACCCCCTCCGCTCCGAGGAGTCCGATGATCGCGGATTCAAGTTGGGCTTCGGTGAATTTCATTTTAATCCTCTTAAACCGCTGCCGAAATCGATCGAACCACAATATCCAGTATTTGATTCTGAAGCTGCTCCGTGCGGATCTCCGTAATACCCGCCCGTTTGATTGCCTGCATTTCCAGCGCGGTTTGCCGGCGTTTTAGAAGCCGTTTCAGTCCGGCCTCATCAATCTTTCCCGCCTGATACGCCGCAGTCCATTTGCCCAAGTCCCCAGCAATCGTTTTTCCAAGCGCCGTGCCTTCTTTCAAAAACGCCTCAGCCTCTTCCTTGACGAAATCCTTCGCCACCGCCTCACACTGCTCCAAAATATTCTTCAACAAATCCTGCATTATTTTGCGCCTTCTTGTGTTTTTTGTGGCCAAACCCATTGACTACTTTTTTAGCTTTGCGGCCTCCAACTCAATGATGGCATCAAAATTACTTTCAATCATGGGAAGCGATTCTTCCACCTCGAACTCATCGAACATTCCCACCTCTTTCCAGTCCGCAATAACTCCGGCAATCCCTCCGCCCTGAGGGTCGGCTACCAACGTCCACTGCATCACCGTCTTGTCGTTGTTAGGAATTCCCTTGGCATATTCGTGCGCCTTACAGACACGAAGCAAAACCGCCTCGCACTCCGCGATATGGTTCGTGTAGTGCTCCACCGATTGCTCCACCAGCACCAGCGAATCCACCTTTAGGTCCACCGCCGTCTCATACGCCCGTTGATCAAATCGGGCTGTTGTAACACAGCCCGCCAACAACAAGCTGGCAAAGGCCAATATTCCTAATTTCTTCGTCATAATCTCTCCGCAACCACTAATCGGAAATGATGAAATAATAGGATGGGCTCCTTTACTCCAAATTCAACCAATTTAAACTTTTTCACGCCGGGTTTCCAGATATTGGAACTCTCATTTTGATCGTTGTTTAAAACTCATCGTCTGACCCGTTTCCCCGGGTTTCCAATCGCCTCGGCCAAATATTCTTCTCCCATCATCATCTTGAAGTGCTCATGATGATTCGTGTTTAAAAATATCTTCTCAAAAACGGAAAAATATTTATCCGCTGGATCGTCCTGAGTCTGAATGAATAAATCATCTGGGATAGAGTGGGATCCATCATTAATCCAATAAATCATTGATCGGCAGATTCCCTGCTCTTCAGGGTTATCGGCGAAACTTTCAATTAGATGCTTATAAGGATATTTCCCTAGGATTTTGAAATAATGCTCTATAATCCTGCGCATTATATTTTGGATAGTTACTCCATCGTTATGATCTCTGTTTTTCAACTCGCGCCAGAGCAACTCATACGAATTAAGAATCGGGTTTTCCATTCCGAACGGCTGGATTGCAGTAACTTTATTTTTCTTCCTCAAGATCCAGAAGAACGTGTTGTTCCTCTTTTCCGGCTTTCCGTCTATAAAAGAAACTTCTTTGTGGAAATACACGTTATGGGTCAGCAGGATTACCTGCTTGATATTTCCTGAATCTCCCCGTGTTTCTTCTAGGATTTCTTTAATTAGTGAACTCACAACGAATAAAACGTTACTATCCAAACTTGAAATAGGGTCATCGATTACTAAGACTCGATCATCAGACACAGAGTCTTCGGAATGCCCCCCTTTTGCCAACTGCAAGTAGTAGAGGAAAGTGATAAATGTTATCTCTCCCTCACTGAGGGTAGATTCAGCGATAGTACCGTCCTCACGATGAATTTGATACTGATTTTTATCTTTAGGAGACGGAACGATTTCAAAATTTAGAAACCCATAGGCCTTTAGAGTTCGATTTATCTCGTCTACGGAAGGTTGAATACTTGTGACGTTTTTGTTGGCTTCCTTAATCTTCTTATTGAGCTCTACATATTGTGCCAACAGATCCTTTCTCTGCCCATCAAGTGAATCAATGCCTTTTTGTTTTCCCGAACTGCCGTGAAGATACTCTTCGATGCTGGCCTTATATTCATCCACGAGATATTTCCATATCAACTCAATTAGGCCTTCCCGTTCCTTGTCGTAGTTCCTAACAATCTCGTTGTGTGCTTTGATCTTTATATTGGCATCTGCAATCAGCCCAGCAATGCTACCAAGCTGCTCTTCTGTATGATGGAGACTTACACTGCGACTCGGCTCCTTGCTCTTATTGCTGAGTCTTTCCTTGTTCGATTGAAACTGTGCGGCGGCTGTTTTGTTATAGGAAGCTAGCTTGCTTATATCAATTTTGGTTTTGAGATTTGCACTTTCCGAACTCTCTAGCTCCTGGAGTTGATTCGATAGGTTCTCCGCCAAGCGATTATATTCCTCCCAGAGCACCTTTACCCGCTCGGTGTTTTCCTTAAACTCTTCATTAAAATAGTTATCCAGTTGAACCCTGAAATCGCTTGTGATAGTTTCCTTCTGGCAGAAAGGACAAACCGCAGAATCCTGCAAATACCCGCGCCCCTCATTCACCCAGTCATTCAAATTTAAACGCTGAATCAATTTAGCGATCTCGATATCTCCCTTTCCGATAATCTTCTTCTCCCATATTTTATCGACTTCGATTTCGCTGAGTCTGGAGAGGTCAATTTTATCAATAGGAGGAAGCTCTACCGGAACCTCTCCAAATATAGTCTCAGCCTTATTCTTCAACTCCTCATAAGTCTTCAGCGCTGCCTTGTTAGCTTTTGATTGAGCAACGAGTTTGTCCCTTAAAGTGTCTCTTCTCATTGCACCGGCAAAAGCTTCTTTGAATACAACTTCATGCTTTTTATAAACATCAACCCAGGCAGCGTCCCTAAAGCTATTGTCGTATTCTTCCTTTTGCTCAATGAGTTTTTCGAGAGCACTCTTCCTTTGTAAACCCGCATCTTTTATTTCTGCTAGCTGCGACACCATGAATTCGATGGCATCTTTTTCTTCCTTGGTCGCTTCGCCAAGCGTGAAGACTCCATCCATCTTCCCTTTACCAAAATTCCGCTCTCTAAAGTTTTTATTATAGACGAGCGTCTGTAATGCCATATCGTGTTGCCACTTGACTGAACTATTAGCAAAGTCAGAATGCTTTTCTTCCTCGAGCAAATTAGTGATCGTTGTTTTTCCCGTTCCGTTAGCTCCATAAATGAAGTTCACCTTGCTCAATCCTTCCACCGTGATACCTGTTGCATCGTAAGTGGCTACATTAGAGATAGAAATTGATTCAATCATGACATTGCCTCCTCGGCTAATTTTTCAGCATCCTCAATTCGCAGCTCGCCGGAGATGAGTTTCGGAAGAAGGGTGTCGCGGAGAGAACTCAGAGTTCGGGATTGTTCTGCGAGCTTCACGCGGCGCTCGAACAGCGGTGCAGCGCGGTCAGAATACGCTTTCGCGAGTTGAGGCGGTGGCACAATGACAATGTGGTTCTTCAGCACACCTTGGTTGATGTTCTGCTGCGCCGCACCAACCGCCACCCGTTGCAGTTCGGCACGCGCCTTAAATAGAAGGCCAACGAGAAAAGGCACTCCGTAAGCAGACTTTGCTATCAAAGCTGCAGCGGCTTGGTTTGCGGTACCAGGTTTCGTAAGGACGCCAAACCGTCCGACGGTCGGCGATGCGTAGAGAGCAAATAAAACCGTGCCTGCCGGCCACAGTTTACACGAGGAGTTTGCAAGCCCAGCTTCCGAAATCTTTTCTTTGGCATCAATCAGCGGCCCATCGAACAATTCCCCGGTCTTGAACCACGGAATCGTGGCTGGCTCCCAGTAGGCTTTGTTCATTCGCGCCGGAGTGCCTCCACTGGTAAGCACATCGCACAGGCTTTCGATAGCTTGAACTGACCAGCCGCTAGGAATCGGGCCGAGTTCCGAAGGTTGGAAAGAATCGGGGAAAAGTTTCCAATGGTTGGAAATATTATTTCCAGGGTTTGGAACATCGCGGCGGGTTTCGGCTCGGGCGGCGAATTCTTCGGGGATCGGGTTTCCGGCGGCGAGGGCATTATCGATCACGGGATCAAAGTCCACAAACCAGCTTTTGAACAAGGCGCGAGAAATCCCTTCCAGCGTCGCATTCATCCGCCGATTCAACTCTATCTTGTCATCCAATGATCCCAAAATATGAGCTATCACTTTTTGCTCAGGGAGTGTTGGAATCTTAACAGGCATCAAATAAATATGATTTCTGTTTAGCGACGGTTGAGCGCTTCCCGAGTTATAGGAAGAGAAATCAATCGTTCTGAGAAAATAAAACGTGAAGAACTCATCGTTTCCCAAAAAATCAGTGACATAAAGCGCCGTATTATGAGGCCAATAGTCGACTGCGCTATAATGAACTTTACCAAATGATGCACCGCTTCGTCCTATGACCAAACCAGGGCCTTTAGCTTTAGAAATATTGTGAAATCCATTTTGGCCAGCAGACCCCATAACCGGAATATTTCCGGCCTCCCTTTGACTATCTGTTAGGTCGTGACCTCGTTGAAGCCTGATCAGATCTCCCAGAGATGCATCTCTCCAATCATTCGCCATAACCAAGCCCCTCTAAATTCTTCCGAATCACCTCATCCAGCTTGGCGGGCCCTGCCATTTGTGCGTAGAGCGTCACGCCTTCGGCGAATGAAAAATGATGAAGTATGAATGATGAATTTCTCACGATTCACCGTCCTTCTGCTCCAGCAGTTTTTCAATCTGTTCCAGCTCGATCAGATCATCCGCATCGGCTTGCCGGGCTTCGGCGAGGCGGCGGGCGGCATCAAATGTCTCGAAGCGTTCGCTTGCAATTTTCTGCATCGCGTCGTGCGAGATGGCGCCCTTGTTTTGTAGGACGGCTTTTTCGTTAAATTCCAACATGCGGTCCACGTTGGTGCGCCAGTAGTCGAGCGTGAGCTGCTTGCGCTCTTTCACGCGCAGCTCGGCCTGTTCGAGAAAGATGACGACGAGGCGATTCAACGTGTCGATTTCATCACTCGATAGATAGTTTTTTGCAACAACAACATCTTGCTTGCGAACCCGCGATCCGCTCCAGCTCATGAGCGCCATATTCGGGCTGCCGGGGTCAGCGCGCTCCACCACCAGCTCGGCGGCGGTGTAATGCGTAACGGCGAAAAGCAGTTTGTTTTGCACTTCGGCAAAGAAGAGGTTGGCCTCGCGCGGGTCGGCGGCATAGTCGGCAGAGAGCGCAAATAGCTCGCGAACCTTTTGATAGAACCGCTTCTCCGAGGCGCGGATTTCGCGAATGCGTTCCAGCAGTTCGTCAAAATAATCCCATCCATGAGGATTTTTGAGCCGCTCATCATCCATGAGAAACCCTTTTTGAAGGTATTCGGCCAAATGACGCGTCGCCCATTGACGAAACTCTGTTCCGTGCGGGGAATGAACCCGATAGCCAACCGCCAGAATCATGTGCAGACTGAATAGCTTAGTGGGGTAATTCTTCCCATCTGCGGCAGTTGTCAAGGATTCCTTGACAACTGAACCCTCCGGCAACTCCCCTTCTTTCAGGATATTGTTAATGTGCAAGCTGACATTCTGCTTGGTCGAAGCAAACAGCTCCGCCATTTCCAGCTGCGTCAGCCAGACCGAACCATCCTCCGCTCGCAGTCGGAGCGTGGTTTGCCCATCAGAACTGCGGTATAAAATCAACTCGTTATTCCCCATAACCCAAGCCCTCCAGATTCTTTCGAATCACATCATCCAGCATTGCCGCCTCTGCCATCTGCGCGTAGAGCGTCTGACTCATTTCGGTCATCTTGGTTTCGAAGGGGATGCCGTCGTCTTCAAGCGGTGCCGCGCCGACGTAGCGCCCGGGCGTGAGCACATAGTCGTGCTTTCGCATATCGTCTAGCGTGGTGGATCTGCAGTAGCCGGGGATGTCATTGTAGCCGCCGTCTTTTTCCTCGCCCCGCCATGCATGGTAGGTTTTTGCGATAGCGGCGATGTCGTCGGCATCGAGTTCTTTTTGCGTGCGGCTGATCATGGAGCCAATCTTGCGGGCATCGATGAAGAGGGTTTCGCCTTCGCGGTTGCGGTAACCGCGTTCGCTATCGGCCTTTTTGTTCTTGGTGAGGAACCAGAGGCAGACGGGAATCTGGGTGGTGTAAAATAGTTGTCCGGGCAGCGCGATCATGCAGTCGACGAGGTCGTTCTCCACCATCTTTTGGCGGAGGGCCCCTTCCCCTTTGGTATTGGTGCTCATGGAGCCGTTGGCCAGCACAAAGCCTGCGACGCCGTGTTCGGAGAGCTTGGAGACCATGTGCAGAATCCAGGCATAGTTGGCATTGCCGGTCGGCGGGGTTTCGTAGCCGCTCCAGCGCGGGTCGTGGACGAGTTCGTCGGCCCCGCGCCAGTCCTTCAGGTTGAAGGGCGGGTTGGCCATGATGTAGTCGGCTTTCAAGTCGGGGTGTTGATCCTTAAAGAAGGTATCGGCGGGGACTTCACCGAGATTGGCCGAAAGCCCGCGCACCGCGAGGTTCATCTTGGCCAGCTTGTAGGTGGTGGCCGTAAATTCCTGACCGTAGACCGAGATGTCTTTGGTGTTGCCGTGGTGGCTCTGCACAAATTTTAACGACTGCACGAACATACCGCCCGATCCGCAACAGGGGTCGTAGATCTTGCCTTTAAATGGTTCGATCATTTCCGCGATCAGATTCACCACGCTCTTGGGCGTATAGAACTCGCCCCCCAGCTTTCCTTCGGAGGCGGCGAACTTGCCTAAAAAGTATTCATAGACCCGGCCAACGGTGTCTTCTTCGTTGTCGGCCACGGTGTCGATATTGTTGATCGCATCGATCAAGGCCGAAAGCTTACTGCCATCCAGCCCGAGGCGGGAAAAATAGTTATCTGGCAGCGCGCCCTTCAGCGAGGCATTGCTCTTCTCCACATCCTTCAGTGCCGAATCGATCTTAATGGCAATATCGCCCTGCTTGGCATGCTGTTGAATATAGCTCCAGCGAGAACTCTCCGGCAGATAGAACACATTCTGCATGGTGTAGAACTCCACCATATCGACGTATTTATCCTTCCCCTCCGCAATCAGCTCCGCGCGACGCTCCTCAAACTTATCCGAAACAAACTTCAGAAAGATCAGACTCAACACCACATGCTTATATTCCGACGACTCCACACTGCCGCGCAGCTTCGTCGCGGTTTCCCAAAGAACCTCTTCAAAGGACTTCGTATTTTTCGCCGCTGCTTTCTTTTTTGCCATCAAAATCTCCACATTCAGAATATCCACCATCTCGCAACCGCTTTAGGGTAGCGCGACGCGTTGGAATATTTTTACAGGTTTATTGCCACTCCCTCCAGTCATTGCTTTTAAAAAGAAATCAAAAGGTGCCCTGCCCTCCGTGTCTACGATAAAAAAAGGCACCCCATGGAAGGGTGCCTTTTTCTGCGACTGAAACTGACTTTTACTTTTCGCTTTTTTCGGTGTCGCTACTGGCGTAAATGACGCGGTTGGTTTCTTCGTTGGTGATGGTGAACTCTTCCATGTGGAAGTGGCCATCGGCAACAAAGGTGA
>Ga0307990_1004127_pt1 | contig 10771 bp, 9 predicted proteins | sample EllFjometagen129_FD_203168 | JGI IMG/M metagenome (GOLD analysis project Ga0307990, IMG submission 203168) | Marine microbial communities from Ellis Fjord, Antarctic Ocean - #129 | ecosystem: Environmental > Aquatic > Marine > Unclassified | place: Southern Ocean | collected 2014-10-08
AAATGCGGCTGAGGCATTAGGCAGGATAGCAGACACTACATCAATTAAACAGTTGAAGAAACTAGCTAAGACTGATCCAGAACTTCCTGTTCGTGAAGCAAGTAAATGGGCACTGACTGCCATATACAATCAGCATCGTCCTCGTGAAGAATACCTTGCTGAAAAATATCCATGTCCTGTTCAACCATCAGAACACTTCGGTCACTGGGTGGATTCCCTTGAAATAGTACAAATAATTACTAATCCGAATATTATTTATCCGATCAAACCAATCATAGATACTGTGGAAATCCTTATGCCTTATGTGGAAAAATTCGATTTAAAGATGACTACGATATATGCAAATGCATTGAGGTTAATAAATGTCTTTAATACAGGAGAATTATCGATTAAAGACCTACCGTATTTAGCCAGCAAAATTGAGAATGCTCTTAAATCTTATCCGACTACAAGAGCGGAAATATGGAGTACATTTGATAATGTTCATATTTTCCAAAATAACTGGGCTTATGGCTGGCCGCCAGAAGTTGCCAATTTCTTTAGTAATATAGTAAATAAAATATTCTATGATTTGATAGAAGGGATAGTCAGAAATAGTATTTTCGAAGAATTAATTATAGATGGGTGTAGGGATAATTCTTTAGCCGCAATTAATCTTGCAGGGCGCTTTAAATTGTTATCGGCTTCTCCAATTCTAGAGTCGAATATAAGCAAAGACAAATGCCGTACTATTTCTGAACAAGCTATAACTTGTAATGTATTGGGAGAAATAGGTTGTAAGACATCAGTGCCTATATTAAAGTCATTGCTCGAGTCAAATATTGAAAGCGGATGGGTATGGAGACAAGCAAGGATAGCTTTAAGTACAATTAACACACAATTTGTTTATACAATGCCTGAGTTTGAAAAAATGGCTGATTTTTCAGAAGGTCTTGTGGGTATAAAGATAAACGATAAATGGGGTTACTTGAACTACGAAGGTGTTTTAGTAATAAAACCTCAATTTGACATCGTTGAGCGTTTTAGAAACGGGTATGCTAAAGTAAATATTGGCGGAAAGGATGGTTATTTCGAATATCGCCAAGGCGGGAAATGGGGATTAATAAGTTCTAAAGGGGATGTGATTTTTGAACCTCAATTCGATGAAATACTAGATTTTTGTAATGGCATTGCACGCGTGATTAATAATGAAAAATGGGGATATATAAGAGATAATGGTGAAGTAATTTGTAAACCTCAGTTCGTTTGGTGTAGTGAATATTCTGAGGATAATATTGCGAGGGTAAGGATTAATAATAAGGAGGGTTATATTAACGCAGGTGGAGAAATAGTATGTGAACCCCAATTCGATGAATGTAATGATTTTTCTGAAGGCTTAGCCTCTATAAAAATAGATGATATTTATGGATTTATAGATAGACAATTTAAAATAGTAATAAAACCGAATTTTAAATATGCTCGGGATTTTAGTGAAGGTCTCGCGTGCGTTCTTGAATATCCAATCATTAGTATCCGAAGTAACCAGTTTATCATTAGTGAAAGATATGGATATATAGATACATATGGTAATTATGCAATTGAACCTGAATATACGGAGGCAAGCAGTTTTTCTGAAGGGCTCGCTGCAGTGGGAATAGATGAAAAGTACGGATATATAAATAAACAAGGTAAAATAATTATTGAAATGGAGTACGATTATGTTGCAGAATTCAAAGAAGGTAAAGCATACGTTAATAAAGGGAGCGAATCGTTTTATATAAACAAAGAAGGTAAGAGAATCAAAGTTCACTAATTAGAAGAGTTAAATTATATGAAAAACTACCGTCAAAAATCAAATATCCGCAGAATCCCGATAGACGAGAAACCTATCGAGAGCGAGCTTATAATTCAGCAAATGATATTCTCTGTTTTCAAGAATATTAAGATTTATTTTAGGAGTTAAATGTCATATAAGAAAATAATATCCACCTTGATTATTACTTGTGCTTTAACCGTTTTCGGAGCATTCGGGCAAGAAATAATTAATTGGTTTGAGCTGGAAACACCGCCAGAACCAATTAAAGAAGTAACCCCTGAATATCCAGAGCTTGCAAGAAGAGGAGAGGTTGAAGGAAGAATTTTGGTTCAAGTGACAATAGGTATAGATGGCAAAGTGGAGAAGGCCGAGATTATCAAGGCCGATCCTGAAGGTTTTTTCGAAGAGGCTACACTGGAAGCTGCTTACCAATGGGAATTCACATCGGCAACTAAGGACGGTGAACCAATTAGAGTGCTTTATCAAATACCTTTTAATTTCAAATTAGAATCAAATGAGGAAGTTATACGTGAGGTAATATCAATTCCCGAAGAAGCAATTACACGGGAAATTGACAATGACAATTCTGACTCTCTTAATGTAAGGCTCGTAGGCTATATAGCTACAGCGGCACAAAGCGTTTATGTTTCCGGCTCATATGCCTATGTAACAGGCGCTGAAGATGTTCTTCGAATAATCGATGTTTCTTCACCTTCATTCCTTTCTATAAAGGGATCTATCTCCCCGGGTCCAGAAAGCTATGCATTTGACGTTCAAGTTTACGGCTCTTATGCCTATATGGGAGCGGATGATGGTCTTCATATAATTGATATTTCCGTTCCATCCTCGCCTTCTGAAATAGGTTTCTACGATACGCCAGACTATGCTAATGGAGTTTATGTTTTTGGCAATTATGCGTATATTGCAGGAGGGGATAGTATCTACATAGTAGATATAACCACGCCTACATCCCCCACTAGAATTAGTTCTTTCAATATGCCAGTTGCCATCGGACCATATTTTGGTCTAATGGGTTTTGAAAAGGTTTTCGTCCAAGGTGATTATGCCTACATCCCTATAGGAGGTGGATTCCATATCATAGATGTTTCTTCACCTTCTTCTCCTCATGAAGTAGGCAAATACTATATAGGGGGATGCGCAGAAGATATATTTGTTCGCGATAGCTTCGCTTATATTGCGGATGACTGGGATGGGTTTCATATCTTTGATATTTCTGATCCATCTGCTCCTTCTGAAGTGTCCTCATACAGACCAGAAGGAGATTGTTCGGACGGAGCTGCTTCGCTAACCAATGTTTATGTAGAAGGCGATTACGCTTTTATTACTCAAAGATATAGAGGTTGGTTATATATTTTAGACATTTCCTCGCCATCGACCCTAAGAGTATTGACACATGTAAATATTCCTATGCACGCCACAGATATTATTATAAGCGGTAGTTATGCTTATGTAACGGCTGAGGCTGGACTTTTTATATATGATGTTTCGCAGTTCACTGGGGAATAGGCGGTGAAGTTTAGAATGAAAAATGAAATGAAGCAGATTCTTAGCGAGAACTATAAACACCATAGCGGGGTCTTGCGAGTGCCTATCGGCGAGTATCGCGTTGTGCGCGAGCATAGGCCATATCTCACGGAGAACGAATTCGAGCGCCTGCTCGACGGCCCGGTTCTTATCGAGGAAAAACTCGACGGCACAGACTCGATTCTCGAAGACCTCCCCGGTTTCGAGGACTATATCTTCTATTGCGAAGACCTAAAATACAAACACAGCATCGAGTATAATCGCGTCCCGCCACCCCTCGGCGAGAATGTCCCTGCCTTTTTCGTCTGCTATGATGTATGGCTTATCAACGAAAGCCGCTGGGCAACACGAGATGAAAAGCAAGACCTTTGCGAAATGCGAGGAATCCCTATTTCGCCTTTAATTTACGTTGGAGAAATAACGGAAAAGGAGATTCCCAAAATAGCCGATAGAGAATCCGCGTTCGGCGATGAGCGAATAGAAGGCATAGTAATCAAGAACTACGCGACGGGAGTTTTCGGGAAGTTCATCAACTCCGAATTCCGAGAATCTATCGAGAACATCGAGAACTGGCGTAAAGGAGAATGGATAATAAATAGGATGGAAATATAAATTAAGGAGTAATGTTATTATGGCATGGGAAGAATACTTAAAAAGAGACCATGTGTTTCCGAATCGAGTTCCCAGACCATTTGAGAGATGGCTTTCCCAAATTTTTTATGTCTGGGAGCATAAAGATATTAAAGCCGATTGGTATGAAAAAGTAAAGCAGTTAGCTAATGAATACGGCTGTAAGTTAATCGTTGATCCTAATCAGCACTGGATAAGATCGTTTTACACACCTGGATGGGATGAAGAAAAAGCGAAGTTTTGTGAAGATAATCCCACTATTTTGGCCGGAGGAAAAGGACGATCAGCCTATGTTTGCACGGTTATCCTTCACGAGCTTGGCCATAGAATCCTCGATTCTCAGAACCAGATATCTCCATATGATTACATGGCAGAGGAAGAAGAAGCCTGGATTATTGCTCAGAAGATCGCGTCAGAAAACGCGTTACCTTTAGTTTCGAAAATGAAACGCAAGGCATTATATTCATATAAATATCGCCAGCAGTTGGAGGAATTTCCAGGTTCAAAAAGAAAGTCAAAAAGACCGGCTAAAAAGAACATAGATAATCTCTTGAGAAGCAAGCGGACTTCAAAAATGAGCACTCCTTTACAAGAGTATCCTCTTGGCAAGAAAGGGAAGCGAAAAGTTAAAAAAGAATTGAAAAAAATTACCCATAGGTCAGAACGTCGAGAAAAAGAATCATTTTGAGATGTTCGGTTGAAAGTATTAAGAACTGGCGAAAAGGGGAATGGGTTTTAAACCGTTTGGCACAATAGAAGAACATATGACTGCCTAATCATCATTATAATCCTATTAATTTTACCAAACTGCATCTCTAAATTAATGAGTGTTAAAAGCCCAGGATTATAAGGAAATTTATAAATCACTGACTCGATACACTATTTTCATTTTTCTGTCTTTTTGCTATAAAGAACTTTGAATAATGTATCCCATAATCAGCTTCTGGGTTCGGGGGATCGATTTCTTCCGAAATACTTGGACCATAAAGGTAGGAGGGGTAACTAAATTGATTGTTATTCACAAAAGACGTAATATACGGAGCTGCAATGAACCATAAGGCGACAATTATAAGAGAGAAGAGGGATATGAGTTCAGCGCTAGATCTTAAACAAAAATGAATTACAGCTGGACTCTGTTTTTTATAATCTTTAGTCGCTACAAAAGAAGATATCACTATCGCAAATGGGAATCCTAAAAAGATAAGCATTGGAAATTTAAGAAAAACAGCTAAAAAAGCGACTATAAAGAAAGCAGTAAATAGAACCAAAATTAGCGGAGTGCCCGGCTTATTTTGATTTTTATATATCCGCTTATTTAAGAAAACAAGATTTAAAACAATTAATAGACCTAGGAATATAAGGTAATAGGGTCGAATATTATCTTTAACATTAATGCTGAAGAAGATTATTAATGAAAGCGTTATTCCTCCTAAAAATACAATACTCCTCCATAAACGTAAAGATAGTTTTGCCTGTTGTTTATTTTCAGTAATCAATAAGATGGCTAATAAAATCAAGAAAAACGGGACTAATATCAAGATAACCATTTGAGAAATTATCATAAAGCTTAAAAAAGGAAAGTAGTGCTGGTTATAGTTCCAGATCATCCATTTTGATCCTTTCCAAATTTGGTTTCTAAGGTTTTCACTTGTAGCAATGGAATAACCAATAATTCTTTCGTAAGTTGGCAAATCATTCTTTTGATATAAATCGCCTAAAATGTTTAAATACAATTTTGTAATAAGGTTACCCATACTCAGTTGGTGTAATGTCATTTCAGGATCATCGCGCATTAACAAACCAATATTTGATAGCCCGAGCAAAGTATCTACTACCTCGTTGATTTGTTCCTTGTCTACTTTTTCTATATTCTCAACATATAATTTTAGACCAGAAACAACCTCAACGAATCTCTGGTTCGGTATCAAGCCCCATATAATTGCCCTATTCATGAAAGTGTTGTTTTTCGAATCTTCAAGAAGACTGAAACAACTTGTCATCGCATCTCCTGCGTGACTTCTATATTCTGGTTTATCCATTGCATCGACAATAGCTTCTCTGCCCTCATCTGTTAATGATTTATATCTGACGCTTTGATCGAAACTGTTTTTATAATAAAATGATTCAATTGCAGTATCTGAATCGAGAACGAAGAGATTAAGCTTGGCTAAGTCGATAGCTGAATTGTCAGGTTCAAGAAACGAGGCTCGTTTAAAAGCAGCTAAAGCACTATCGGAGTTAAAGGGTAGAGTATCTCTTTCTAAAAGAGTGAAACCAGACAGGCCTTTTGAATAAAATAAGCCAAGCCAGAATGGGTATGTGGGATTCCATGGTTCAAGTAATTCAGCTTCACTGAAATAATGGGCAGGATCACCGCAATCAAATATTAAACAGAGAATGCCAAATGCGAAATTATATTCAGCATTGTCACTGTTGTTGTCAACAAATATAGATATATCTTCGATATCGATAGGAGGCGAAAGAAAGTCTAAAATTATAGCGTCATAAGCCCATTGAGAACATGAACCAAACAACCCTGTTAGGCTTTTTTCATTATCTACATTAAGACTTATATCATATATATTTGAGGTATTAAAGGTAGGAGGAAGCCATTCTATGAGGTGCCATGCTCCGGAAATGACAATTAGGGCAAGGGACAATAAAACCAGGGTAATCGAACAAATAATGTTATAAATATTTTTCATTTTGGCACCTCGCTTTTTATTTATATTCGCACGTCACCCACCTACAGCGGCTATTCTTCTTCGTCATCTTCATCCGTTTTCTTTTCTTCTTCTGGAAAAAACCCTTTTTCCATACGGCCTTTGGCAATAAGGGTAAAGCCGTAGGCTATCATCAGTGTCGGCACTATCAACAGAATGAACGAAAAAATTTCTAACCCTATCCCAAAAAAGACAGACATAACAATATCGAGTAATATCGAAAACGTGAAAACATAAACCCCCCACGCTCGCATTTTCCAAAAAGCGATAAGTCCGGTGAGCTTTATCGCGAGCACAAGGAACATAGCGATAGGGAACAACTCGCCATATAGAGAACCCAGACCGCTCATATTTGAAAATAATTGCAAGCCGTTTATAGCTATCCCGAAAAACCCCATAATACATAGTATCGATAGCAATATGGGTCGTTTTACGGTTTCTTTAGCTTGCTTGTTTTGGTCAGGCGCACCTGAACAAATTTCTTCCTTGTTCGTCTGGTTTTCGTTGCTCATTTTTTCTCCTCGGATAGCGTTTTATGCCTCTTTCGCCCTGCCTTTACCCGATTTTAAAACAGATTGAGTCGGGGAGCCTAAGAACGGTTAGAGGAACCGACCGACCGGCCTCGCCAATAGAAAGAACGTCCCACGCAACCCGCAAAACGCTCCCGGAGAGCGGCAAATCGCTCCGTGCAACCCGCCAAAAGCATTCGGGAACGAAAAATTAATTTACAAAATATAAAATGCGTTGGAACATTTAAAAAAACAGAACTTTTTTTTGAAAAACAGAACTCTTTTTACCAAAAACAGAACTCAAAATCGATTTTATAGAACTCTAAATCGAAAACCGACACTTTGGTCTTAACAAACCGGAACTATTTCTTTCATAAACTCGACTCAAACCCGACCATTCCCAACTAAAACCCCGCAAACGCTCCGTCAAACCGTGTCAGACGGCCCCCATTCTTGTATTTTCAATGATCTGTCAGCTACAGAGCAAAATTAATATAGCCCAAATCCCTTGTCAAACCCTTTTTTTACTTTAGCGAATTTCGCAACATCTTTGATTTGTCATTCCCGATTCGATCGGGAACCCGGTTTCCGCGCGCACCATTTCGCCCACGCGCGACCTGGGGGGATATATGAAAACCCGATCACGGGATTACATGGGTTGAATCTTTGCAAAGAACATTATTTCAAATACACGACTCGTTTCGTAACCGATTCATCCCCGACCTTCGCACGAACGAGATAAATCTCGGAGCCGATTTTTTCCGCCTGGTTGCCAGATGATCTCCGTAGGGGCGAGGTCTCCTCGCCCGTTGGACGGCGGGACGGGAGCCCCGTCCACTACGGCCATGTTATCGATCGTTCTGCCGTTTATATCGAATATCTCAATCCTCAACTCCCCAGCGGCGCATTGCCAATTGTTCATTGATAACTGCTAATTTTAACTTGCCCACCTCCCTCTTTAATTTACCTTTTCGTAGGGGGTTGACGTCGAGCCTTAGGGCCTTCAGTCGAAAGCGAACCCTATTAAAGCTTCATATTCCACCCCCTCCCAGTCTATATCACCCTGATTCATAAGATTATATCCCACAAATCCCCCAATGCTAAAAAACTTAAACCTTAAATTCAGCCCAGCAGTTGGTTTTAGAGTAAATCCCCATTCCTCATTGAACCAATGAACTACAGCTCCCAAACCAGGGCTTGGATTAATCCAAGAAGCCAAAGGTATTAAATAAAAAGCGTCATACGTTATCCTATAATATTTATAATCTTGGTTATAACCCCATATACTATCAGCATATGTAACATTTGAATAGGAAAGTGTCATACGCCCCATATAATCGCTATATTCAATTAAATGTGCCCATTCAAAAGTGTATAATGGGTCTTCTAACTGGTCTATCCACTTATAACCGAATCTTAAAAAATTTCCCTCTATCTGTCTCGAACGGTATGTATATGAAGAAGATGATGGATTATAACTTGAAGAGCTTGGATGATCAGGGGCCGAGCAGCCAATTTCGTCCGACCAATCACCACAATCATTAACATCGTTACATTTCTTATATTTAGGAATGCACCTACCATTCTCGCATTTAAACTCGCTGTAACCACAATTTGTTTGATAGCTATAGCTATCTTCCTTGTAGCTATTATTGTCTTCACTTGGTGAATTAAGATTTTGCTGTTCTTCAAGCATATCTTCACTTAAGTCAAGTATAAGCATTGCTTGTGTCAGCAAATTTGTTTCGTGACCTAATGATGGTTTTAATTCTATCGCTTTCTCATATTCTTTCTTCATATGTTTGTATGCTGCTAACGTTTTTAATTCGTCCTCTTCAGAATAATGCATTGCTTCCCATAGATAAAGGTAAGCTAAAAAATAATGGGGATCGACGTAATCACCGTCAATATCGATTGCGGACAGTAACTTACTTTTTGCTGAAGTTATAATATCTAAATCTGGTATCAAAGTCGGGCATGTTATAATTTCTATTTCAGCTTCACAAAATTTTTTGTAGGCAGTAAAGCTTTTCGTGGGACATATCCCTATTTCATCTTCACTTGAAAAATTTGCGACTCCATAACATTCGGCAGCACTCACCAAACCATTAGAATTTAGGTGACTAATCGTCGATCTTATGTCTGTTAATGATATTCCAAATCCTAATCCTTCAGTTTCTTCTGCAGCGCTTTTCGCAAAAACAACACCGACTACATCGCCGTTATTATCAAACATTGGACCACCGCTATTACCATGGTTAACCGCAGCATCCGTTTGAATATATTCTTCATCAATTGGGCTATTACTAACCATACCTCCGGTTAATTTGGGAGTTTCGGGTGTCGGAGTTCCCCCAGGGTATCCCAAAATATAAACTGTTTCCCCCATTGAAGGTGATGAAGTGGCCCAAGTAACTGCTTCAAGCCCGGTTGTATCAATTTTAATAATAGCCAAATCTTTGTCTGGATCCGTATATATTATTCTGGCATAATGAAAAGATCCTGAACCCTCAATTGTAGCTATAACACCCGTGGTTTTCTCGACCACGTGATTATTGGTCATTATTATTCCATCTGCGCCAATTACAAATCCAGTTCCAGTTGAGTAGTTCCCATATACACCTCCTCCTTCTTCGTCTATAATAGGATAGGAAAAAGAATGTATCCATACTAGAGATGGTTTAACTTTTGCAACTGCTGTCTTTGTGTCCGCTAAAACATAGCTACTAATTACCAATATTAACATCGCTATAACTAGATTTCTCATTTCTTAGCCTTTCTTCTGTTTCGATGGTCCTTGGTGTGTCGATTTTGTCGCCCTGTTTTTTAAGTTTTTTCCTCTCGTTCCAACGCTCAGACAGGGAACGGCGATTTCGAAGCTCTGCACCGGGTTTATATTTTCTAATCTATTTTTCAAAATCCAATTTCTCTTGTCTTTGGTTTGACTTTTTCATGCGTTTGGCGCGTTTTAGGGTTGCAGAGATGTCCGGGCGGAGACCCGCAAAATAGTCCTCCACCGTGAAAATCTGCACCTTCGGATAGGTTCGAACGAGTTGCATAGCGATAGTCGAACCTCCCTGATTAGCCCCGGAAAATAGATTTTTCCAGATAGACCGACCAATCGCGATAGGATCGACCCCCGGATGAAACTTGAATCGGTGATCCTCCCCGGCGATAAGAAAACGACACATTGCATCAGGCGGTATAGGGATATTGCCCGAATTCAATTCTGAATTTTGACCCCGAACATCGTCGAAAACTTGCCTGATTTCATTTTTAAGTTTGGATTTCACCTCTTATTCCCCAGTAAACTGCGAAACATCTATTATACGAAGACCATCATCCCTATCTGCCACATAGGCGTAATCGCCAGAGACATAAACACCAAAGGCATAGCCCGGCGTATCGTAGAAACCCACCTCATCGGGGTCGGTCGGGTCGGATATATCTATCACGCGAAGACCATCATATTCATCCGCCACATAGGCGTAATCGCCGGAAACAAAAACGTCATAGGCATGGTCATACGTATCGAAAAAGGCGACCTCCGAGGGCGACGTCAGTGACGA
>Ga0307990_1004131_pt1 | contig 10761 bp, 8 predicted proteins | sample EllFjometagen129_FD_203168 | JGI IMG/M metagenome (GOLD analysis project Ga0307990, IMG submission 203168) | Marine microbial communities from Ellis Fjord, Antarctic Ocean - #129 | ecosystem: Environmental > Aquatic > Marine > Unclassified | place: Southern Ocean | collected 2014-10-08
GCTTACGATTGTATTACCCTTTTTGACCAAGCGTTTCGCCGATCTCAAGGGCTTTTACCAACCGAGACATCTTATTCTTATGAGTAACTCGTACTATATGAGTTAGTCGTACGCTTACGTTACAATAACTTAAAAAGAAATAATGCCTGTAACTGCTCAAGAAAAGTCAGACCGATTCCAAAACTCGTTCTTCGGACTCAAACAGTTGGAATCGCTTTTTTTTTCGCTTCGCCAAGATTTATTCTCATCAATGGAATTTCTGCTTGATCAACTCTGTTACGAAAGGATTGTTTCTTGTTAGAATATTATAGAAAGTCACAGTCAACTCTGTCAGGCGCAAAATCGGTTACTTCCAGATGCTTGCCTCCAAACAGGCTGCCATCGAGGAGTTCGGCCAGTTCTTCACTCGTCCCCTTGAATCGCAAGTCCAGCACAAGTAGCCCCCCTGCCTTATTCCAGCCCTCCTTTTTGCTCGATACCATCCTGTCAAGAGTTTCAATGTTGGATGCTATGATACTGTATTCCTTGAAACTTGTTACTCCCGTAATGTGGAGTTTTATAGGTGCCCCGTTATTTAGGTATTCCTGGAATGAATTGGTAATGGTGTCAAGAAGATATTCGTCGACTGCCTTCCGGGCAGATAGACGCAAGGCTTTAGAGGCACCGGTAATGGGACTTATGTGAGCGGAAACGCCATTCTTAACAACCGAACCCAGTACCAGTCCCGTATTCGTCTGGATGAGTTTGAGTTGAAGGCTTGCCTGAAGAGATTTCAGTCCCGAACCGGGATAGGCCTCCCCGATGTCCTGAACGACGGCCTTTCCAACTACTACATATTGGGCACCCAGATCGAGGCCGAGACTCTTTGCTGCGGCAATATTTCCTGTCAGGGCAAGCTTGGCCTGATTGCGTCTTTTGAGTTCTTCCAACTGGGCCTTATCGACGAGATCAAATCCCTTCGATGCCAGGAGCGAAGAAATCTCCGTTTCGGCAATGCTCATTCCTGCAGGAGTCATATCGACGTACTCCTCTTCGACAAGGATCATGACCGTGGGGCGCTCCATACTGTCAAGGAGAATCCTCATCGCTATCAGGTCGTCTTTTATCTTGTCGAGTGACACTTCGGCTTCTATCTTTACATAGAACTCTTCGCCCTTTTTCTCCTCGTCCAGCACTGTAAACCGCGAAATATATCCCTCTGTTCGGGACATGATTTTGTCTTTCTGAATGACAAAATTTTCCACCTCTGTCTGGGAATGGACAAAAACGCCCACCGCCTTTTCAACCGCCGCGCGTTGAGCCTGCCGTGTTGCATCGTCCCTGTTAAAAAAACTACGACCTTCCGTTATTACGACTTTCGTTGTCGCGATTCCTTCCGTAGTGCAGGCAATAATTGCAAGCAGTACTATCAGAGTCGAGATCAATTTCTTCATTATTGTATTCCCTGGATGTTGTCAACCTGCCTCTTGTATGAGGGATCAATGTTTATGCACTGTTGAAAGAGTTGCTTCGCCTCTGTCCTGTTACCCTTGTCGAAGGCATCCACGCCCCTGGAAAAGTAGAGTGCGGTATCGATATTGCTGCCTGTTGCAGCCTTTTTGAGTTTGAAGGCGATTTTTAGTGATTTCGCTATCTTTTGTGCCAGATCTCGTTCTAGCTGCATGAAGGCACTGCTGCTTCCCATTATACTTTCCGCCATAATCAATTCACTTGTCTCCACGTTGATGATGCGGGTGTCGATGCGCACACTGCTGCCGAGAACGATAAATGAGCCGAAGGCTATACTCTGGGCGCCGAGAATTTTTCCCGCCCTGATTGCCGTCGATTCGTCGACGCTCCCCGTCTGGCTCAGTGCGATTTCCTTAAGGAGTGCCGCTATCTTATTTCGCTCTATAACCTTCAGTGCCCGTTGGTTTTGATTGATATCAGTTATCAGCATTGCCGAAAGTCCCTTGCTCAGGGGCTGATATTTTTCAGGATCGGTAACTGAGTTATTTTCAAAGGGGAGAATCGCCAGTGTTTCAGGTATGCGATTCCCCTCTGCGAGACCTTTGTCTAAGCCCGCCCCTTGAGGGCCGGCACAGGCCCACGTCATCATGAGTAAAAGGGTAATCAATAACAGGCACGGATAATTTCTGTTATACATCAAATCGCCTCCTTAGTACTGTTAATGGGGGGATACCCTATTAATATTAAATTAATAGCCACCACCACCTTCAGCCGCCGCCGCTTCTGCTTCTGCATCCGCTTGATCCTGATCTTGCTCAGCCTTGTCAACAGATTTATCAACGAGTGATGACATTTCAGTTACCGACATGGTGGCTATTGCAGTAATGGTCGGAGTAGACGATGACGGTGTTGAATCGGCACCCTCGCCGGCCAAATCAAACCGTGGATCCAGCTTCAGTGCCTTTTTGAAGAGATTTTTTGCATCCTGCCATCTACCTTCATCGAGTGCATCCAGTCCTTCTCCGTAATAGATAAAGGCCTGATAGTTCTTTGTGTGAGGGATTCCGATAGACTGTTTCTCTTCTGGTGTCAATTCTATCCCCTTGATCTCTGCGTAGTTTCCGATGATGAGTTTGGGAAGTTCGTAAAAGTTTTCCTGCTCTACTTCGACTGTAGAGCTTCCTGCTATTGTTCCCGCGCTTGCTGAGATGAGAGAAGTAGTCGCCCGTATGCTCCCAATGGCAAGATTTCCCGTGACTATATTTTCGGCGCCCAGCAGGTGTCCGACCCGTGGTGCTGTTTTTTCATCGACGATTCCCGTTTGCCCCAGTTTCATTTCCTGGAAAAGGGCCTGAAGACGCAGTCTCTCCACAACCCTGAGGGATTTAACTTTGGACATATCCGTGATCAGCATGGCTGCCAGGCCTTTTTGAAAGGCCCGGAGGCTCTTGTCGGGAGAGAGATCCTGATAGTAACAGACAGAAACGGTGTTGGAATCTGGTTTTTTTGCTTTCAGTTTTTCCTCCTGTGCCAGAGCCTTTTTTGCTAAACGCTGACTCTCGGCAATCTGTACCACAGTTAGTAGACGCTTGATCTCTGCCTCAACAAGTGGCTCTTTCTTGCTTCTGTATGCCTGCCATGTGACAATGGCCTTGCCGAACTCTTCCCTGTTGAGATATGTCATTCCAAGATAGAGAATTGTATAGCAATTATTGGGTTCCAGTTTCAGGACTGATTCGAACTCTTTTGCAGCATTGTCCAATTGACCGGTCTTCAGATAGGCGAAGCCCAGTTTATTGTGAGCTGGGACTGAATCGGGATGCTCGGTCAAATATTCCGTGTATACCGGTATTGCTTGTGCGTATTGTTTTCCGGCCAGTTGGAGATCGGCCTTCATAAGACCCAGCCCTCCGCAGCCCGACAATGAAACTAAAAGTAATATTAATATTATTGCTCCAATAATGTTGTGTCTTTTTGTAACCTTACTCATTGTTTTCATTATTTTCTCCATCATGCATTGTTGATTTTATCTATGAGTTAATAAAGTACCCTGATTATTAACTGCCTACTCATAGCAGATTACCGCCTTAGCCTTGTTAAGATAGTCATTGCCGTGCCGCGTTGTTTCGTAGATTTTACGCGCACCATCCTTTGCGATGACAATCATATTGTCTTCGGTGACGCTCTGTACCGGCACTATGATAAAATTGTCTCCTACCTTGTCGATCTCTTTTATCTGACTCAATGTGTCTGCATAACGAACGATGCCATAGGTACGGACGATTTTAGGTTCGACACGGTTAACAGAGTACACTGTTTCAATGTCCCCGTTCTCTTTGATACCGATGACTGGCAGGACTACCTTTTTAAAATAGAACCCCATTAATCTGAAGACTACACCGCTTGTGGGTTTGGCTGAGTCATATTGGTAGTCAAAATCTTCGGGAATAGTCTGGACCGGCGCAGGTTCGGGAGGAGCAGGTGAATCAGTGGGCAGTGAGTACTCTTTCTGCGGTATTTTCAGTGCATCTTTTAAGTTCGATAGATCGAGAGCGCTGACAAGCGATGTCCCGGGGGTGCATTTCTCCCCCTCGGAATTCATGCAAATGCCCATTGTGACCATCGTCACCGGCACCCCATCTTCCCAGTCCGTTTTGGTATCCATCACATAGGCGCCCTTTATAATGCCGCTCACCCGTGCGCTGACTGCATCACTCTGGACGACGAAATCCTGGACCTTGGTATATGAATCGATGTTGACCCCCTTTACCGTTTCGAGAAGATTTCTCATGGCATCAACCTTTGCGGCCCTGATAGAGGTGATGCGCGCTATTGACTTGTTCATGCCCGGTTGAGCCGTTCCAAAACCATAGCCGATAATGTAGCCATTTGCCCAGTCAATCTTCCCAATCTCTCCCATTTGTGCGATTGAATAAGGGGAAAGAGTAATATAGAGTATCAGGGCTATCAGGCAGGATGTGAATCTTTTCATCCGTTGTTCCTCCTATCAATTATCTTTTGATTTAAGATGTGTGTCACAACGCTCTCTTTCGTGTTTTCCATAACACGACCGTTATTGTCTCTTGTATATACCAGAGATATATGCTCCGGGATCACATTGGGCGCAGGGTTTAGTATCTTTGATCTCAATTTTGCCCTCCGATATAACAACCTCGATAGGACAGTAGTCAACTGATAATGTGCCATTTTCCATCTTTGCAGATCCCATCAACATGCATGCATTCCCAGCCTTGTTTTTCCCTTCACCCTCGATGATATACCTGCCGTCAGGCATCAGTTCTACCTTAATCGTCATCTGCATGTTTCCGTCGTCTAAGAGATATGTTCCATCAGGGACATTATCCTGAGCAAAACCTAACCCCGATACCGTGAAAAGACATATGCAACACAATAAAATAAGTTTTTTCATGATCTTCTCCTTGTGTAATCTTCATGAGTGATCGTTACCCATAAACGATGCAGAGCAATAATTCCTATCTGACCTCTACTGTCAGTTCTTTCAGGACAGGGGATATCTCTCCCGTTGTTATCTGCATCGTTGCTTTCACTTCAAGATACATACCGGCAGGAGTCTTTTGGGGACCCAGCCCTTGCGTAACGCTTTCCCACGATGACCAGCTTTTGGCATCTTTGGAACTCCGCACTTTCACTGCCAGAGAGGTTTCGCCCGGTGTTGAAGCGTTCCACTTGATAACACCCCACTGTGTCGACGAAGATTTTGAGTTGAAGGCAATCGTCCATGTTCCGATCTTCGTAGTCATGGAGCGTGCCACGATTCCCGTCATATCACTGTAACTGTAGTGGTTACCCCTGATCAATTTTTCCAGATCAACCGTATTCGTGGCGGGGTTTATCCGCTTCAGATACTGGTCACTGTAATTCACCGACCAGGGCTTTCCCTCTGCATCGATTGCAACGCCGCTGGGCTGCTTTCCCGTCTTGATAGTGGCTTTTTTTACCCCGTCATTGGACCATCGGACCACGGCGTCTTCGTAGTAATGGGCGACCCAGACATCACCATTATCATCAACGGTAAGACCCTTGGGGTATGTTCGGTTTCCCGTGTCGACAGTCCATTCCACCTTGTCTGTGGTGATATTTATCCGACTGAGCTTGTTGTTGCCCCAGCCCGCCACAAAGAGGTGATTATTCTTATCGAGGGCAATTCCGTATGTTGTGTGTTTTACATCTATGGTCTTCATTGAATTGTTCACCGGATCGAATTTCAAGAGTGAGTTGGAGAGTGACGACGACCAGAGTATCCCGTTCTTATCGATAACAGCACCATATGCCCGGTGGTTCTGGGAGGAGACATCGACGGTCTTCAGGATTTGTCCTGTTCCCCCGTTTATGTAGTAATATTTGTTTTTACTGTTTCCAAAGGTGCCGGCCCAGAGATTGTTCTTGGAATCAATGGCAATCCCTCTCGGTCCCGGCCGGGAGCTGTATCCGCCCGTGTATGACCCGGGCTTGTAAAGACCCTCTTCCCCTTCTATTACTATGGTCTCAAAGAGGACACACTCGTCTTTCCCCCAGTCCAGTGTTTCGTCGTCGGATATTACTCCATCATTATTCAGGTCTCGGGAGGTTTCAATAGTACCATTCCCGTTTCTGTCTTCATATTGACCATTCTCATAGAGTCCCACCTTCACCACTGTCCCTGTTCCTCTATTTCCCACCCAGCAGTTTCCCCCTAAATCGACGGTGGTACGTGACGGGTTGGTGTTTGAGGATGCGGGTCCCGTGCGGTATCGGCCCAGTTCTTTACCGGTTTTTGTATCTACCTTCGATATGGTTCCCAGGTTTGAATTGGGGACCCATATGAATGGCAGTGTCGTGGAGGATTTGCTCAGCTGCAATTGATCACGAACAGTTTGGTGTTCCAGTCCGACGAGCTTGCCTTCATCGAAATCTCTATCGAGGGTATATACCCTTCCATAGCTCCCCGTGGCGGAGGTGGTTTTCCCGCTCTTGATGGAAACAGATTTATTGGGTGGATTGTCCCACCTGGCTACTGCCTTGAACTTGAGTGAGTGAGTTCCCGCGGTAATTCCCGAGACGGTAGTGCCGCTTTTCTGCCAGGCTCCATTGTCCACTCTCCATTGGGCACCGGCATCAACCGCCGCCTGGGGCATAATGGTAACGGCAAGCATGCCCAAGGCCTGGCTGTATGTTCCCGTTGTATTGACAGTCTTGGCCGCCTCGATGGTTACATTCTGATTTTCCGGTTGTGTCCATCTCGCTATTGTCTTGAATTCAACGGCATGTGTGCCGATTGCAAGGCCGGAGACGGTAGCGCCGCTCTTCTGCCAGGTGCCATTGTCGACTTTCCATTCTGCACCGGCATCGACTGCCTTTTGGGGAAGAATGGTTGCCGTCAGTGAACCTTCTTCCTGACTATATGTTCCCGTTGCCTTTGTGCTTTGATTAGCCGTGATGGTTACATTCTGATTTCCCGGCTTTGACCAGGCCTCAACGGATTTAAATTCTACCACATGTGCGCCCGTTGCCAGGTCGGAGATTGTAGAACCACTCTTCTGCCACGGGCCATTATCGACGCGCCATTGGGCACCCTTTTCTATTGCGGTCTGGGGGAGAATGGTTACGGCAAGTGATCCCCTTTCCTGACTGTATGTTCCCGTCGCGCTTGCGGTTTTGCCCTCCTGGATGGTTACATTCTGATTCCCCGGTTTTGCCCAGCCTGCGATAACCTTGAATTCTACGGTATGTGCGCCGACGGCAAGACCGGAGACGGTGGCGCCACCTTTTTGCCACGCGCCTGCATCCACCCTCCATTGGGGCCCCGCTGCTATTGCCGCCTCTGGGTTGATCGATACTGTGAGTGACCCTGCACCCACAGAGATTTTAAATTCCTTGCTCTTTTCGGGAGAGGTATTCCCTGCCGTATCTGTTGCCTGGGCGACGACCTTATATGTCCCGTATTCCAGTGTAAAGGTCTGTGTCGTTCCCTTCCAGATTTTACCAAGGTCGCTCAATTTCTGTTCCTGAACAAGATTTCCCTCGGAATTAAAGACCTTGAAGGTTATTTTCTTCAGACCCTTGTCGTCTATTCCCTGTGAGGCAAAACTGACATTCTTTTTGCCTGGCCGGTTGACAATAACGTCATCGATGACTGGCGGCGTGTCGTGCCGTTCCATGACCTTGAGCACCTTGTCAATCATGCCCTCTTCTTTTTCTTTGGGTTCCTTATCGATAAACTCCTTTGTCAAGTCGTCCGTTGTTTCGGTTTCCCCTGCCTGAGTGTCTACCGAAGAAACCTTGAGCTTTCCACTGACCCGTCTACTACTGCGTCCCACTTCGTCTTCCAGTTGTATGACATAGGAGATATAATCCTCATAAAAACCGGCGGAATCGACGGGAACCATCAGTGATGCCTCACCGTGGTACCCGTAGGAATCCTTTATGTTGTCGTCATATGGATCCAGCTCTATTTCTTTGCTCTTGTTGCCCGCGGTAACCTGTGCACTGGTTACGGGATATTCGGATTGCCACTTTACATTTATTTCAATGGCATTCTGAAGCAAGGCCGCGTCATAACTGATAATATCCGGTTTGCGTGCGGCATCAGTTACTGCAGCGGAACATAGAAAAAAAACCAGAGCAAAAAGGATGAGTATCGAAACATGTCTCTTAGCCATTGGCTGTTTCCCCTTTCAGTCATTAATGGAGTTTATTTCTGTTGCTGTTGCGGCGGTCGTGGCGGAGGTACGAGTTGTATATTGAAGGACTCATCCACAAGGGCAATCCTGGCATCCCATTCAACCGGTTTCAGCGTATCCGAGAGTTTTGCATCGATGATACTTATGTTAATCTTTTCACGGATGATCTTATCCGTTACAGGGTCTATGGCGGAATATATGACTCCACTAAAATTCTGACAGTCATCAAAGGCGGGGTACCCAGGGAATCCAATGGAAAGCGATTTTCTCTTCGGGTCCAGTGATTTGATATTCACGACCCATGCGGCGATGATGTCACGACTCTTTGCCTCGGCATAATCACAGGCCCAGAGAATGTTTCTGGGGAGGGATTTTTTGGCGCCCGGCTCTATGGTTATCAACTTTGCCTTGATAATTATCTTCGCCTCGGGAAATTCCATCGCGCTGTCGAGGGGAAGCCTCTTCATTTCCGATTCACTTTTTTCATAGGACTTCTTATCAATCATGTGTAGTTTGTATGCAACGACAAGGCCTTCACCTGCCGTTCCTGTTTTTCCCCTTGATCCAACCTCGGCGGTAGCGCTTGCAGTTGCAACCCCCACATTTGCCGAGACATTAATGCCTGCCTTGTTCGCTTTGTCCGATTTCAAGCTGAAATTGTTCAATCGAAGGGCCTCGGTCACATAGGGTACCTTCGGTTCGAAGGGTATGTCGGCAAGGGATACTGGTGAAATGATCTCCACACCTTCCAGCTTTGCCTTGTCGACGCTTCCCCCTTCAGCTCCAATTTCACCCTGAGGACCTGCCATAAGCTGTCCTCCCAGTCCGATACCTGCACTAAAGGCAAAGTCCTGTTGTATGCTGTTTAGAGATCGCTCTTTTTTCACGCGGATCTCAGGGGCATTTGCATTCTCTATGGGACCGAACTGCTTTGACCAGGGAGCCCCAATATAATGACGATCAACGGGCCGTTTCGGTATATGATATTCATGCTCCGTAACTTTACTCAACGTATCCTGATGATGCTTCGCCGCTGAACCGCCTGTGGCAACACACCCGGCAATGACCAAAGCTATAATGCCCACCAAGGCGGTCAGGATGAATAGAACTCTTCTCTTTACCCGTCTATGACCCATTATCATTCCTCCTTCTTAAGTAATGGTTTTAACCATTGTCTCTTAAATATATCCTTTAACCCTTAATTTATATCATTTAAAATTTTCAAATGAAAAGGAAAATCTTGTCAACTTTTATATTTTCTTATAATCGCACAGTGCCATCCACAGTTGTCGTACATATTGTGCATTCACTGACGATACGACCGATCTCCTCCGAAAAATCCTTCCATTAATTCGGTTAATATGTGTGTGTTTGACGCACTATGTGTTTGAGTTGTTCGGCAGAGGTGCATGTAACCTCCATACATTAGTGGGTAAATCCTTTTACTGCGGTTCCAGGCGGTTATTTCGTTTGCACAGTAGCGTGAGCCAAATGGGTGACGCTGACAAAAAGTAGAGTGAAAAGATTCTTCAATATGAGAAGACAATAACCAATATCGTGTAGATTACTCATTAAAAATATCATTTGTCAATGAAAAAATGTTCCCTCATCACGGGCAACAGTTCCTCCTATTTCCTTGACACGCATAGATGAATACCGTAATAATTTCGAATATTCTTTTTGACAGGATTAACATAAGGAACGAATCTTGATAGATGGAGTGAAGGGGAATCGAGCTGTGGCTCTGAGGAGTGTTGTATCGTTCTTTCTCCTCTTTGGGATTGCCGGCTGTGTTCAGATGCTACCTTTGGCTGCGATTGCACCGACGGCGGTCCATTTTGGTTCGGTGGCATACCAGGCCGTTGAAAAGGCGGAGATAGATACCGTTGTGGCACAGGGTATTTCAAAGGAGGATTTGGGTGACATAACACATATAGCCATATTCATGGGAGGGGAAAGTCAGACCAGACCCTTTGGAAGGATAGGGGATTTGACCTCCGTTGTGGGAGATAACCTGTGCGTTGAGTTGATACGGCGGGGGTTTCAGGTTTATGGCTGGAACCAAATCAAAAAAAGTGCAAAGACAACAAAAACTTATAATATGGTAGAATCGGGGAGAAAACTGGGGGCTCAGGCCATTGTAACGGGTAATGTAGCAGCCGGTCACACCCGTTCATTGGGCATGTTTGGAGTAGGCAGATTTAAGACAGTGGTTCAGAGTGCAACACTGAAGGTAATAGATGTAAAGACATCCGATCTTTTGATAATGATAACGATCAACTACAAAGTGGGACAGAATCCGAAGGTCGCCGCAGAGAGTATGGCTATGGTCCTGCAGACAAAGCTGAAGGATCCCTCGGGCGATCTTAAGGAAACATTAAAAGAGGAGATGCAAAAAAAGAGTTGATCTGTTCAATGGGCCACGAATCATAAAAAAATATAGGTGAAAAGGGGTGTATTTCTATGTTTACTGCTCATCTCATTAATGATCCCTTTTCTGATCCCGGTGTGTATGTCAAATTTAAATACAGAAATGAGGCGATCCTCTTTGATCTGGGTGACATACATCGCCTCCCCTCCAGAAAGATTCTCAAGATAACAAATATTTTTA
>Ga0307990_1004134_pt1 | contig 10760 bp, 3 predicted proteins | sample EllFjometagen129_FD_203168 | JGI IMG/M metagenome (GOLD analysis project Ga0307990, IMG submission 203168) | Marine microbial communities from Ellis Fjord, Antarctic Ocean - #129 | ecosystem: Environmental > Aquatic > Marine > Unclassified | place: Southern Ocean | collected 2014-10-08
AGGGTCTCGTAGACCAGATCATTAACTTCTTCAAGACAGGCGATGTGCCTGTGCCAGCTGCTGAGACCCTTGAAATATTTGCCTTTATGAGTGCGGCAGACAAATCAAAGGCCCTGGGAGGGGCCGAAGTTTCCCTGGCCTCGGTCTTGAGGGAGGCCAGAAACTCTCGCTGAAGGGGTACCCAAGGTTCATCGCGGGTCAAATCAACTGGTTAGCCATCGACTCACTGTAGACTGTGAAGTTTTTAGGCGAGAATCGACACTTTATTATTGTTTTTCTTTGCAAATGACTGAAAAAAAACCGTCATTACCTGCAGTGGACGAAAAAACAATACAAGTGAATACCTCTGTTGGGCTGTGTGAACCCGACATGGTGGTCGCTCAAGTGAGTTTGGCTGCAGATGATTTCATGGAGGTGGTGGCTCATTTTCAAGGGCCGCTGCTTCGGTATGTAGGCCGCATGCTCGGGCGCCACGACCATGAAGCTGAAGACGTGGTGCAAGAGACCTTTATTCGCTTGCATAAGCAGGTGCGAAAACGCGGCTCTGACAGCATCAGGCATTTATCCACTTGGCTATTTCGTGTGGCTCACAATCAGACTCTGGATCTGATCCGAAAGCGAAAGCGGCAGAAAAGTAAAGCACCCACGGTCACACAAGACCAGGCGATCACAGCGGACAAGGTGGCCAATGACATGGATGCACTCAGCGAGATGCTGAGAAAGGAATCCCGTCAAGTCGCTCTGGAAGGCCTTTTTAAACTGTCCCCAGATATTCGCCAAGTTCTCCTACTCAAAATTATTCAAGGCATGTCTCTCAGGCAGGTGGCCGACGTTGTGGGTGTATCACTATCTACCGTAAACTATCGCCTTAACCAGGGCCTTACAGACCTGGCAGGACAGTTAAAGAGGGCAGGTGTGGTGTAAAAACAGTGTTAAGTGTTCAGTTTTAAGTTTTAAGTAACGGCAACCAACAACTAACAACTAATAACCAACAACTAATAACGAAGAACTAAACAACGAAGAACGAAAATGAATCACGAACAGGCTGAAAAATTATTGGGTGCGTTGATCTTTGATGATCTGGATGAGCAGTCCAAGGCCCAGTTGCTGGCCTATCTGGAGACCGATGAAGATTTGCGTGAATCTTTGGCGGATCTGCGTATGGCCTTGAAGGTGGCGACCGATGCGGTCCAGAACGGGCCTGAGCCCGTGCTGAGTGACACTCGCCTCAAGCGACTGGCAAAGCTGAGTCGTTCCAAGGGGCATCCCAAAGTCATGGTATTTGCACGGTGGGCAGCCATGGCTGCCTGCATCGCCATTGTGGCAAGTCTTATTTTTGTCCCTTCATTACAAAAGGCTCGTTTGAAACCCACGGTGGATGTGGTCGGTGGGACGTCTCTAGCATACGACACCGATTTTGTGGGTGGGACTGAAGCACAACTCAACTACAAGACGGTGAAAGGCAGTTCGAGTGTTGAACGCAGGTTGAGAGAGTCTGGAGAAAAAGTGGTTGCTGGCGGTGGGCTTCATGTGGCAGACAAAGAAGGCCTCCTTGGCAAGGCTAAAGATGGTGACCGACTGATCGCAGACAATACCTGGGCCATGAAACAGGCCGTGGATATGCCTGTGGCTTTGGGGATAAAGCTGGGTGAACAAGCAGAAATCTTCGGTTTGCAGAGATCGCAATTGGATTTGGGTAGCAAACAGAGTTCTGAAAGTGGACTTGTGGCCACCAATAGTGATGCATTTGGGGCTTTTTCACATTCAGTGACATCTCCCACAAGTCAGCCTGAAAGTGACGAGGCACTCTGGGCACGAGCAGATACACGCCACGGTGCGGTTACAAATAAACCATCTTCTTCAGGTGGAAAAGCACAATTTGGGACAGGAGACACTGATTTCTGTGCCAGCGATTATAGCAGAGAATCAGAACCAGAAGATTTGACAGAAAGAGTCCTGGGCGATCAGGATGGTGATGGATCTTCTTCTGTGTGGGGCGACTCTGGGGCTGCAAGGAGCTACTACTATGCCGAGGGGTTGGAGCAAAAAAAGAGGGGCCTTGGTTTTGTGGAGGGTCGTGTGGCAGGGCCAGTTGAGGGTGTTTTGCCTTCGATAAAAACAGAATCAGCTGCCCCATCGGCTGAGCGTCCACCCAGTTTGAGATTTCGCGGTCAACAGGAAGAAAGAGGGGGGATAGTCTTAAGTAAGCAATTGATGTCGGAGTCAGCACGCCAAGGCCAAGGTCTGGATTCTATGGACAAGTTGCATGAACGCCTACCTGAGCGCGGAGAAAACAGACGCAGTTCAAGCTTAGGTGTGATGCAAGAAAAGTATGGAAGGGCGATAAATCAGGAGGGCATGCAAAAGGCATTCACGGAAGACCGGCTGGGGAGAAGAGGTGTTCGCTCTGGAGAAGAACTTTCTTTGGGCAACCCTGTTACGGCAACCAGTAGTGGCCTGGACGAACAGACGTCTTTGAGGGCTGATGGCGTTGATTTAAAAGAAAGCCAGGTCACTGACTCACGATTTGGTGTGCCATTGGGGTATGGATTTCAGGATACAGCTGATAAGAAAGTACCTGGGTTTTCATCGCTCCCTTTGAATGGCCTATTCAGACAAACAAAGAGTTCCCAGCCCAGCGACGATTTGGCCTTATTGCCACATCAATCGCTTCAGCCCCATGATCCTTCAGTGGAGGGTGAAGCAGAGGCAAAGGCTTCCGTATACGGAGGTGGTTTGGCTGGAAAGCCAACTGATTCAGGAGAAGGATTAGGGGGCGGATTCCAGAAGAACCTTAGAGAAGTCATCGCCCGCGACAGAGCCGAGTCCAATAAAAGTGTTTCTGACATGGGTGAGGCCATTATCCGGCAGCAGCAGACTCAGCACGATCTGGCTTTGCTTGAGAACGATGCCGTGGCCACAAGATATGATTCTTTTGCAGAAGCCAAGCCTGTGGACAAGGTGCCCGTGCTTGCGGATGTGCCTCTGTTAGGAGGACTATTCCGCCGTGGCACTGAAGCCGCTGGGAAACGTGGAGAGATTGTGTCACCTTCCAAGCCCATGCCGCCTGAGCCCTCTCTTGTAGGAGTTCACGAAGAGACACGACCACAAGGCAATCTTGCCAAGTTAGTTTCAGATGAACCAGCACAACCTGCCGCAAAACCCAGCGATCTGTCCAGTGAATTCACACTGCCGCCTGCATCACGATTTAAGGCGATGCCTGTGAACCCCTGGGTGTTGACTGAGCAGGATGCCTTGTCCACGTTTGCATTGGATGTGGATACCGCGTCGTATGCCCTGTGTCGGCAGTATATTCAGCGTGGTTTTCTGCCTCCATCTGGCGCCGTGCGTATGGAGGAGTTTGTCAATGCCTTTGATTATGCCTATCCGGAGCGATCAGTCTCTACCTTTTCCGTGATGTCAGAGGGCACGGTTTCTCCGTTTGCTGAACCAGGTCAGGCTTTGAGCCTGGTGAAGGTGGCGGTCAAGGCCAGGACTGTGGGGCGTGATCAGCGCAAGGCAGCCCATCTGGTGTTTGTGGTGGATGCATCAGCGTCCATGGGACAGGCGGATCGGCTACCTCTGATTCAACAGGGCTTGAGTCGATTGGTGGAAAGGCTTGGGCCTGGGGATCACGTGTCTTTGGTGAGCTGTTCGGATCAGGCTCAGTTGTTTGTGGATCATGTGTCGACTCAAGACCGAAAAACCATTCAGCGGGCCATTCACGCGATTCAGCCGTCTGGCTCCACCAATCTAATGGCTGGACTCCAGTTGGGGTATGCCACGGCACGGCAAGGCTACGTGGCCGGGCAAATTAACAGGGTGATCCTCTGCTCAGATGGTGTGGCCAATGTGGGGCCGTCAGAGGCCCAGCCCGTGTTGGATGCTGTGGCTGCTGATCGAAAGCAGGGCATCACTCTCATGTGTGTTGGCGCGGGGTACGGGGCCTACAATGACGCCTTGCTCGAAGCGCTGGCCGATCGTGGGGATGGCAGTTATGTGTTTATCGATTCAGCAGACAAGATGGAACGCGCATTTGTCACGCCCCTGGTATCGGCTTTGCAGACGGTGGCCAAGGATGCCCGAATCCAGGTCAAGTTTAACCCGGATACCGTTCGCAGATATCGCCTGATTGGCTATGAAAATCGAGACATGAAAGACGAGTTGTTCAGGGATGATACTGTGGATGCCGGTGAAGTGGGTTCGGGTCAATGTGCCACGGCCCTGTATGAAATCGAATTGACGGGTGTCCCCTCTGACGGCCATGACCTGGGGACCGTGTTTGTGAGATATCAGGACACAGACACGCAACAGTTTGAAGAGATTGCCCGCCCCTTGACGCAATCGGTTTTCAAAAAGCGAACAGTGGCCCAGTTGCCTAGGTTCTATTTGGCCGCCTGTGCTGCGCGCTTTGCTGAATGGCTCAGGCAATCCGAACACGCCACGTCAACCACACTGGATCAGATCCAGACTATTATGGATGAGATCACCGCAGCCTTGCCTCTGGATCAGGATATTCGTGAATTGGCTGATTTGATTCGTCAGGCAGAAGGTTTGCCCAGGGCGCCTTAGTCATTTTTGATTTGTGATTTATAATTTTTGATTTCAAGACTCGGTTCCCGGGAAAGGTTCATCTATGCGAAACATACTCTTCCTTATTTTGTGTTTGAATGCCACTTGTGCATTTGGGTTGGATGTGAATACACCTGCGATTCCGGCGCCAGTGTCTGTGGCTGAGGTGGATGAGGTGTTTCTGACGGGGCGGCTTAACGGATCGCACTTGGAAGTGACAGTTGAATGTGACGTGGTGACCCAGGAGGCCAATGCCGAGTTGGTTTTGTTGCAGGGAGAAGCTGTGTTGACCGGGGACGAGCAGGTCGGGTCAGTGCATCACATGACATACGTACCGGATGATCGTCAGTACAAGGCGATATGGCCCAAGGCTGGACAGCATGCCATCAAAACACGTTTCATGGTGCAGTCGCAACAAACGCCAAATACGGGGCAGCACAGGGTGTCTGTCCAGATGGTCTCTGCCAGGGTACGTCACATCACATTGATCCTGGATCGTGCAGATCTGGATGTGGTTTTGCCCCAGGCATTGCGCGTGGAACGGACTGAAAGCGAGGGGCAAGTCACGCTCCATGCGCTTTTGGGTCCGCATGCACCGCTGGTTGTGCTGTGGAAGCCGCAGGTGGCGTTGGATCATGCCAAGCTGGTGTCATCCTGTCAGGTCAATACGATTGTGTCTGTGCGATCCGGCCTGTTACATCTGGACAGTGTGTTTGACTATCAGGTGGCTCAGGGGCGTCTGGAATCCCTCCTGTTTACTGTACCGGATGGCCTGCGAGTGACCGCGCTGGAAGGAGACTTCATCCGAACCTGGTTCTTGTCTGAAGGCCGGTTGAGTGTTGAATTGAGCCGGGTTCAGGAATCTGCGTACCGTGTCCATGTTCAGGCAGAATCAGGGACTGACACCTTGCCTGCAGATGTCAAGGTGCCGGCGATCACGCCTGTGGGCGGATTGCGTACCAGTGGTCATCTGGCGGTCGGTACCCGCAACGCGCTGCAACTGGTGGTCAAGGAGGCAGGCGGTTTGACGCAGATTGATGGGTCTGTGTTTCCACGTGTGAATACACCGGGTCGCCCTGTGCCCCAGGGTAAGGTCTTTTACTATGTGCATGCAGGGCCGAAATATGGTCTGCGTCTGGCTGTGGATGATATTGTACCCAGTTTCGATGTCAGTACACGCGTGGTGACCACCGTCAAGGAGGACGATTGGATTGTGGAGACCCACCTTGAACTGGATGTACGTGATGCTCCTCTGGCGAGTCTAGATGTGCAGGTGCCAGCTGGATTGATGGTGGCGGCGGTACAGGGCGCTCAAGTGGAAGATTACCAATTGTCCGAGATTGTCGAGAACGAACCCACCCGAACGGTGACGGTCACATTTGTACAGCCCGTGATCGGGCGTGTTCTGGTGGGGTTGCGTTTGGAATTGGGGCAGGGGCCGTTGGACCAAACATGGAGGCTGGATGCCCCGCAGGTGACAGGGGCCAAGACGCAGCGGGGGTATGTGGTGGTGGCTGTCGCCGAGGGTATTGACCTGGCTGAGCCGGTGATTAACAACCTGCGACAGGTGCATACGGCATCGGTGCCCATGCGTGTGTCGCAGGCCCAGTTCGCGTATCGTTTTCGTGAGGCCGACTGGCAGGTGACCCTGTCTGCTCAGCAAAAACCTGCGGGTCTGCGTGTGCAGGTCTTTCATCTCCAATCCATTGGGGAGGCCCTGGCGTATGGTTCGGCCGTGGTCAATTACATGATTACAGGATCGCCCATGGATGAATTCCGGTTTAGTTTACCCGATGGGCTGGATAATATAGAGTTTGTGGGGCATGACGTGAGACGCTTTGAGACCCAGGGGGATGTCTGGGTGGTCACCCTCACACGCAAGGTCCTGGGCCAATACAATCTGGCTGTGACCTACACGCAGCCCTATGCCGTGGATACACCAATCCAGATCGGGGGCCTGCAATGTGGGGATGCCCAGTCCCAGACCGGCACGGTGGTGGTGACAAGTTTTCTGGATCTGCGTTTACAGTTGAGTGAGACACAAGGGCTGGTATCTGTGGCCCTGGACGAACTGCCCGCTCATGTGCGTATGTTGTGCCACAGTCCCATTTTGAATGCGTATAAATACATGAGTGACGTCCATGTGGCGACCATGAGCATCAATCCCTATGAACGAGGCACCCTGTTGCCTGTGGTTATGGACATGGCCTCCCATCACACGGAGTTGGTGGTGCGTCCCGATGACCGTATCGAATCTGTGACCAAGGTGAAATACAAGATCAAAAATACCACGGGACAATTTCTGTCCCTGGCTATGCCCAAGGACACGCGCGTGTGGACAGTGTCCAGAATCGACGACACAGGTCAGGCCACCCGCTTGGCCGTGTCACATGATCAGGCCACCGGACGGCTCTTGATCCCACTGGCCAGGCAGGTGAATCCCAATGATCCCATGACCATTGAGTTGCAGTATGGCCGTGTCCATCCCAAAGCCTCGGGACTTTCTTTCACTCTCACGGCACCGGCCAGTGCCGTGCCCATGACCTATGCTAACTGGCAAGTGAATCTGCCCAGAGACTGGGGTTTGAGCGGTATTCAGGGCAATATGCGAGTGCAGGGCAAGACTCGAACGCCTGTGTCTTTGGCCCTGCTCTGTTCACGCCTGGGTCGTGCCTGGGGACACGGTCTTGAAAATGCTATTCAAAGACCTACGGCCTGGGTGATTCTCGGGTTGTGTGTGGTGGTGACAGGACTAGGCCTGATCCTGCGTAAGGCCTGGGCCCGCCGTCTGATTGCAGTGACTCTCCTGGGTGTCCTGATCTGGCTGGGTGTTGAGGCGGCCCAAAGAGGGCGCATCACAGCGCCGCAGTCGATCACCACTGTGAACTTTGTCCATGCGGTCAATGCTGATCCCAATCAGGCTCTGGAAATTCAAGCGAGCCTGGTGCCTGTGTGGCGGCAGCATCTGACCATGACCCCTGTGGTGGTGTCATGCTTTATCATTGTGATAGCCTTGACCGTGGCGTTTAAAGCAAAGAGGTTGAGGGGCGCGGCTCTGGCCCTGATCCTGGCTGTGGTGGCGCTGGAAGCAGCCAAGGTGCCAGCGGCCTGGCCAGTGCTGATGAGCGTGATGACCTGGGCTGGTCCTGTGTTGCTGTGTGTGTGGGCGCTACTCCATGGATTTTTGACAAAAGCCAGGGTGGCCGTTGCGCCGGTCCTCCTCCTATTGTTAATGAGCGGTTGTACGGGCGGCTTGGTGCCTCCGGACATTCAAGGCCGGACGCCCATTGAAACGCTGACCATGGATGTTAATGTGGGCGCAGACATGGCTGTTTCTGTGAAGATGCGTGTGCGGTCCCAAGGGCCTTGGCAGACGTCTCTGTTGACAGACAAGGCTGTGCTGGTGGAGGACAAAGGCTGGGATGTGACCCCTGAAGATGGCAGGCATGTACTCAAGATTGAAAAGCCGGGGCTTTATGACGTGACCTTGCATTTTCTGATGCCACTGCCTTTGGCCGATGCCGATCAGGTCAGGGCGATTAAATGGCCCATGCCAGTGGCCTTGACCAACCGTTTTACGATCACAGTAGATGATCCGAATGTCACCATTGATGCACCGGAGGCCGTGGCTGTGACAGCTCGTGATGTGGCAAATGCGGTATCTTTAGAGGCCATGTTTTCGCCGGGCCGGGCCGTTACATTTACCTGGCGGCCCAGGCAACGAAGCGCGGCCCAAGAGGCTGTTCGGTTTTATGCCCAGGACTCGGCCGTCGCAAAGGTGACACCAGGGCTGGTGCGTGTGCATCATCGTGTCACATTGCAAATTGCTCAGGGCCAGCTGAATGCCTTGTCTTTGGCGATGATGCCAGGTCATGTGGTGACTGCCGTGTCAGGTGAGGCAGTGGGTGCGTGGCGGTTTGATCCCAAGACAAATCAAGTAGAAGTCCGGTTGCTCAAGCCGATGACGGGCCATTATACCCTGGATGTGGTGACTCAATCGGCCAAGGCGTCGGTGCCGTATGAGTTTGAATGGTTACCCATGACTGTGCTACAAGCCCAGACGCAGCACAGTTTTTTGGCCCTGGCACCGGACAAGTCAGTTCTGATCCGTGTGGATGGGCAGGCACCTGTGATGAACACGGCCGACTTTCTCAGAGATAATAAGACTTTGATACAGGCCTGCCCGGACATCCAGTCTGAGCAGGTCTCGCAGGCCTTTCGATTCGGGCAGGGCGAGTCAAGGGTCTCTGGTCACGTCTCTGCCGTGCTGAGCGAATTGCGAAGTCACGAAACAGCCCGCTTCAATGTGGAGGATGAACGCCTGGTGTACAACAGCCAGTGGGACATACACATCACCAAAGCAGGACGGTTTAATCTGGATCTCCACATCCCTGATGGGTTTGATATTGATACGTTGAATGCGGCCCAGGTCAGTCACTGGGATGAGTCTCAAAACCAAGGACAGCGCATCGTGCGCATCCACTTTACGCAACAGGTTCGGGGGGCTGTGGTATTAAAGCTGGCTTTGAGCCAGCCGGTGGCTGCCATTCCTGTTGAATTGAGGGCACCTCAAGTGCGTTTGGTGGGGGCACTTAAGCATACAGGCCAATTGCTCGTGGGGGCTGAACAGGGTGTGCGGTTGTCTGTGGCCAGTCGTCAAGGGCTCAGTGAAGTCAATCCCAGGGAACTGGGGTATGAAGGGACCGAGGCCGTGGCGTTTCGATTGTTGCGCTCTGACTGGGTGCTCGATTTGAAAACTGAGCAAATTCAACCCCGCATTACAGTGGCCACATTACACCATGTCAAGGTCACAGACGGCCTTGTGCATCATCAACACTTTTTGCGATATCAACTTCTCCATGCCGGCACCAAGGCCTTTACCGTGGCTGCCCAAGGATGCCATGGGGGTGACACTCACGGGTCCGGGCATTGCCCGGCGTGAACAGGTCGACCCCAATACTTGGCGAGTCGAATTGGCTCAGAAGGTGTACGACCGTCCGTATCTGCTCACTCTGACGTACGACACAAGCTATTCGCGTGACACCAATCTGGTGCGTGTGGTCCCAGTGTTGTGTCAGGACGCAGACCTCCAGCAGGGGCATATGGTCGTGTTTGCCGGGGATCGCGTGGCACTGACTGCCAATACGGAGATCCCCTCACTACGTCCTGCTGATCCTCGCAGTATCCCGTCGGTGTTTGGGGCTGGGGACCTGTCTGCTGCGGCCATGTGTTATCGCAGTCTCTCGGCGGCAGACACGCTGGTGATTCAGGCCAGGCGACATGACGCAGCAGGGCAGATAGGGGCTCAGGTCCACAGTGCACACATAACCAGTGTGGTGACAGAAACCGGTCAGGGTATTCATCAAGTGCAGTTAAAACTCAGTGTGTCTACCCGACGTCACCTGCAGGCCCTGTTGCCGGATCACGCCGAAGTATGGTCTCTGGCGGTGGATGGCCAGGCAGTGCAGCCCTCCATTCGAGCAGATGCCCAGTCCCGGAGGGTTCTGTTGATTTCTCTGCCGCAACAGGGTGCCGAAGAGGTCACGGTTGTGCTTGTGTACATCACGGACGGGGCATTCCCGGCCTGGACAGGGGCCCATCAATTCGCAGGTCCACGTTTTGATCTGCCTCTGGAGAATATTCAGTGGCAGTTGTACGTGCCTGAAGGCTATGCCTACAAACAGTTCAGTGGCACCTTGATGTATGACAAAGCCTTCTCGTCTGGGGACGCAGTGTATCAGTACTCCGTGGATGCGTATGAACAGCAGGTCATCCAGGCTGAAAGATTCAATGAGCAACAGGCTCAGCAGCAGCAGACCCTGGCCAGGGAATTCGCCAGCCAGGGCCGTCAGTCCGCAGCACGCAGGGCCCTGTCCAAGGGCTATAACTTCTCCATGGGCAACCGCGCACTGAACGAAGACATCCGCGTGGATTTGGATAACCTGCTCAAGCAGCAGGTCAAGGTTGGCCTGGTCAACGCCAGAGATGCCCTCAGCTCGCAGGCCGCTTCAGTTCAGAGGGGGCAGCGTGGCGGTGACTTCAACTTCAGTACCCAACAGGCCCAGAACCTCGAAGGCTCACTCAATCAGGCAGACAACGACAACCTCAACCTCATTACCCGTAGAATCATCCAGACCCAGCAAGCGGCCCAGGGCTCCGCAGCTCAGCTCCAGATTACGCTGCCCACC
>Ga0307990_1004136_pt1 | contig 10758 bp, 6 predicted proteins | sample EllFjometagen129_FD_203168 | JGI IMG/M metagenome (GOLD analysis project Ga0307990, IMG submission 203168) | Marine microbial communities from Ellis Fjord, Antarctic Ocean - #129 | ecosystem: Environmental > Aquatic > Marine > Unclassified | place: Southern Ocean | collected 2014-10-08
AGATCAGGTAACAAGAACACGCAATCAAGTGCCACTGTTGGGAAATCTGCCGATTCTTGGCGGACTGTTTAGAAGTCACAAAGACGCGACAGTTCGCGAAGAAATGGTCATATTATTGACCCCTCACATTATTCATGCTTCTGATCAGATTGATGATCCAGAGGCGGTTGATGAGGTGGCACGCAAGCATCAGGCGGCCAAGGACGCCATGCAGCCAATGAGCCGGATCAAGCTGGCCGGGCAGTGGTATGAACGCGCCTGTAGCAGCTATGTCCAAGGAGAGCTAGAAACTGCCTTCAGCCAGGTGGCACAGGCGCTGAAATTGAGACCCAACTATCCGGAAGTCTTGCGATTGAAGGAAAAGATCTTAATTCAATCGGACGTGGAGGAATTTGACAGATTACCACGAAATGCTAAGGCAAGGGCTGAGGCTATGGTGATGTTAAGTGACGATTGAGGAAAGTGATTCGGTCCTAAAAATACAGGACTTTTGTGGTTAGCACATAAAAATGTATATTTTATTGCTTTTTGAATAGGGGCCCTATTAGGGCCCCTATTTATATATAATCCTAACAATGCCGCTGTTTTTCACCTGTTCGTGCGGAAATCTCTTTGTATTCTGTTCAGTTCATGTCATTCCAGTTTTAGAAAAACTCGTATGATTTTCACTCTTCTTGTAAGAATACGTTCAAATGCGGTTTGGTTTTGCCGAATAAACAAACAACATGGTTTTCGGCAAAACCAAACTGACAGCTAATGCGTCTGTGATGAGGACGCCAAGAAGAACTTACAGAGGAGGAAACACCAATGGCGGGTAGAAAAGTATTGGTGGTGGATGATGAGATTCATATTGTTTACGTTGTGACGATCAAGTTAAGAAACAGCGGATTTGAAGTGATCACTGCTGAAAGTGGACAAGAAGCTTATGAACTGGCATGCTGCGAGCATCCTGATGTCATTATTACCGACCATCAGATGCCAGGCATGACGGGGCTGGAGTTACTTGAAAAGCTTCGCAGTCATAGTGTGACGCAAAACATTCCTTCCGTGGTACTCACGACTCAAACTCATGATTTGTCAGAAGAAGAATGCCTGCAACTGGGTATTCACAAGTGTTTGAGCAAGCCATTCAGCCCAAGGGAACTTCTCCGAGAGGTTGAGAATATTTTGTATGGCGTTCCTGTTGCCATCTCCCAGACTTTAACTCTATGATACATCCATGAACCCTAATACTGAACATAACCAGAGCGTGACCTTTGGTCTGAGCGGATTAAGTCCGTCACAACGTGATGAGTTAACGCGATTTGGATCTCGCATCAATCGCCTTGGAGCTAATTTTGCTCTTTGCAGCAGCAGTGGAAAGATTTTGCTGTTAAGTGAAGGGGCTGGCTTCAAGAGTTCTCGCCAACGTCTGATTGAACGCAGCTGTCAAATTCTGGCAGAACACGTTCGTGATGACAACACTGACAAGTCCAATAATAGCCCTGTCCAACGATACAAAGATGTCACTACAATATTGGCAGGTGTCCTATATTTGTCACCCAATGATACGGTTTCAGTGTCTACTCCGGCTGTGGCGTTGTTAGATTTTGGTGATAATACGGCCACCACGGGACACCAGGCCTGGTCCTCTGGATTAAGCCAGGGTGCATCAAAGCGTTTGTACCTTTCTGAAATGTTGGGCATGCTCATCGATAGTTTTCAGGCTGTGACTAAGGTTGAAAGGCAGATGGATCAGATCGGCTTGGAGTTGAGTAAGGTGTACGAAGAACTCGTCCTGTTGCATCGGTTGAGCACACGGATGAAAGTCACAGAGTCTGATGCGGGTTTTTTGCAGATGGCATGCGATAGCTTAACGGAAGTTGTGGAGGTTGAAGGTATTGCGATTGTTTTGGAAAAACTCATTGATGGAGAACGTCAATTAACTATTTCTGCGGGGTCGGGTCTGATCGATTTGGATAACCGCACTTCCAGCATAGTCTACTGTCGCTTGCTCGAAGAAATGCATCAAGGTCGAGAGGCACTTGTCGATAGTCAGGCGTGTCACGGGTTTGCCTATGATTGGCCTGGGTCAGTGCGAAACATAATTGCCGTGCCCTTAATGGGAAAAGACTGTGTTGATTCTCATTTTATGCATCGTAGTGAAGCGGCCAATCATGTCATTGGGTGTATGGTTGCTGTTAATACCCAGAATGAGGGTGGGTTTGACAGTGCGAGTGTTAAGCTGTTTAACTCTGTGGCAAGTGGCTGCGCCGTGTTTGTCGAAAACGGCAGACTCTTTAATGATCTGTCTGAGCTTTTTATAGGTTCGCTAAAGACACTGACTGATAGCATCGATGCCAAGGATGGGTATACCCATGGCCACTCCGAACGTGTTGCCATGATAGCTCGCTGGATTGCAGAATGCCTTGTGGCGGAAAACTTGTTGCGTCCGGAGCAAGTCTCGGAAGTCTATTTGGCTGGTTTATTGCACGATATTGGCAAGATTGGCGTGGATGATGCTGTGCTTCAGAAAACAGGGCCTCTCACACAGGAAGAATCGGATTGCATTAAGAAGCATCCTGTCATTGGTGCTGGTATTCTTCGAGGTATCAAACAAATGGGTGATATAGTGCCCGGTGTTCTGTATCATCATGAAAGTGTGGATGGTTCAGGGTATCCCAGCGGTCTACAGGGCGATGATATTCCCATGATTGGCAAGATTGTAGGCTTGGCAGATAGCTTTGATGCGATAACCAGCAAACGTAGCTATAGAGCTGCAAGAAGTATTGATGAAGCTGTTCAGGAGATTCTTAACTGCGTAGGGACACAATTTGATGAAAATATAGTTAATGCCTTTTTGGGTAGCGATTTGACCAAGTTGTGGGAAATCATGCAGTACGGAAGTGTTGATATTCACCACACAACTATGATGACGACTGTATCGAAATTGCAATAAATATTTTCGCTAGTTCCGTTCCTCCCTTAGATTTCAAATTGCCAACTTCGCAAAAATCTAGTATAGGTACAGTTCAATCGAACAGCAATATATGAACTGTATTTATGAGAGGTTAGATGCGTGAGTTCTTTTGATTTTTCAATCCAAACACTAGGCCCCTGTACCATTCCATCACCTATTCATCTTTCTCGACAAAAAGGTGACTTCATTTCTGATTACGTTTCAGATTCACATCGCATTGCCTACCAGGTTGATGTTGATTTACGCCAGCCCGCCAAGACACCTGATTTGCTGGAAGTGGCAGGCCCCAGAGAGTTGATTCATTTTGATCCCGCCAAGGTAAAGGCGGCGATTGTGACATGTGGCGGTTTATGCCCAGGGCTGAATGATGTGGTTCGTTCCATTGTATTGTGTCTTTGGCATCGGCATGGCGTAAGGCAAATCTTGGGCATTCGATATGGGTATCGTGGTTTTCTCAAAGAATTTGGTTTTGACCCCATTGCTCTCACTTTGGAGCATGTTCGGGATATTCATAAGCAGGGTGGAACCATTCTTGGATCTTCTCGTGGGTATGGAGATCGAACAACTGACATTGTTGACTATCTCAAGAAAAAGGGCATCAATCAGCTTTTTGTGATTGGTGGTGATGGCACACAAAAAGGGGCTCTAGCCATATCGGATGAGATAGCTAGGCAGGGGGAGGAAATTGCGGTGGTGGGGATTCCCAAGACGATTGACAACGACCTGAGCTTCGTGCAGCGATCTTTTGGGTTCGAGACATCTGTATCCATTGCAGTTGAGGTGGTGTATGGTGCTCACACAGAGGCCATTGGCGCACATAATGGTATAGGTTTAGTCAAGCTAATGGGCCGAGAATCGGGGTTCATAGCCGCTCAAACCACTCTTGCCTGCAACGATGTCAATTTTGTCCTGATTCCAGAAGTGCCGTTTTCCCTGGGAGGAGATAATGGTTTTTTGAGACATCTGAAAGCCCGTCTTATGCATAGGCAACACGCTGTTATCGTTGTTGCCGAAGGGGCGGGGCAAGATTTAATGAAAGAAAATCAACACGGAAGTGATGCTTCAGGCAATAAGACACTTGGTGATGTAGGAATATGTTTGAAAAACAAAATATCTCAGTATTTCAAGGAGCAACGCATGGAAGTGGGCGTGAAATACATAGACCCCAGTTATATTATTCGGAGTGCGCCGGCCAATGCAAACGATTCAGTTTATTGTACCCGCTTGGGAGCCAATGCCGTGCATGCTGCAATGTGCGGTAGATCAGGTCTGATTATCAGTCTTGTCCACGATAAGTTTGTGCATGTTCCAATTAGGTTGGCAGTTTCTGAGCGAAATGCCATAGATGCCGAAGGGAATTTGTGGAGAGATGTTATTGAAGCCACCGGCCAACCCGGTAACATGTTTTGATAAAGTAAGGAATCCAAATTTTTTGAGCGTGTCTGTTCGATTGCGTCCGGTAAAAGACACTGTGGCTGTTAAGATGCTGGTGATAAGCAAGATGCGTCGCATTGCATGCGCAACATCAATTCTCTAATTTAACGAGAAAAAGCTTGAATAATGTTGCTAACCCGCTATAATTATTAAAGTTTGAGGTTTCGAGTAGTTGCAGATAGCCTTTTTTTGGAGGCGTTTGAGGGTTATCCTCAAGTGGCCAGGACGTAAGTTGAGGATTTCTATGTAGCAGTTTTGATGAGAATTTTCTCGTTTTTATAGAAACTGGCGTGTTGTTTTTGGAAAGGAAGGAACGATGTTAACGAGAAAGAGATTGGGTCTCCTTGTACTGGCATTTTTGATGGCTGTACAGGGTGCCTATGCTGAAGAGCCTGATCCCAATGACCCTAATGCAGTTGTTGCGCCAATGCCGTTGGAAGATGCTTTGAGAGCTGTTGCTGACAATTTGGCGTCAAATCAAGTCGCAAGTGTCGCTCCATTTAGCACGGGATGGTCTGGTATGGAAAACTACAACGGCGCTATTACCTTGGGTATGGTGTCCGCTTATAATATCTTTGGCGCAGGCAGTTACGGACATTCTGCGAAGCAAGGAGCCGGATGGCTCTATCATGATAGCATCACTCGTACCCCCTTGGGCGACAGTGTCTTGGCTTGGAATGCTTTAGGCGTAAGCGAGTATGAATATGGTATTGGAGTTTGGAGTGATGTTGCGGCCAGCTTTTTCGATAATGTGCAGATGTATACCCCAAGCGAAGCCGCTGGGTATGTAGCCAGCTTTGGTGGGGATGCAGGCAGCGCCGTGTATTATTTGGCAAACCTAACGCTTGCAGCGTATGGAGTGGATGCTCCTGAAAAGGCAGTTTGGCGGCAAGGTTTGGTTCAGGCGTTGAATGAAGTTAATGATGATTCTGCTTTGTGCCCGATTCAGGCCATTGGTCTTGCTACATGGGCGCTGGCTACGACGGGTCCTTTGGATTCGACTCTGATAAACGGTGATCCTAATGCTCCCATATGGGGTGGTGTGGCTCTGTCAGATCTTCCTGACGTATTGGTTAGTCACCAGGTTTCAGAAGGTGGATATGATGCGGGCAGCTTTTTTGGGAGAATTGATCATACTGCTGGTGAATCGGATGTTGTGGCCGAAGGATACACATCAGATGCGATCTTTGCCGCACTTGGCTTATTTGCGGCAGCGGATTCTGATCCTAATATAGTCCCTGCTCTTCAAGGGCCAATAGTCAATGCCATAAAAGCTGTCATTGGGGCTCTGGGCAATGATGGAATGGTTTATGAACATCTTTCGCTGGGTGGTGAAGCCATCTATGTTTATTCCGCGCAGATGTTGCTCCTGGCGGATGTGATTGGCGTGGGGCTTGATGTTGATTTGAGCTGTTTGTCAACGGTTAGCACCTATGAAGATCTAGGCATTGTGATTGACAGTCCATTAATTTGGAATCCGAGCTTCGAATTGCCAGGTACAACCAAGCAGACGAATTTTGAGAATGTTGTGGGGTGGATCAGCGATGAGGGTGAAGTGACTGATTCGGGTGTTGAAGAAGGTTATACTGCGACTGACGGTACTTGGATAGCCTTCCTGAAGGGCTCTGATCCTGCCATTTATCAAGTGACAAAGTACATTATTGATGGGTCTGACATTATCCAGTTGGCTGTTGATGCGAGAATTACGTGGCAAGCCACTACACTGTTGATGGGGCTTTTTTATATCAATGACAGCGGAGCTCCTGTAATAGTTGCTTCCTCTCAAGTTGATCTTACGGATGAGATGGAGAATTACAGCCTGGTGTTTGTGGCTGCGGATACGCCGGATGCAGTGGGCAAGCCACTCGGCGTTGGTTTTGATAATGTGACTGATGTAGAGGCAAGTTGGCTTGGTTTGGATAATGTGATCCTAGACTTTCTTGCTGAGATACCTGTTGTTGTGGACCCGAACACGGGACTGTAAACTGGACAACTGAGAGAAGTGAAATTATTGATCAGAGAGAAAGAGGATCAATTATGAAATGCCTAAGATATTGTACTCGGACAGGGTTGCTTGTGATGGTTACTGTCCTAGTTGTTGGTAGTGTGATGCCTGTGGTTGCAGGTGCCGCTCAAGAAAAAGCTGGATCATTTGATCCCTTTGCATTGAATGCAATGGTTCTAGTAAGTGTAAAGGCAAGCATTGCGCCTGCCGATGATCGCCCAACCGCTTTGAGAACGCCCAAGTTGGTAATTCCAGAACGTCCTAAGCTTCGCAGTCCGTTTAGGCCTTTCCATCCTGGTGCTTGGTAGTTAAGGTGATAGACAGGTGAGTTTAATCTTGGTGACTTGCAACGCTGTAGTCTAGCATGCCGCTTGATAAGTGTCAAAAGAAGAATTGTGAGTCTTTTCTTTGTTAATATTGAGGGGTGAGGGACCATTCCTAGAGGTAATCAAACAAGAGCAGATAGTCTTAAGGATTTGATATATGTCGGGATGATTACCAGAATGTAGTTACGTTGTGTTTAGCTGAATGGGGATGACGCTTCACGACGTGTAACGAAAGCATGGGGTCAAAAATGAACTTCGTAAAACTGTGGGTATGTCCTCAATGGGTTGCCATTGGGGTCATCTTGGTCGCGTTTGGACTCTCTGGATGTGGTGATAAAGTCGAACTTACTGATTCGCAAGAATTATTGGAGTTCTTCAACGCAGGCCCTATTGCCTCCTCTTTGGATATGAATCGTGTTGTTAAGGCGCGTATGGATACGGGGCCATACCGTGTTCTGCCGGACGATGCGATTGAACTCACGATGCCTGCAATTTTGAAGGTTGTGACAGCAGAAGAATCGGTTGCTGCAGAAGAAGACATGTCATATGTTTGCCGAGTGAATGAGCATGGGACGATAGCTCTGCCTGTTATTGGCGATATTCCTGCAGCAGGGCGTACCTTGTCACAAATTGAATCCGCAATTGTAAATGCGTATTATCCTGAATACACCAAGGACAAGCCCTCTGTGTTCGCCAACATTTTGGCATATAAGACGTATAGAGTGTCTGTTACTGGTGCTGTTGTTAATGCTGGCGTTTATGATCTCAGATGGGATCAAATGTCTTTGGTAAATGCACTCATGCAAGCCGGAGGCATTGCAAATGACGGTGCCGCAGTCATACGGATAAACCGAGTCAGTCAATATAGCCCACTGTCAATGCCTGCACTTACCAGGCCGACAACTGACCTTTCTCGTGATGTATCAAGTGTAGACAAGAAGAGCATTTTGCTTACGTCATCCAATGAAGTTGCACCAGCGTTTGTCAATGATGATATAAAGTTGGCTTTCAGACCAAATCAACCTGGGCAGACTGAAGGTCAATTAATTATTGGATACCAAGGCAAATTGCTGGTTAAACAGACCGTTGATATAGCGAACCGCAGCCAATTATTCAATTTGCTTGATCAGGCTGTTGCCCGATCACCTCGCTTGCCTGTTTATGAACTTAGTCAAAGGCTCAGGTCGCTAACTGACGTGCTTTATAATGGTTCCGTGGGACGCAAAGTACAGTTTGCTAATGCGAGAGCCAATGACTCTCAAGTCGTTTTTGCTAGCGTCCAGGATGGTTTAGACGCTTTACCTATGCCTTTGGGGGAAGTGTCTCAAGATGATTCAGAAATAGTCTTGCCAGTGACAGGCATCAACATTCCTTTTATTGACATTGCTTTACATGATGGAGATACCATTACTGTAGAACGCCTTAGCATGCCTCTGTTTACCGTGATTGGTTTGGTTAACAACGCAGGCAATTTTGAGTATCCACCAGAAGCCAATTACAATCTGATACAGGCCATTGGCTTTGCCGGAGACTTGGATTTGCAGTTGGACCCCCGCTATGTCAGCATTTATCGTTTGAAGAAAGATGGTACGGTGGCAAGGGCAATGTTTAAATTGAAACAGGGTAATCGTATGACTGAAGATCTGGCGATACCTATTCTTCCAGGTGATATCGTGGCCATTGAACATACACCAAGAACCCGTCGGAAGGAGTTTGTGAATCGTGTATTCAATGTTAATATTGGTACCTATGTGCCGTTGACTGACCTGTAATTAGTAGGTGGTGAGGGATTTGATCTTTAGGAAGATTGGTTAGTTTATGATGCATGATAGAAACAACGGGTTGACTCCTTTTGAGTCGAATAATCCAGGGCAAGCACCTGGTCTCATGCCAGAGAGCCTTTTTCAGGTGATGTGGCGACATAGCTGGACCATCATTGGTTGTGCTTTTTTGGCGTTGGTGGCGGGATTTACATATTTAGCCAAGGCGACTCCAATTTATACAAGTACTGCCAGTATCTATGTGGAGCAAACTGGTCCCAGGATCCTCGGTGACATGGAGGAGGGTGTCATGACGGGGTCCCAGAACTATTTGTACACTCAGGCCAAATTAATTACGGCAAGCCCCATAATTCTTCCTGTCATCAATAATCCTGACATTAAGAAACTTCGCACATTCGCAAATGTTCAGAATCCTCAAGAGTTCTTAAAACGTTCTTTAAAGGCAGCCGTTGGAAAGAAGGACGATCTCCTTGAAATTTCAATTGATAGCCCTTATCCGGATGATGCATCTCAAATCGTCAATGAAGTTGTAGCGGCTTATATGGATTTTCACACTAAGAAAAAGCGTAGCACAGCGACAGAGGTGCTCACATTGTTGCAGAACGAAAAAACTGTGCGAAGCAAAGAACTGACCGATTCTCTTCAAGCGATGATGAAGTTTAAGAACGAGAATGAAGGGCTTTCACTTCAGACAAGTAGTGGAACCAATATGATTCTTGAGGGACTGAATCGTACGTCTTATGCATTAAATGATGCCCATTTGGCAACCCTGGAGGCCAAGTCACTGTATCAATCTGCAAAGAAAATGGTGAGCGAGCCTGAAGGATTGCGGCAATTTATCGAGGCGCAGCAAGTCAACAGATATAGCTCATTTAACACAGAAAAAACTCAACTGACCCTCCAGTTAGAGATGCTCAAAGATCGGTTGTCTGATCGTTTGAGGCTGTTAACGCCCAATCATCCGTCAGTAAAAGCACTGGATATTGAAGTGATGCAGCTTGAGGCAAAATTGGCCCAAATGGATGATAACTTTGTCAATGCCCAGCTGGCTATGCTCGAACAACAATATTTGTCCCGCAAAGAACAGGAAGGTGAACTGGTCAAGGATTTTGATGTTCAGAAAGCTGATGTTCTGAAACTTAGCAAAGAGGTGTCTGAGTTTACCTTGCTACAGTCTACTTATGATCAAATAAGGAAGACATGTGATATTCTTGATGACCGAATTAAGGAACTCAATGTGACCGAAGATGCGGGTGTGCTGAATATTACAATCTTGGAATCAGCCATTCCGGCAGATTTGGATAATCCTTCGTCACCTCAGAAAGCTCGAATCATGGCCATGGTATTGGTGCTAGGATTGATGTTTGGAGGTGGATTCGCCTTGCTTAGAGATATGATGGATCACAGAATTCACAGTTCTGAGGAAGTGGCGAAATTGTTAAATGCTCCGGTACTAGGTACTGTGCCATCGATGTCAAAGCGACTGTCTGAAGCAGATCGGGGCAAGAATGTCCATCTTGACACATCGTCGGTTATCTCTGAGGCATACAGGACTATTCGTACTGCTGTATTTTTCAGTGTGCCTGAGGATCAAGCCAAGATAATTCAGCTGACATCGCCGATGCAGGGTGAAGGCAAGAGTACTTTGACGAGTAACCTCGCAATTGCTATGGCGCAAAGTGGACAACGTGTTCTGATCATTGATGGCGATTTTAGACGTCCGACTCAACACGTGATATTTGAGATAACCAGGGAAAAGGGATTGTCAGGTGTGATAGCCGGCATGCAGATTTTAGAGGAGGCAGTGGTTGTTTCGGGCATATCGGGTCTTGACTTATTGCCGTGTGGTCCTGACGTGCCAAATCCTGCTGAGATGTTGGGCAGTCAGGCATTCAAGGAGTTGTTGGGGCGGCTCAGGGATAAATATGATCGAATATTGATTGACTCCACGCCTTTATTGCCAGTGGCAGATGCTACTATTCTGGCCACCGTTTCTGATGCGACGGTTTTGGTTGTAAGAGCTGAAAACTCGACCGGCAAAGCGATCCAGCAAGCAGCAGCTGGGATCATGAGCGTTGGCGGTCGGCTTATAGGTGCTGTCATAAATGATGTAAAGCCTGGGAAAAATGGTTACAGCTACGGCTATGGCTATGGCTATGAACCACGAGGAAAACAAAGCGGCAATGGCAGAAAAATGAATGCGAAAACTCAAAGCACTGGTGCGCGTATGGGATCGCTCAAGGGGGAGATAAT
>Ga0307990_1004137_pt1 | contig 10755 bp, 20 predicted proteins | sample EllFjometagen129_FD_203168 | JGI IMG/M metagenome (GOLD analysis project Ga0307990, IMG submission 203168) | Marine microbial communities from Ellis Fjord, Antarctic Ocean - #129 | ecosystem: Environmental > Aquatic > Marine > Unclassified | place: Southern Ocean | collected 2014-10-08
TGCACTACTAAAAGGTTCTGAACCAAATAAAACTATTGCACCATTGGCTTTGATGATTCTGTTTAACTGTTTCCACATCGGTTCAAAAGGAATCACACTGTCCCATTTACAGGCAGTAGTTCCGTAAGGTGGATCAGTCAGAATCAAATCTACACTTTCGTCTGATATTTTATCCATTTCAACCAAACAATCACCTTTCAACAAAATCATTTATCCTCCCTTCGATTCATATAACAAACATGTCCACAGCAGCACCAGCAAGAAGTCCATCCTGACTGGCACACGTCGAACGTTATGTGCAACTTAGTCTGGATGTACCAAGTTTTTTTCCCAACCATCTGTTGGCATTGGCAAGTTATTTGCATCCATAAACTTTTCAATTAATTCTACAGCTGTTCCTGCTTCATCTGTTGAACTCATTACTGTTTTTTCTTTTCTGCTTGTTAGCCATCCGCAAAATCCGAATAGTGCTTCACTTGCTGTCATTGTTCTTTTTACCATCTCGACCTCCATGTCTTTATTTACATCTAAATCATTAATCATTTTATCTCCCTAATCACTAAATGCAGCAAACATAATTATTCTCAAGAAAACTATCAAGATCTAAACCAAAATAATTCCCCTTCCAGAATAGTTCATATCCTTCATCATCAAGATGGTCAACAATTTTGAAAAAATCTTCAGACTGATAACCGTTTACGAACATTAGTATTTGTGTGTTATTCTTTTGACGGTGCATTTCAGGGGAATTATCCCTAATAAATGCAATTAACTTTTTTAATGTTTTATTCATATTTTCTCTCCTCCGTTTTGCTTAATATCTCAACTCTGTCCAATGAATGATTATACCGGTGAAATCCTTATCAAACCATTTAATAAAATCCTCTGTTGTATCGAATCCATCATTTTTCGCAATCTTGTTAATTATACCGGTAAGGTTTGAATATAATTTATCCTCGATATAAATCCATACCCTGTTGCCTTTATGCACTATCCTTATTCTTTGAGTAGAAATACAAACTCCTTCTTTAAAACAATTCTGATCCGGTGTTCTCACTCCGGTTGAAAAATGGATTTTTCTTCCAGCTTTCCATCGATTATAAGAATCTTTTCGGATAGAATGTTTCTTTGATCCATTCCAAATTTTATCTTCAAACTGTTTTTTGAAACTTAATATCATAGTTTACTCCTTTTTATAATGTCATTGAATAAATGGCATATCCTATCATTATTATAATTATCCACAGCACTATATTTGCTAACCGGAAAAAGGATTTATCGGATATTTCACTTAAACTTTTTCTAAATTCCTTTATCCTAATATTTAATGCGAAAAAAGAATATTCCAGGGTACTCTTAATTTTCTTTTCGTGCTTTGCTTTCTGAATTTTATCGATATTTTTATTTAAACAAAATTCCTCATAAATCTGCAGATCCGTTTTCATTTCCTTCTCCTATATTTATTGTTTTTGGAATGAATAGCTTCGTGGGTTTTATTACCATATCTTTTTTTTGAAGATATATTATTTCCATACGGTGGATCTACAATAGCCAAGTCATAGAAATTGTCAGGAATATCTTTCATAAATTCCATACAGTCCACATTATAACATTTAACTTTCTTAATCTCAAAATCAGGTTTCATCAATTCTCCTTTTGAAGTACCGTTTTGGCACTTCAAGTTTAAACGACTTCATTAAAACTCCAGATATTCTTGAACATTATTTTTGAGTCTATTAACAGCATCATTAAAGTATTCCTTGTCAATTTCCATTATATCACATTCAAAACCCATATCCATACAAGCACATCCAAGAGACATTGAACCACCATGAGTGTCGATAATTTTGTCGCCAACTTTTGCATATTTCTCTAACAACCATTTGTATAATTGAGCTGGTTTCTGTGTTGGGTGAATTAATGTCTCTATCCTATGACAATGGCTTCCAAGCCAAAATAAATCCATTTTTTTAACATTAGAAGTATGATTACTCCAAGCTAATTCACAATCGGCAAACATATTTTTTCCTGTTTTCTTATCCCAAACTATAATAGAATTTGTTGGTTGCAAAAAATCTATAAAATAATTCATTCCCCAAATTATTCTATTTTTAGATATTCTTTCTAATTCAATAAAATATTCTTTTTTAGGTCTAACATCCCAACTATCATCATTTGAATTAAATTTTCTTGTATTTGGTGAACCAAAAGTTCCATTATCATCTCTTGATGGTTTTTTCCCATACGGTGGGTCAACAATAGCCAAGTCATAATAATTATCAGGAACATCTTTCATAAATTCCATACAATCAACATTGTAGCATTTAACTTTCTTAATCTCAAAATCAAGTTTCATTCTACCCCTCTATTTGCTCTATTTTTTTATAATCAATTATTTTTATAACTTTTCCAATATCCTCAAGCTGTTTTTGATCCTCGATATCGGCAATAAGATTTTTATAGATTCTTTCTACTCTTGGTTTAACAATCCTAATAGCTGTATCCGTTGTTATTTCCTTCATATATCGAGAGGAAATTCCGGCAACCTTGAAAGCTTCTCTGATCAGAGGATGGCATTGTTTTGCTCCGGCAAGTTTGAAGGTTTCCCAAATATAATCTACCTTTGGATATTTATCTTTTGGTTTAAGGTATTCTCTGAGAGTATTAACTGTTGGAAAGAAAGTATTATTAGAAACATATAATAACACCGCCTGAATAAATGACACATAATCATACTTACAAAAAAATAAATACCATATATACAAAAAATCCCTATCTAATCTTGGAGTATTTGGGAAACCCGCTTTGGTTAAAATTTTCATACCGTTTGAAAACTGTTTTTTATTCATTATTCTTTCTCCCATTCTTCCAGCACGGTTTCGTTTCCTTTACCGGCTGGATTATTTTTTATAAATGTTCCAAGTCTCTTTCCCATATCAAAAAAGGTTTCTCGATCCCTTCTCATTTTGGTTTTTTCGTTATTAGTTTCAGTCCAATAGGAAATAAATATCTCTTTTACTCTTTCGTATTGTGTATTTTCTGTAATAAATGTTTTAACCTCATCTACGAAAAAGGATTTTCTTTTGAGTAGTTTTTCTTTTTTCTTTCTATTCTCTAATTCTTTATTCTTCTTGTTTGTGTCCACTGGCTGTCCACTGGCTGTCCGCTGGCTGTCCACTGGCTGTCCGCTTCGTTGTTCAGTCACTTGGTAGTCAATCCAGTTGATTACGATTATGAGCCGATTCCGGCTTGTTTTTTGTTGTTCAATCTGTTGTTCGCTTTCTAAATAATTCAATACTCGTTCAATCGTACCTTCACTTATCCCTGTTCCTTCTGATAATTTTTTTCTACCGGTCAAAAAACTTCCAGGTTTTACGAGGATTGTTTTGTTATTAAATATGATTTTTCGAGGTTTATGATTTGCTTTTAATAGAATGTGAATCCAAATCTTTAAATACTTTTCATTATCATATACTGCGGAATCCATTAAACTTCTGTGTAACTTAATCCAACCTCTATCCACTTTTACACTTCCTATTTTGATTATCTGATTCAAAAAAAATAAAATTAAGCATTGTTGTCAACAAATTTGTTAAAACTTGTTAATTTTACTTGACACCATTGTCAGCTTAAACCATTTTTGACACAGATCAAATAAAAGAGGAGGGTTTATGCGGATTCCGACAGTTGAACAACTCAAGGTTCGAATGCTTGAATTATCTATTTGTCATTTAGATATAGCACTCACGCTTGGAGTTTCAGAACGTACTATGTATAGAATGTTAGAGCCTGAAAAGCTGAACGAAAGAATGAGATTAAAGGACAGGGCTGCAGTTGGTTTTGTTCTTGATCAAATGGAAAAGGAAAAGGAAACTTTTATGAGGATTGAAGGATCAGGAGAATTTTGTGAATGTGCTGATCCGGAGAAATTTAAACCCGATGGATCAGAGCATTATTATTGTGCGGTTTGTCAAAAAAGGATTAAGGAGATTCCAAATGAAAATTAAAATTATTAGTATGCACATTGAGAACTTTAAAGGAATAAAGGATAAGATAATCCCTTTTGATCCTGATAATACTGTTCTTTGTGGAAGAAACGAAACAGGGAAAACAACCGTTGCGGATGCTTTTTTCTGGCTCTTGTTTGGGAAGGATTCAAATTTCAGATCAAAATTTGATATAATCCCTTTAAATAAGGAAAATGAAGCGATCCATCATTTGCTTACATCTGTTGAGGTGCAATTGCAAGTGGATACTGAAACCCACATTCTGAAAAGAGTGTTATCCGAAAATTGGGTAAAGAAACATGGAGTAGATACAGAAAAGGAACTTACCGGAACTTCAACCGGATATTTCATTAACGAAACTCCTGCAAAGAAATCTGAATTTACTGATTTCATTACTGCTATAATTTCCGAATCTGATTTTAAACTCTTAACTTCCACCTCTTATTTTAATGATATTCTAAATTGGGAAGATCGAAGAGAAATATTAACCGGATTAATTAAAGATTATTCATTTGAAGATTTGGTTCAACAAAAAGGATTTGCTTTGATCAAAGAGGAAATCCAAAAATCCGGCATCGTTAAGATTGAGGAAAAATACAAATTTCAGAAAAAGGAATTAGTTAAATTGATAGATGATATTCCGCCACGAATTGACGAAGTTTCAAAAACTATCGATTCAGATGAAGTTGCTGGACAAGGTGTTGAAGGTTATCAATTAAGAAGGGATGGCCTAAAAGAAAAGATTGAGGATTTGCAGAAGAAAAGTAATAATAATTTTATTACTACTCAAGCAGATCTTAGTAAAAGGCTGAAAAAAGCAAAAGCTGATCTCGAAGATTCAAATGTGGATACTACTTATATCGATTCGACTAAAGAGACTCTTAAACAAATGAAGGAAGAGCAGAGTACTCTAACAACCGAAATAACTGATCTATCGAAGGAATTCAAGGATAGTGAAAATCGATTAGTAAATATGAAAGAGAATCAAGGTGATCTCAAAAATAAATATCTTGAACAGGCAGATTTAACCTTTCCGGAAGATTCCAGGGTATGCTCTTTCTGTGGTCAGCATTTACCAGCCGATAAACTGAATGAGGTAAAAGCTAATTTCAAAAAGATTAGAGAGCAGACAATGGCTGATCTAACCAGACAGGCAGGATTAGTCAAAAGTGCTATTGCTAAATTGGTTTTGGATTCACAAAAAGTTACTGAACAGATAGAAGGAAAGAAAAAGAAATTAGAAACATTACCGGCATCGATATCCGAACTTGATAAAAACATTAATTCATATAAAAACGAATTAGATGCACCTACTGTTGAATCGGATTTAATTAATAGAGTTTCTAATCTGAAAAAAGAATTATCTGAACTTACTCCGGACCCGGAAACTGACCAAATGAAAATATATCAAGTCGAGATCGATGAGATCAGTAGCAAAATCGGATCATTTGAAGGAAGTGAAAAAGCTAAAGTTCGTTTGGAAGAGCTTAAAATAGGGCTTAAAGAAAAGACTGAACAATTACTCGGAGTCGAAAAGAGATTAAACCTGATTGATAAATTGAAAATCAAATACATTGAAGCAATCGAAGGTGATATTAATAATCTGTTTGATCGTAAAATTAAAGTCCGCCTATTTGAAAAACAAGTGAACGGTGGATTTAAAGAAGCTTGTGATATTTTAGTGTTAAATCGAGTGGGTGCATTAGTTCCTTGGCAATTTGTTAATACTGCAGGACAGATAAACTCTTCATTACAGATAATAAATCAATTATCCAAACATAAAAATATCTTCTGTCCTGTATTTATCGATCATTCAGAGAGTGTTGAAACAATCTTTGAAATGGATACTCAAACAATTGAGCTTAAATTCTTTTCAACTTATTCAGAAATAACCGTTAAATAGGAGGGGTTAAATGGCTGAAACAAACAATGCCTTAGTAAAAGTAGAGAAGCTGAAAAATCTTCTCAAAGTTGGATCAGTAGAGGAACAATTTAGGAATAGCTTAAAAAAGAATTCCGGAGCTTTCGTTGCCAGCTTAATAGAATTGTATTCATCTAATACTGATCTCCAAAGTTGCGAACCAAAAGATTTGGTAATGGAAGCGTTGAAGGCTGCAAGTTTGAATCTTCCTATTAATAAAAATTTAGGTTTTGCATGGATCATTCCACGAAGAGAAAAAGGTGTTATGAAACCTAATTTCCAGATTGGATATAAAGGATATATTCAGTTAGCAATGAGAACCGGACAGTATCGTTTTATTAACTGTAATGTTGTTCCGGGTACAATGGATGTAATTGAAAATTTACTATCCGGAGAAATTGTCTTAAAGAGAAATGAGAATAAGGAAGAGGATTGGGTGAATCAAAAACCGATTGGCTACTTCGCTCACTTTCAATTATTAAATGGATTCTCCAAAACTCTTTATAGTACAAGAGAAGAATCAATCAAACACATGAAAGATTATGTCAAAGGATACGAATCAAAATGGTCACCCTGGCACACAGAATTTGATAAGATGGCATTAAAAACGGTGTTATCCCATTTATTAAGCACCTATGGAGTTTTATCTACTGAAATGCTTAATGTATTCAGTCAGTCAAAAGAAACAATCTCTGCCGAAGAGAATTCTGATCTCAATGCTAATAAACTTGATATTAGTATGGACGATGCAGAGGAAGCGAAAATTGTTCCGGAAGAAAAAGAAGAGGAAACGAAAGAAACAAAAGTTCCGAAGGAATTTGAATAAATAATCTTTGGAGGTGGTAATGATAGTTATCTTAATTCATTTAGGAAAGAGCATCCCTCAGCTTGTTATCAAAGCCACCTCTATTCAAAGGAGTATTAAATGAAATTAGACATCTATGCAAGTAGCTCAAGAGGAAACTTTTATGTTTTAACCGGAATCAAAGAAAAGCTATTAATCGAAGCAGGTATCGGAATCAAACAGATAAAGAAAAATTTAGATTATGATTTCAGTATGGTAAATGCTTGTTTACTATCTCATGAGCACTCTGATCATTCTAAATCAATAAAAGACCTTATAACACTTGGGGTAAGAGTTTATTCGTCGGCTGGTACATTTGACCGTCTTGGGATCAAAAATCACTATGCTTCTCCGGTTAAGGATAATCAAATATTTGAAACTGAGGAGTTTAAGATCAAACCATTTAAAACAGAGCATGATTGTGCAGATCCGTTAGGATATTTAATTCACTCTAAAACTGAATTTAAAAATATTGTTTTTGCAACCGACACCTATTTCCTGCAATACAAATTCCATGATATAAATACTTTTATGATCGAGATCAATTTCATTAAAAGTGTTTTAGATCAGAATGTAGAAAATGGTAGCGTTAATGCTGCAGGTGCAAATCGAATAGAAAAATCTCATTACTCACTTGAAAAGGTAATCAAACTATTTGATGAACTGGATTTATCAAAAACAAAAAGGATAATTCCAATTCATACATCCGCTAGGAATGGAGACCCTAAATTAATTAAAGAAATTCTGGAAAGAAGATTTGGTATTCCAGTAATCATAAACAAAAGAAGAATAATAATCTAAGGAGAGAATAATGGAAATATACTTAGTTACATTTGAAAATGACGATGGATTTCCGGATAAAGAAATTGCATTAGTGACGGTTGTTATGAATGAAGCTCTTAGCAAAATTAAAAAACGACCTAAAGCTTATGCTCTTTCCAGAATTGAAATATGGATAAATGGTAAACGGAAAAAAGTAGTTATCTATAAAGATGATTTCCAGAATCCAACAATAATAAGATAAAGAAAATATAATGCCACGAATTACACGCGGGCAGACCTTTGCTTTGATCTCCATTTGTAATAAATTCATCAAAGGAGAACCCGGAAGATACTATATCCTTTCAAGATTAATTCATCGTGATATAGATTCTATGAAGAAAATCAAAAAAGAGGAATGGGAAGAGATAAGAGATTCGGCTTTTCCGGATTGGCATTATAATATTTGGGAACTTGGAAAAAATTTTATTTCTAAGTGTCAGCAGATAGTGTATAAATATGAACAGGAAGTAATGGGGCAGAGAACTCTTTTTGATAATCCTGATCCTCTCCCTGTTCATCATGGAAAACTTGATCCAGAAACAATTACTCAAACTGAGGTCGATGAAATTATATTACCTCATGGAGAAAATGCAACAGATGAATTTCTTAAAGGTATATATGGATCAGAGAAAAAGGAAAACAATGCAGAGGAAGATGATGAAGATGATGAAGATGATGAAGATGATGGATTGCCTTTCTAAAATTATAATTGGAGGTTAAAGATGGTAAGTAAGAAAATAACAGTCTATCAGGAAAATGAAGATTGAAGAGCTTGAGTGTGAGTGTCTTAATTGATGTTAAAGATGAATATAATTTGATCCCTTTTGATCGATCAATATGGCTTGATATTTTTTGGTGTTATCAAAAAGAATGTCCGCTTCTTAAATATATCATTATCAATACAGTAACTAAAAAATTTTATGTAACAGGACAAGAGACAACTTGGACAGAAGATCAGTTAATGGCTACCGGGTTTAAATATAAAAAATTCATTCGATTGGAGATTAGGGAAATAATGAAAAAATATGAACACGTTAACGAACAAATAGAAGTGAGGTATGAATAATGAATCAAACACCGGAAACAGATTTTCAAAATGCGTTTGCACAAATGGCTCAATTTAAAAAATGTACCCTGGAAACAATACCGGATTATATTCCAGTTCCAGATGGATATAATATAAATGGAAAAAGGAAATATAAGAAGTTCCAAGCGAAGAAAAGACCTTTTGATGCGGTTTTGGTTACACCTAAAAATGTATATTGCCTTGAGTTTAAATATCAAAACGGAATTGCATTACCTCACCAAAAGAATACCGGAAACAGAATAACCAATATTAATAAGACTGCATATTTCATTGTCCGGAAGAAAGTATTAAAATCTGGAACGACTTATAGCATTGAAGATAATGTCAAAAGAACTCGTTTTAAGACAACTTATATGGAGAAATTGGTTGAAGCTTTCCTATAAGTTGAGATAGTAAAAAAGAAGCTCCGGCAACATAAAAAAAATAATTAAAGTTTTTATAGAAATATAGAAACTTTTTTTGCTTTAGGTAACCTCAAAAGATATAAATACTTAGCTCAAAAGTATTCACATTCCTTGAAAAATTAACAAAAATTGACAAAAATGTATTTGACAAGCATATCCGCTTATGTATTCTTGACGCATAAGTGATAGGGAAAAGGAGAGCAAGGGATGAATAATCGAAATTATCCAGAAAGTCAAACAAGATCAACCGAAGAAAAATGTTACTCGTTTAAAATTTGGGAAGAGGAAGGAAAACAGCACACAGGATTTTATAACGAATTGGATGCTCGCATAATTTATAAGTATATGGTTGAGGATAAGTTGGTTTTTGAATGTCAAAAATATGAAAACGATCAAGTAATTGAGATCGTGAAATTTTAAGGAGAGTTAAAAATGGAAAAATCAGAATTAAAGCCAAACTTCAAATCACATTTTGAATATGAACCGTATGGTTTCAGCACAAAAGAAGAAGCTAAGAAGCAATGGCAGATTTTACATGATTTAGGATATTTCATTAAAGTCATTAAGGATGAAGTTGATCGTTTTTATATAGAATTAAAGGAAGATGACAGCATGTATCTGATCGAGCCCTTTAAAATGGAAAACGAAAATGGTTATGTTAAGCCAGAATATCATGGAAACAAATTAGGATATGCTAATCAATATGGTTATTCAGATGTGCACCCCTTTGAAATTATCGAGAAGAGAACCGATAGAAAAATTATGATCCGCAGGATGGATTCAGAAAGAGATCCATCGTGGAAACCGATTACTGTACTCGGCGGATTCGTAGGGCACACCACAAATAATAATGAGCAGAGACATCTATATCGAAGTAATGAAGAATATCCTGTTATTGCTATGAGACTTCATAATGATACCAGGTGGCATAGTGCTTACGGAAGACACTTAATTGCTAAAACTCCGGTTGAGTTTTACGATTATAACTTTTAGGAGGGAAAAATGGAGGGTAAGATGAGTAATAGAAGAAAACGAACGGTAATATTATTTCCATCGAAGAATTCAAATACTCGATATACTTATGTCAAATATGAAGGATTAAAAGGAAGTTGGTTTGAATCCGGTAACATAATAGCTCGAACACAAAAGAAATTAGATCAGATCAACTCCGGAGAAATTAGTTATGACAGCGGATATACTTTTGAAGGCTGCTGGATTCATGACCTAACCGAAGAGGAAATTGAAATGAATGGTATTAATAAAGTTAAAGGAGAAGTAAAATGAAAACAAGTGAATTTTACTTAGTTGTTCCAAAAGATCATGCGTTTAGTACTCGCAGAGCTGAAACATTAACCGGTGTTAGTACGGCATTAAGAGAAATGGCAAGTGTCGGAGAATTTACAAATAAGAATCCAAAAATGACAGAAGAGAATCATAGATACTGGTTATGTGTAGCTATGAGTTGTAGTGTTGTTAAGGTGATCGAAATTAAACAAGAAGTGGATTTTAATATCCATAATGCATTAAACGAATAAGGAGAAGGAAAATGAAATTCAAAATTACAAAAACAAAAATGTTAGACGGAAGAGAAGTTTTTGATGTTGATTTATTTGCTAATGGTAGAGAAGAAATTACTAAACGAAGAATGTGCATCTTTACTTGTGAAACTA
>Ga0307990_1004138_pt1 | contig 10754 bp, 4 predicted proteins | sample EllFjometagen129_FD_203168 | JGI IMG/M metagenome (GOLD analysis project Ga0307990, IMG submission 203168) | Marine microbial communities from Ellis Fjord, Antarctic Ocean - #129 | ecosystem: Environmental > Aquatic > Marine > Unclassified | place: Southern Ocean | collected 2014-10-08
AGTATATCCGCCGCACGGGATCGATCTGGCAGGACGTCGGGTTGGCGTGGAAGGTGCGGCCTAGCGCCTCGGCCTCGAATCGCAGCAGGCCCTTGGTGCCCACCGTCACGCCGCGAATTACCGCCACGGCTGGGATGCCTCGGCGCATCGACACGACGACCTCGCCGGGCTCAGCCTGTGGGCAGCGGATCGTCACATCGCCCTCAAACTGAACCGATGGATATCCCATCGCGTCGGCGATGGCGACCTTCAGCACCAGTGGTTCGCCGACCTTGGCGATCGTCGGCGCCACTAATGCCACTCGCTCGCCCGGGCCGCCGGGGGCCTCGCCTGCCATTACCCGACGCTCGAACGCCGAGGGGTAGACAACTTCCACGCCGGCAGGTTCGCAACTGTCGCAGCCGCAATCCGAATTACGCTCGTTCCCGCAGTCCATCGAAAATCCTTTCCGCCCGGCCCGGCTGACAACGATGTCGCCCAAAGCCGCCGCGAACTCCCATACATAGCACAATCACCCCAATGCGTGCAAACCCCCTCCGCCGGCGGTGGCGGCTAAAAGGGTGGGGGATATGTAACCGGGACGCTCGTGGGCCTGGTGACCGCTCTGTTCATCCCGATTGCGGGCAAGTTTAACTGGCCATACTCGGCTGAACTGTCGTTGCCTTACGTGTCCTTCCCGCTGATCTGTGCCCTGTCGCTGCTGGGCTGCCTCGTCGGCATGTTGGCTACTAGGCCTACGGAGGCTGGGGTTCTGGACGACTTTTTCAGCAAGGTCCGTCCGTTCGGCGCCTGGGGACCCGTGCGGGATCGCGTCGGCTTGGTCCGCCACAGTGCCGCACTGCGGGGCGAAGGCCTGGCGTTGGCGGCCATCAACGTCCTGCTGGCCAGCGTGGGGGTGATAGGCATCTATCTGGCCCCGATGTATTTGGTGGGCCACTGGCACTACGAGGCGGGTTTGTGCATGGCCCTGTCGGCTGTGTGCATTGTGGCATTGTACTTCACATGGTATCGGAACCTTCCTTCTGCCGACGAGGAGGCTCCTGCCAGATCGCCCGATCAAGCTCCTGCCCAGGCCAAGGCAGTTGCTGTCCATCCCGAAGACCAAAGGGCGTGAACTGGTCCAGCGACTTTCGGCCCGGCTGCGTTGCGGGGCGGAGTTCAAATGGAAAACTCCGACCGACTGTTCCGCAACGCTTAAACGATGGAGGTCTGAGATTGAAACACCAATTACGTTCGACTGCATTGCTGACCATGTTGGTGGCGTTGGGCGTGTCCTGCATGATTTCAACGGCTTCGGCCGTCAGTGCCGAGAAACCCTCAACTACGATTGTCTGCTCGCCGAAGGCCGGCTTTCAGGAGCGGTTGGCCGGGCTGGAAATTCGGCGTTACGTCTACCTGCGTACCACCGAACTGTTGCCGCTGGAGCACCGTTCCACCTTGCCGGCCAAGGGCGACGCGATCATCGTGGCGGTCGACTCGTCGCTCCAGTCGCAGCAGTACCGGCTGGAGAGCCGTATCGAGGGCAATCGCCGCGTTCTGCGTATCACCGGTGGCAGCGGGTTGGCGTGCTTGTACGGCGCATATCGTTTCGTCGAACGATTGGGCGTACGGTTCTATCTGCACGGTGACGTGGTCCCCGACGAGCGGATCACACTGAAACTGACCGACCTGGATGAAACCCACAAGCCGCTGTTCGAATTGCGGGGGTTGAACCCATGGGGTTCGCACCCATTCGGTTTCGACCTGTGGAACACTGACGATTACAAATCGCACCTCAGTCAAATGGCCAAGATGAGGATGAACTTCATCGGCATGCACTGTTATCCCGAAGGGCATCCGTATGCCGAGCCCACGGTGTGGGAGGGCACCGACAAGGACTTCGACCAGCAAGGCCGCGTGAAGTTCAGCTACCCGTCTGTCTATTACAACGCCTTGTTCTCCACGCGATGGGGGGGACTGCGACCGGCGCCAACCAGTCAATATCACCTGGGGGCGGCGGCGCTGTTTGATCGTGACGGTTGGGGCCCCGAGGTGTTGCGGGGCCTCGCCCCCAGGCCGACTACGCCGGAGACCTGCAACGAGGTATTCAATCGCACCGGCGCGATGTTCCACGAGGCGTTCGGCTTCGCCCGGAGAATGGGTGTGAAGACGTGCCTGGGCACCGAATCGCCGCTGATCATGCCCAGGGTTTTGCGGGAGCGTCTTAAGACTCAAGGCAAGAACCCGGCCGATCCAGCCGTCGTGCAGGAAGTGTACGAAGGCATGTTCAAAAGGATCGCGGCTTGCCACCCGCTTGACTACTACTGGTTGTGGACGCCGGAGGGTTGGACCTGGAGTGGCAACACGACCAATCAGATGAAGACGACGATTGACGACGTGAAGATTGCGCTGGCCGCGATGAAGAAGGTCAATGCTCCATTTCAACTGGCCACCTGCGGCTGGGTGCTCGGCTCGGCGAACGATCACTCTGGTTTTGACAAGGTTTTACCCAAGCAGGTCGCGATGAGCGCCATCAGCCGTGGGCTTGGCGAAAATCCGATCGATCCTGCCTTCGCGCGGATCAAAGGCCGTGGCAAGTGGGCTATCCCCTGGATGGAAGGTGACAACGGCGGCCTGGCCGTCCCGCAGCTTTGGGTGGGCCGAACCAGACAGGATGCCGTCGATGCCCGCCGGTACGGTTGCACCGGTCTGATGGGCCTGATCTGGCGAACGCGAATACTCAGCCCGAATATTTCGCAACTGGCCCAGGCGGGCTGGGAACAGCCTTGGGATGTGCCGGTGGCGACTCAACCGGAAGATGGAACCGTCGGCGGAAAATTCGCCAACTACGCCGGCGCGGCAATTGAAGGAACCGAAAACGACCTTGTCTATCAGACCTGTCGTTACGACACGCGCGGGTATGACTTGAAGATTCCCAACGGCAGATACCGGGTCAAACTGCAATTCTGCGAGCCACATTTCAACTCAGCCGGCAAGCGCGTCTTTGACGTGCAACTCCAGGGCAAGAAGGTCATCGAACGGCTAGACATCTTCGCAAAGGTCGGCAGGTTTGCCGCGCTGGATTACTCGTTCGATGACGTGACGGTCACCGGTGGGCGATTGAAGGTCGAGTTCACCTATGCCGTCTCGCTGCCGTGCGTTTCGGGCATCGTGATCGAAGGTCCGAATCTTGCGCGGAAGATCAATTGCGGCGGGCCGGCCGTCAAGGGTTACGCGGCCGACTTCCTGCAGGCGAAACCATCCAAATCCGGTAAACAGATACGCAAGGTTCCGTGCGACGACTTCTACGCCGACTGGGCGAGGGCGCTGTTCGGCGCCCGGCCCGCCGGCGAAATTGCCACCATCTTTGCGACCATTGACGGCCGGCTGCCGCGTCCGCTTTCGCGCGGGTGCCCGGCCGGGGTAAGGCCCAACAGTCAGCCGTGGGAGCAGGTCGCCGGGGCCTACGCATTCGTCGACGACCTCGTCAAATGCCGCGCGGAAGTGATCGGAACAGGCAGCCGCGATAGATTTGACTACTGGTTGGGCACGATGCAATATCTCCGCGCCGGGGCAAAACTCGACTGCGCGGTTGGCAAGTTCCTCGCCGTGATGAAAGATGTCAACGCCGAGAAGGCATCAGCCGCGCGGAAGCGACTGGCGATCGAGTTGGGTGTGCCCGCCTATCGCGGAATACTGGCCGCCTATCGCGAGGCGTTCGGTCACCTGTTGGCCACTGTCAGCACCAACGGCGGCCTGGCGACCGTGATGTACTGGGAGCACGGATTCTACCCGCAGGCTATAGGCGACCCCGGTCGACTTTTGGCCAAAGCCCTGGATACGCCGTTGCCTGCCGACCTGATCCTCTCGCAAAAATACGATGGGTTGGCGCGGCTGATCGTGCCCACGGTCCGTACCGTCCTGTTGCGCGGCGAGCAGTTCCGGTTGAACGTCCTGGTCCTCTCCGACAAGCTGCCGCGGAAGGTGATGTTCCGCTGGCGGCGGCTGGGAGACGGCCCCTTGACTGAAGTTCCGTTCGAGCATGTTGCTCGGGGTGTCTATCGTGTCGAATTGTCGAAGAAGGCGACGGCTGAGGATTTCGAGTACCACGTCGAGGTCTCGCCGGCGTCCGGGCAGGCCCTGCACTTTCCTTCCACGGCCCCGGTCATGAACCAGACCGTTGTCTGTGTCCCTGATTAAACAGAGAATGTGTCGTCCAATTGCGAGAAGTGTACGAGTCCGGCGTCAACAGCCCTCATATGGAAGGTCGTAGACAATGAGAACGATAACGATTTGAGCAATCCTGTTTGCCTGGTGGTCTTCTCTGCTTGCGGCGGATTCGGCCTTGACCGGTGACAGCAGGCCATCCGACAGTGCGGCCCTGGAGGCGCGGTGTGTCCCTGTCTTTGGCGATCATGCGGTTTTCCAGCAGGGCATTCCCATTCCGTTCTGGCGTTGGCACCGGGCGCAGCGAAATTCGCCCACTGGCCTTTTCAACGTGGTGGCGACGATGGTCGGAGCGTCTTTCGGGGTTCGGGCTCTCTTACTTGTAGAAAGTCTTGCCTGCGGCAGGCGTTGGCGTAAAACATGCAAAGGCTGTTAAGAAAACGAGTCATGCGTCTGTTTCCATAGGTGCCCAGAAATGTTCATTGCACAACTTTAAGGCTACCGGCAGGTCGACGATGCTAGGGCATTGCCTGCTTCGGCTTCCTTGGCATACGAACCGGATCCTGCGCAGGAACTCCAACGAATTTGCCTGAGACCGCTTAGTCCGATCCGACCGTTCGCTGCTCGGAACGTTTGCTCTGATGGCCGGGCCGGCGTTTTCAGAGGAATTTTGCCGCGGCCGCGAAGCCTTTTTTGGCGGCCTGGCAGGTCTGGGCGATGTCCTGGTCACTGTGTGCTATGGAGACGAACATGGCTTCGTACTGGCTTGGCGCCAGGTAGATTCCGGCTTCGAGCATCGCATGGAAGTAGGCTTTGTACGCGTCGGTATTGGAGGCTGTCGCCCCCGCATAGTCGCCAACCGGCCCCGGTGTGAAGAAGCAGCACATCATGCTGCCGACTCTCGTGAAGAAGACCTTATCGCCGATTCCGGTCGCTTGGGCCGCTCCGGCCAGGCCGGCGGCCAGGGCGGCGCTCTTGGCTTCGAGTCGTTCGTAGAAGCCCTCTTCCCGTAGTTCGGCGAGCGTGGTCAGTCCGGCAGCCATGGCGGCGGGGTTTCCCGAAAGCGTCCCTGCTTGGTAGACCGGTCCCTCGGGGGCGAGGTGGTCCATTAGCTTGGCCTTTCCGCCGAAGGCGCCGACCGGCATGCCCCCGCCGATTATCTTGCCGAGAACCGTAAGGTCCGGGCAGATGCCGTAGAGCGCCTGGGCACCGCCCGGCGCGACTCGGAAGCCCGTCATCACTTCGTCGAAGATCAGCAGCGCCCCCTCGGCGGTGCAAAGCTCCCGCAGTCCCGCCAGGAAACCATCCGCCGGCGGGACGACGCCCATATTCCCGGCGACCGGTTCGACCAGCACGGCGGCGACCTGGCCCTTATTCCGCTCGAAGGCCTTTCGGACACTGGCCAAATCATTATAAGATGCCAGGACCGTGTCACCCGTGGCACCGGAAGGCACGCCCGGCGAGCTGGGGACGCCAAGCGTAAGCGCGCCGCTGCCGACGGAAACGAGAAGTGCATCGGCATGGCCATGATAGCAGCCGACGAACTTGACGATCTTGTCCAGCCCCGTTGCCCCGCGAGCCAGGCGAATGGCGCTCATGGCGGCCTCGGTGCCGCTGGATACGAATCGCACCTTCTCGATCGACTTGACCGACGCGACGATAGCCTCGGCCAGGCGAGTCTCCAATTCCGTCGGCGCGCCGTAGCTCGCCCCGCGATGGACGGCCTTGCAGATCGCCGTCACCACCGCCTCGGGAGCGTGGCCCAGAATCGCCGGGCCGTAACTGCCCACGTAGTCCACGTACTCGTTGCCGTCGATATCCGTTATCCGCGAGCCCTTGGCCCGCTCGATGACCACCGGCGAGCCTCCCACGGCCGTGAAGGCCCGCACCGGCGAGTTCACCCCGCCTACAAGCACCTTCGAGCCGCGCAAAAACGCCGCCTGCGACTTCGAGGCATGATCGCTCTGATTCATCTCAACCAAAATCCCGCTCCAATAACCGTCTTCGAAAAAACAAATACAACCAATCCCAAACATTGTCCGCCTAGCCAACGCCCGCCTGCAAGACATTTTCCCGGCCAGGCGATGCCGCCGCGCGGCTGCCGCGCCCCGGCGGGGCGAAGCAGTGTCTTTCCTCCCGGCGGGCGTCAAGGTAAAGTGGCTGGCTGATAAAGGAGACATTTTCCATGGCCAAGACCCAACAGATTCCACGTAGCGAGCATCCTCGACCTCAGTTTCGTCGCGCCGACTGGATCAACCTCAACGGTCCGTGGACATTCGCGCTGGATCCGGGCAAGTCCGGGCGCAGCCGGAAGCTCAACGAGTCCAAAGGCTTCGATCGGCCTATCGTCGTGCCATTCTGCCCGGAGAGTAAGCTGTCCGGCGTGGCCCACGTGGATTTCATCGAGTGCATGTGGTATCAGCGGATGATCGCAGTCCCGGCTGGGTGGGACAGCCGACGTGTGCTGCTGCATTTCGGCGCGGTGGATTACCAATGCGAAGTCTTCGTCGATGGCAAGTGCGCGGGCAGCCATCGCGGCGGGTCGGCGTCGTTTACGCTGGACATTACCTCGCTGGTTTCGCCCGGCGATTCCCACAGCATGGTCGTGCATGTTCGCGACGAGCAGCGCACCGGCAGGCAGACCGGCGGCAAGCAGAGCGGGGACTATTACTCTCGCGGCTGTAGCTACACCCGCACGACGGGCATCTGGCAGACGGTGTGGATGGAGGCGGTCGCCCCGGCGGGTCTGCGCGACTGCCGGATCACGCCGGACCTCGACGGCGGGCGGTTCATCATCGAGCCGCGTTTTCTGAGCGCCCCGGCGGGCCTGACGTTCCGCGTGGTCGTCGGTGATGATGCGGGCGAGGTCGTCTCGGCCGAGATTCCCGCCGCCGACGGACGGGCATGCGAGGTGATACTCGACGAACCTCGAAGCTGGTCACCTGCCTCGCCGTTCCTCTACGAGTTGACGCTGCAAGTGCTCGATTCGGCGGGCGGGGTGATCGACAGCGTTTCCAGCTACGCGGGCCTGCGGAAGGTGCATATCGAGGGCAACCGCATCCTGCTGAACAACGAGCCGATATACCTGCGGCTGGTGCTGGACCAGGGCTTTTACCCGGATGGTGTATGGACTGCCCCCAGTGATGAAGCCTTGCGGGGCGACATCGAATTGTCGATGGCGGCGGGTTTCAATGGCGCCCGGCTGCACCAGAAGGTTTTCGAGGAGCGTTTCCATTACTGGGCGGACAAGCTGGGCTACCTGACATGGGGCGAGTCCGCCAGTTGGGGCATGGCGATGTGGTCGCCGGGTTCGGTCGAGACTCAGGCCCAGAGCGCCTGGAACTTCCTGGGCGAGTGGCGCGAGGTGGTCGTCCGCGACCGCAACCATCCGTCGATCATTGCCTGGACGCCGTTCAACGAGACCGGCGGCGGCAGGGGGGGCGAGCAGCACAGGCAACTTCACCTGGACGCGTATGATCTTACGCGCGAGCTGGACCCGACCCGTCCGGTCAACGACTCCAGCGGGTACGTACACTACCGCACGGACCTGTATACCGTTCACAAGTACGAGCAGGACCCTGCCAGGCTGGTGGAGATGCTGACGCCCACGGCTGAGGGGGGCGTGTTCAGGAACTTCCCGGACTTCGACGCGCCTTACGAGGGTCAGCCGTACCTGGTGGATGAGTTCGGCGGGATCAAATGGATTCCGCAGGATCGCCGGCCTCACAGCGAGACATCGTGGGGTTACGGTCAGGAGGTCGAAACCATCGAGGACTTTTACGGGCGGCTGGATGGGATGGTTCGCGGCCTGGCGGGCCTGGATCACGTGGCAGGCTGGTGCTACACGCAGCTCACGGACGTCGAGCAGGAGCAGAACGGCATATACAATTACGACCGCACGCCGAAGTTTGACATGGCCCGGATAGCGAAGATATTCCGCGGCAAATGAGGAAGACGTCTCTCGCGGAGTGCGCACAGGCCGCGGCGGAGAGAGAAGAAGTTACCGCTTCTCCGCGCCTGCCTGCCGTAGGCAGGTTCTCGGCGAGCTCCGCGAGAGACGTTTCGTTGCTTTTTCCCGTAGCTTTACTTTGCCACGATGTTCACGAGTTTGCCCGGCACGACGATCTGCTTTACGATCTGCTTGCCGGCGGTCATTTCGGCGATGCGTTCCTGGGCGAGTGCGGCCTGGAGTATCGCGTCCTTGTCGGCATCGACGGGTACGGTAATGCGTGCGCGTACCTTGCCGTTTACCTGCACGGGCAGTTCGACGGTATTCTCGGCCAGCATGGACTCGTCGTACTCGGGCCAGGGCTCGCAGGCCAATGACTGCTCGTGGCCGAGTTTCTGCCAGAGTTCCTCGCAGATGTGCGGGGCGAACGGCGCCAGCAGCAGCACGAGCCGCTCGGCCTGGCCGTGTTCGATTTTGCCTGCCTTGTAGACGACGTTTACAAACTCCATCATCGCGGCGATGGCGGTGTTGAACTTCATTGCGATGACGTCATCGCCGACCTTTTTTGTCAGTCGGTGCAGGGCTTTTTCGACGTTCGGGTCGCCGTCGGCGTTGCCGAGCATGGGCTTCTGGTCCTCGCTGCCGAGGATCATTCGCCAAATGCGGTTGAGGAAGCGATGCACGCCGGGCACATCCTGGGTATTCCACGGCTTGGCTGAATCCAGCGGGCCCATGAACATTTCGTAGAGCCTGAACGTGTCGGCGCCGTACTTGTCGATCACGTCGTCGGGCGTCACCACGTTGCGGAGGCTCTTGGACATCTTCTCGATGCTGACGGTGAGCTTCTCGCCGGTTTCCTTGAGCACCGGCGTTTCGCCCATGAGGTCCACCTTCTCGTAAGGCCAGGACACGTTCCGGCTGTCGCGGTAGGTGAAGCTGAGGATCATTCCCTGGTTAAAGAGTTTGGCGAACGGCTCAGGCGTCGACACGTGCCCAAGGTCGAAGAGCACCTTGTGCCAGAATCTCGCGTAGAGCAGATGCAGCACCGCGTGCTCGGCCCCGCCGACGTAGAGGCCCACGCCGCCGGCGCTGTCGTCGGATGGCCCCATCCAGTAACGCTCGATCTGGGGGTCGCAGAAGTTTTCGTTGTTGCCCGCATCAAGATACCGCAGGTAGTACCAGCAACTGCCAGCCCACTGGGGCATGGTGTTGAGTTCGCGTCTGGCGGGTCCGCCGCATACGGGACAGGTGGTCTTCACCCAGTCTGTCATTTTGCCCAGCGGGGGCTTGGGCGGAGCTTGCGGGTCGTCCGAAGACTCCGGCGAGAAGTCATCCATCTCCGGCAGGACCAGCGGGAGCTGATCTTCCGGTAGCGCCACGGGCCCGCCGCAGTTATCGCAGTGGACGATCGGGAACGGCTCACCCCAGTATCGCTGACGACTGAAAAGCCAGTCGCGAAGCTTGTAATTCACCGCGGCTCGCCCAAGGCCATTGGCTTTGAGGTCTTCGGCAATCTTTTGCTTGAACTCCACCGTGGTCAGGCCATTGTACTGGCCGCTGTTGACCGCGACGCCGTCGTCGATGTACCCGTGCCAGTCCTCGTCGCCGGTCGGCTGAACTACCTGTATGACAGGCAGGTCGAACTTCTGTGCAAACTCGAAGTCGCGCGTGTCGTGTGCCGGCACGGCCATGATCGCGCCTGTGCCGTAGCCCATCAGCACGTAGTCCGCCACCCAGACCTCGATGTTTTCCCTGTTGACCGGGTTGACCGCATATGTCCCGGTGAACACGCCGGTTTTATCCTTGGCCTCGGTGGTGCGTTCGAGGTCCGATTTGTGGATCGCTTTTTCGACGTATTCCGTGACGGCCTGGCTCTGCGGGGCCGTGGTGATCTGCGAAACCAGCGGGTGTTCGGGCGCCAGGACCATGTACGTTGCGCCGAACAGCGTGTCGGGCCTGGTGGTGTAGACGCGGATGACGTTGTCTTCCGGCTGGGCCGGCAGGCCGCTCTCGGACCGGGCGGCGAACCATTTTTCCGCCTGGTCGTCCGCGAGGGGGAAGTCCACCTCCGCGCCGGTGGATTTGCCGATCCAGTTTCGCTGCATGATCTTGATCGGCTCGGGCCAGTCCATCGCGTCGAGGTCGTCTTCCAGGCGTTCGGCATAGGCGGTGATCCGCAGCATCCACTGCTTGAGTGCCCGTCGGAAGACCGGATGGTTGCCGCGCTCGGATCGCCCCTCGTTGGTGACTTCCTCGTTGGCCAGGACCGTGCCGAGTTTCGGGCACCAGTTTACCGGCACCTCAGCCATGTACGCCAGGCGGTACTCGTCGATGAGGCGGCTTCGCTGGTCGGGTGTCAGGTCCGCATAGCCGACCAGCATTTGCGTCTGCCCGGCATAGGCCTCGATTTGTCGCAGCACCTCGCTTTGAACAATATTCCCGCCGGCATCGATAAGAAGCTCACCGTTTTCGAGCTTGTGGATGAGCTCGGATATCGGCCTGGCAGCATTGGCCTGGGGGTCGTACCAACTGTCGAAGAGTTGGAGGAATATCCACTGCGTCCAGCGGTAGTACTCGACATCGGTCGTCGCGACGCGGCGCGACCAGTCGTAGCTGAAGCCGAACCTGCGAATCTGACGCTCGATATTGGCGATGTTCT
>Ga0307990_1004139_pt1 | contig 10753 bp, 8 predicted proteins | sample EllFjometagen129_FD_203168 | JGI IMG/M metagenome (GOLD analysis project Ga0307990, IMG submission 203168) | Marine microbial communities from Ellis Fjord, Antarctic Ocean - #129 | ecosystem: Environmental > Aquatic > Marine > Unclassified | place: Southern Ocean | collected 2014-10-08
ACTATATATGGACTATCCAGGCCTTCCCCCCGGCATGACCAGAGAGAACGTTCTGACCCAATATGGTATTAAAACAAAAAAAAATATTATCTGCATGGGGCGTATGCAGAAGCGGAAGAGATTGGATCACCTTACTGAGGCGCTTTCTTATATGAATAGGCCCGATATTGGTTTAATCTTAGTGGGCCCGGACCCGGAGGGAGTCCTGGATACGATAAAGGGCGATAATGTCTACAAACTAGGCCCAATATATGGAGATAAGAAGTTTGACCTGCTTTCCGTTGCAGACGTCTATTGTCTCCCCGGCGCTGTTGGTCTGAGCATAATCGATGCATTCCACTGCGGTCTTCCTTTTGTGACAGAAGACGGGGATGAATCTGCGGAGATTATGTACCTCAAAAATGGAGTAAATGGCGTCATTGTGCCAAAAGGCAATATACAGGAGCTTGCTCAAAAACTGCTTCTTCTCATAGACGATAATCAGCTTCGGGAACGATTTTCCCTTGCAGCAAAGCAGGGAATCGCGGAAAATGCAAATATGGATAAATTGTGTGCCGGATTCAGGGACGCGCTTTTCTATGCGACTGGAAAGAAACAAAACGTTTCGAATTGACTCTCTTGAACTTAGCCGCCTGCGGCGTGACTTCTCCGACAGGATTAACAAGATTAACATAATTTTCTTATATTCTTCATATCCTGAACATCCTGTCTATCCTGTCTAAACATGGGATTTCTATACAATCGAGCTACAAAACCTCTTTTCGATAGAAGGACACAATGAAAGATGATTGGATAATAAATGAATCAGATCGTGTTCTGATTACAGGAGCTAATGGTTTTATTGGCTCAAAAGTATTTGAAATATTACTTGAATACGGGTTTACAAAGGTACGTTGCCTTGTAAGATCCAGCAAGAATCTTTCAAAATTGGAGCGGATTGCCGACTCCTCAAAAGTAGAGGTGGAATTTTCTAAGGGAAATCTGCTTTCCCGAGAAGACTGCCTGCAAGCCTCTAAAGGTGTGTCTGTCATTTATCATTTGGCCGCTGGTGTTGAAAAGAGCTTTCCTGGCTGTTTCTTGAACTCTGTGGTAGCTACGAGGAATCTCCTTGAAGTCGCAGAAAAGCAAACCCTAAAGCGCTTTGTCAATATCAGTTCCATTGCTGTCTATTCGAACGAGAACATTCCTCGCGGCGGACTGATGGATGAATCATGCGAAGTAGATAAGAAGTTGCTTGAGCGATATGAACCATATACATACGGAAAAGCTAAGCAAGATGAATTAGTGCTTGAATATTCCAAAAAACATAATTTGCCTTATGTGATTGTGCGACCCAGTGTTGTCTTTGGTCCCGGTAAGGCAAAAATTACCGATAGGATAGGGACCGATACCTTTGGTGTTTTCTTGCATCTCGGTTTGAATAACCGGATCCCCCTCACGTACGTTGACAATTGTGCAGAAGCTATCGTTCTGGCAGGGCTTAAAAAAGGAATCGAAGGCCAGGTCTTTATTATTGTAGACGATGATTTACCGAAGAGTCGGGAATTTTTAAGTTTGTATAAGCGAAAGGTGCATCGCTTTTTCTCAATACCAGTGCCTTATCCGGCGTGGCTTTTTTTTAACATTCTTTGGGAAAAATACGCAAAATGGTCTGAGGGGCAATTACCACCCGTCTTTAACCGCAGATCATGTGCTGTTTACTGGAAAGGAAATACGTATTCGAATAAAAAGGCAAAAAGGCTATTAGGTTGGCATCCAAGGGTACAAATGGCAGAGGGATTAAAAAGATTTTTTGTCTTCATGCGGGAAAAGGAGAGCAAAAAATGTTAAATGTAGGCATTATCGGTTGTGGAAAAATGGCGGATCAACATGCAACCCAAATCCAAAAAATCCCGGGCGTTGAAATAATTGCAGTGTGTGACAAAGAAACATTAATGGCCCAGGATTTGAGCGAGCGCTTAAATATCAGGAGGCATTTTACAGGCGTTGAGGAAATGCTTCAAACTGTGAAGCTCGATGTCGTTCACATAACAACGCCACCTCAGAGCCACCATACCTTGGCCAAATTGTGCCTTGAATCAGGGTGCAATGTTTACGTTGAAAAACCCTTCACCATAGACACTGCTGAAGCAGAAGATTTAATTGGGCTTGCCAATAAGAAAAACCTCAAGATAACCGCCGGCCATAATGCCCAGTTCACCCATGCTATGATCCGGATGAGAGAATTAGTAAGAAATGGCTACCTGGGCGGCAAACCCATCCATATTGAAAGTCACTATTGCTACGATTTCGGCGATGAAAGTTACGCCAAAGCGCTTTTGGGCGACAACAATCACTGGACTAGAACCCTTCCCGGATCACTGCTGCAAAACATCATAAGCCATGGCATAAGCAAAATAGCAGAATTTCTCTCCGGCGATAATCCGACCGTCATCGCCCATGGATTCACCAGCAACTTTTTAAAAAATCTCGGTGAAAATGACATCATTGATGAAGTTCGTGTTATTGTCCAGGATGAAGATTCGACAACTGCCTATTTTACATTTTCATCGCAAATCAAGCCAGTGCCTCATCAATTAAGGTTATATGGCCGAAAAAACTCGCTCATTGTCGATGACGATCATCAAATCGTCATCAAGATAGACGATAAGGATTACAAGAGTTATTTAAGATATTTCCTCCCGCCTTTTCAATATGCAAAACAATATGTTAGTAACTTCAGCGGAAATTTTGTGAAGTTCTTAAAAAATGATTTTCATCTGCCGAACGATGCCGCACTGAAAACACTAATAGAATCTTTCTATAGTGCCATTACACAAAGTGTGCCGTTGCCTCTCACATATAGAGAAATCCTGCTCACATCAAGAATTATGGATCAGATATTTAGGCAGATCAAAACAGAAAACATCTCTTGAAGAGCAATTTTATGATTACCAAGCACTTGCCCCTTTGCAAACACTAAAAAGAATTTGGGACAGGGGAAATTTACATTAATCCGATAATTCCAAAAGGGTTTATATCAAAATGAAAGCATCCGCTGAATACAAAATAACTACGGTGAACACTTTGGAAGAGATTGAATCGATTCGCCCAATTTGGGAAAGCATACAAACACATCCATGGGCAGACATAGATCATTATCTGAATAACCTAAATTATATACCCAACACAACCACTCCTCATATTATTCTATTAACGCAAAATGAGAAACCAAAGTCGCTTGTTATTGGTAGGATTGACAAGAGAATCTTTGATCTTAAACTTGGTCATAAAAAAATACCCAGCCCCACAGTTAGGTCTTTCACGGTAAGTTATGGCGGATTGCTCGGCAAGATGACAGACTATGAGTGCAAGCTGGTATATAAGGAATTTATGCGCCTTTTGAAAGATGGTAAGGCCGACGTTATCCGCCTAAATTACTTATCCGTCAACTCTCATCTTTATAATCTTGCTCTAACAATGCCTGGTTTTTTGTCCCAGGATCGATTCCCTGTTTTCAATACACATTGGCAAATGGATTTGCCCGATAGGATGGAAGCTTTTTACAAATCTCGGTCAAGTAAACATCGGTATTGGTTACGAAGGCTTGATCGTATAATAGAACGGGATTTTCCGAACCAAGTCAAATACATTATCTATGGGGGAAATAGTAATCTTTCAAAAGTTTTTACTGACGCAGAGATCATTGCCTACCAAACATATCAAAGAGGATTACATGTAGGATTTATAGATAATGAACAGACACGAAAGAATTATTCTTTTTTAGCAAAAAAAGAACGATTTCGCGCATATATGATGTATATCAAGGATAAACCTTGTGCATTTTGGTTGGGTGAGCATTATAAAAATACTTTTTATCTCTACAGCACCGGTTATATTCCAGGTTTTAAAAAGTATGAAATCGGCACTGTATTGTTTGTGAAGATGCTGGAAGATTTATGTTCCTCAGGAGATATCAAATATCTTGACTTTGGGTTTGGTGATGCACCCTACAAAAGTAGGTTTGGAGATAAGAGTTGGGAAGAAGCCTCAATTTATATTTTTTCAAGAAAGTTCAATGGGCTTAAACTGAATTTCATGCGCCTTCTAACATCAGGAACTTATAGTATTTTGATAAAATTGCTCATTCGTTTTCATGTGTTAGAAAAAGTGAAAAAATTACGACGCAGGAAAATGATTGAAAACGCGAAGAAAGAGTAAAATCAAGATAGATAACACCAAGGCCGCCTCCACTCGCACTATTCCTATGCGCCGTCTTTGTAATTTTCCTACTTCGACTGGATCACAAACAATATACCCACGCGTCTCATGTCCTGTGCATATCAACCATATGGATGCTGTTGATTAGTAGTAAATCCTTAGGCCTTTGGTTTGGGACTGGCGGTGTGCGACAGGGAGCCGTTGATGGCCCGGGATATGAGCGAACGATTTGAAATTAAAAACTATTTTATCGATACGAAAGAAATGCTTGAGGTAATCAAGCTTGACGTTATTTATATATTACGAAGCATCCTCAGAGTCATTTTACATTAGGTTAAGGTATACTTGTAAGCACGGTGTAACGTTTATATTGGAAAACCATTTACCTTGAACACACAGGATGATGATGACTTAATAAGATTTGCCGAACAGAATGACTTCGAGGTTACTGCGGGTCACAATGCCCAATTGAGCCATGCCATGATCCGAATTAGGGGATTGGTAAAGAATTGCTATTTCAGAGGCAGTCCGGTTCGCATGGAGAGCTATTGAAGCTATGAGCTCGGTGGTGACTATGCGAATGCGCTTATAGCAGATAAACAACACTGGGTTCGCAAGCTTCCCGGTGGTTTATTGCAAAATATTATTAGCCACGGGATTGCGAAGATGGCGGAGTTCTTGTTTGGCGATAATCCCGTATTCATGCCCAACGGTTTTGCCAGCCCATTTCTTAAAGGATTGGGCAGAATGATATTATAGACGAAGTGAGCTTGATTAGACTTCAACCGTTCAAACAAGTTTGAAAGATTTTTAATGGCCTCATTACGGCTGGTTTTCTATGGGTAGTAACCTTACGCTACCGTTGAAAGGCTTGGCTTGTAAATGATATTTAATTCTCTCAGCTTTATTATATTTCTCATTGTTGTGTATTTTGCATATAGATGTCTTCAGCATCGCAAGCAAAATATCATGCTTTTAATCGCGAGTTACGTGTTCTATGCATGGTGGGATATAAGGTTTCTGTTGTTGGTTATTGTATCAACGGTTATTAACTACTGCTGTGGAATTCTTATTGCCGACCCTAAGCTAAGCAAGAGAACGAGAGTTACAGCGTCAACATGGCTCCTGTTATCTTGTTTTTTATTTGTTACTGTTCAATGGACCGAGGTTCAATCATTATTTGGGCCTTATTCAACGTTGAAAGACTGGCAATGCTTGTTCTCGTGGAATGGCGGGTGGATAATTCTTGGTTTTGTCACCATCGCTGTGATTCTTTTAAATCTCCTTAATTCACAGATAGAAGCCTTAAGGGAAAATACGAGGCGAATTACATTTCTTGTAACTGGCATTGTTGCAAACCTTGGAGTATTGGGTTTCTTTAAATACTATAACTTCTTCATGGACAACATGGAATGGTTAATCCGGGCGTTTAATTTTAATCCTTCTAAGTTTCATCTTAATATATTGCTGCCTATTGGGATTTCGTTCTACACGTTTAAAGGGATTAGTTACTGCGTGGATACTTACCAGGGGAAGAATCCTCCTGCACGACAATATGTTGATTTTGCAGTTTTTATTGCTTTTTTCCCGGCCCTATTAGCAGGCCCGATCGACCGGGCAAGCAACCTTCTAAACCAGATTGCCGCTGAACGAAAATTGAACTGGGATCAAACAGTTAGAGGACTGCATCTATTTTTCTACGGTTTATTTAAAAAAGTAGTTATCGCTGATGGTGTGGTCAGAACGGTTAACTCCGTGTTCAGTTCTCCAGGTCAATCAAGCTGGATCGATGTGGTTGTCGCTACAGTGCTATTTACGATTCAGATCTATTGTGATTTTTCAGGGTACACTGACATGGCTAGAGGAACAGCGAAATTGTTTGGAATTGATCTTATGGTAAATTTCAAGCTGCCATATTTCGCAAAGAATCCCAGTGAATTCTGGTCTCGATGGCACATAAGCCTATCTACTTGGCTAAGAGATTATTTGTATATTCCACTAGGTGGTAATCGACAGGGGACCGTTAAGACCTACCACAATCTTATGGTGACGATGGCTCTTGGAGGGCTATGGCATGGCGCCGCATGGAATTTCGTACTTTGGGGTGTGTACCATGGAATCGTTTTGTGTGTTTACAGGGCCATAGACGCAATGAGAGTTGCCACCCAGGTACGACGGACGAGCGCGTTGAGGGAGGTCTTCAAGATAGCTTTATTTTTTGTGCTTACCTGCTATGGATGGCTGCTCTTTCGAGCACCGTCTTCAGATAAAATCATGAGTCTCACGTCAACGCTTATCTTCGATTTCGGAAACATCGATTTCGGAGCGACGAAACCGATGGCATCAGCTCTCTTTGGCCTGATCGTTTTCATATGCATAGAGGTCATAGAATACGTATCGAATGGCAAATGTTTTTACAAAAGCCTTCCAACTCCCGCGTGGACTGCACTGTATGCATTGATGATTTTTTGTTTAGCACTTGGTATGGGAAGCGAATCGGCTCAGTTTATCTACTTCAACTTTTGAACTAACTATTTGATATAAATATGAAAGTAAATAAATGGAAAATGTTTTACAGTATTATATGGGTCGCCTTCTATCTGGCAGTTATTGATGTAATGGTAAATATTGTCTTTCAATTTCCAAAAGAACCTGAAAAGACTCGTCCTTCTTTTTTACAGGGCTATTTTGAATACGGACGATCTGTTGAAGGAAAGCTTGATAGGCTGATTAGGCGTGGAAATGATCAATCGGCGCCTATTCTTGGATATGGTTGGCTTGAGAATAAACGGTATGAATCATTACCTAAAAAAGCTGGTGAGGGTGAAGTGCTGGTGGCTGTTTACGGAATGTCCCACACAAAAATTCTGGGAAAGTCAATTGCTAAAATTGATAGAAAGTATGTAATACGTAATATTACAGGACCAGGTGTTTCACCCGGTTGGTCTTTTGCCGCTTATAGGAGGGATAAAAATCTACATGATGCAAAGGTTGTGATCTTGGGTATTATGACTGACAATATACCATTTATCAGTGCAACTTCGGGAGCAACCAGCTATTTTGATATGGGCCACCCCTATACATTCCCGCGATATTTTGTGCAAAATGGCCTACTCAAGGAAATATATCCTCCTTTTTACACTGAGGAAGGTTTTAGAGATTATTTATATAATCCAATTAAATGGGCTGAGTATAGGGATTGGCTTTCAAAAAACGATAAATTCTACAATGCTTTTTTGTTTAAACGATCACTAATAGATAAGTCAGCGGTTTTTAGGGTATTGCGGCGTTCCTATTCACAGAAGGCAAAAGAAAAGATCATCAATCACATATACACAAAAGATGGTTTCAACAACAGAAGCGAAGAGATTGTTGCTCTGCGCAAAATTGTACAAACGTTTGCAAAGGAAGTACGGGAGGATGAAAGGCTTCCTATTGTGTACATAGTTAACAACCAGGGTCGGGGAGACCATCTGTATAGATCACTACAGCCTGTTCTTGACGCTTACAACATACCATTCTTGAGCACGCATATCATCTGCCCGCCGGATGATCCCAGGGTATTTCTGGTAATAAATTCTCACTTTATACCGTCCAAGGATATCGAGTTGGCGATGAAAATAACAAAGATTATAGAAGGGTGGGAACGCGAAGGTTTGCGGGGCGTTGCTCATGTCGAGGGAGGCTTGGCGCCAACTGTTGCTAAGATTTTACCACATTAACAGAAATGATCCGGCAGATACCTTTGGCTCAGTGGATTGTCGACACCCTTTCACAATTGATGTGTTAAACACAACGTGAATCAATGCCACCAAAATTAGCACTGTTTTTCTGCACCGTTTTCGTACTTTTTCTGCTTAGGCTCGATCGCAAACAATTTCTCGAGGCATCTCATGCCTTGTGGATACCGACTATCTGGATGCTTGCGATTGCCAGTAAACCTCTTGGTATTTGGTTTGGGATTGGCGGTGCAACTATGGAGACTGGAAGCCCTCTGGACAGAGCATTCCTCAGCGTAATCTTTATCCTTGGTCTGGTCATACTCGCAAAAAGAGGGTTCAGTTGGGCCAGTGCCATCGAGAAAAACCCTTGGGTAATGCTGTTGATAGGCTACATGCTCGTTAGCGTTTTGTGGTCCGATATGCCATATACATCCTTCAAGCGGTGGATTAGGGTGTTGATTGCGGTTGTTATGGCCTTTCTGGTTGCGACTGAACGAGAACCACGCCAGGCACTGCAATGCCTTTTCAGGCGAATCATATATATACTCATTCCCTTTTCGCTCTTACTGATAAAGTATTACCCGCACTATGGGGTTGCGTATGGTCGCTGGTCGGGCGCGTTAATGTGGATAGGCGTTTCGCTTCAGAAGAACGGTTTGGCTTTATTATGCCTTTTCGCTTTATTTTTCCTTGTCTGGACGCTTTTCAGAAGATGGCAAGGGCACGATATCGCTGTTGTCAGGTATCAGGCCTATGTTGAAGTTTTTATTCTTATCTTAACAATTTGGATGTTTGCAGGACCACAACACACCCTTACATACTCTGCGACTTCGACTGTCGCATTGTTCGTTGGATTGACGGCTCTTATCGGTTTCTTATGGATGAAGAAGCGGGGTAGAGTAATTGGCGCAAACACATTGATGCTTATCATTGCGATCGTCATTGTATATGGCACAATTACGCCCTTCGTTGGGGGGTTGACCCTCGTTGATGTGTCATCCACACTTGGGCGGGATGAAACATTAACTGGCAGAGCTGATATTTGGGCGATCCTTATTCCATATGCATTGAAGAAACCAATTTTGGGCTACGGAGTTGGCGGCTTTTGGACCGATGCGATGCGCGAAATCACTTCCAGTAGCGCGCACAATGGATCTCTTGATGTAATTCTTAGTCTTGGATTTGTTGGACACATCCTTTTCTCTATATTCTTGCTGTCCTGTTGCCGGAGAGCCCAAAGAGAAATGTCCAGGGACTTTGATTGGGGCATCTTATGGGCTTGTTTTATCTTAATGGCTGTGGTTCACAATATAGCCGAATCCACAATTACATCATTTGCGGCCTATATCATGGCAGTTTTGCTGTTTTTTTATATCTCTTTTAATATGGGTGATTTGAGTAAAGATGTTGCTTGATGGGAAGAGCGGTCAACGCACACAAGGGCGCGTTGGTTAGGATTTTGCACAGTCGTCACCACAACGGTTTCTATGTCGGTGAAAAAAGCAGGACTATTAATACTCTTTTTTTGTCTAACATGGTATGGGAAAAATATACGATATGGCTGAAAGTGTGATAACTGAAAGACAACCCTTCTCAGAAGACGTTAAATTCCGGCGGGCTTCAATTGCGGATCTGAATGCATTGGTTTACATTTGCCGAGTGTGTTTCCCTGAATACTATCGATGGCAAAGCCTTGTACCTGTTGGACGGAAATGGTGGAAGGTAGTCCTTGAATCGGAGGCCTCTCAAATATGGGTGGTTGAGGACAGCAAAGGTATATTCGCGTTTAACGTGTTAGTGTTGGATTTGGAGTTATGGAAAGCTGAAAGCAAGGCGCGAAATGGTTCACTTATGTTTCGATTGTTGGCACCGTTATGTTGCCCTTTCCCTACCGTTTGGAGGAGGCTTTGGAAGGTTGCGCTTGTGAGGGTGACTACGAGGAAAACTGTTATACATAATGTAAAGAAACGAAGTTCCGAGCGAATAGCATGGTCAGAAATGATTGGAGTCTTGCCGCGTTTGCGCAGAAAGGGAATGTCATCGTGGCTGCTTCGAGCGACCAATCAGAAACTCCGAGAAGCCGGAGCAAACACTATCGAAACTCATATTGATTCGGATAATGTTCCTTCAAGGCGTATGCATGAAAAGATGGGTTATGTACTTATTTCTGAGGATTTACGAGGTTGCCTCTATAGGAAGTCTTTAGTGGATGTGGTGCGGCAGTCGCGTGACGATGCAAAAAATTAAGAAGACCATGGTTGTAGTGAAGCGATACATAGGGAAAGGGATTTCTAAAGAAAATATGTAATTTTACCTAAACTAATTAATGCATCTGAAAATCCACCAGAGAATATCAAGAATCAGAGAGTTTCTTCGAAGTTAGGGATTGAAATCAAGATAAGGACCTGAAGATTAAACTGTGAGAATTATTTAATCACTTGTGATGGAAAGGGCAGAAAAACATCACTGGGGTGCCTTTGGTGGGTAAGGCTTGACTTTTGTGAAGGAACAATTAAGTCAGCATTAGCAATACAATTGGTTTGGCTCATGGGCTCTTGGCTTAGCTAATCACCTGGCTTAGTGCAGGTAGTATGATGTTGCTGTTAGCCATAATTTCTGTTTAGCGGTGGTGCAAGTACGATTATGAGGCGTGGAAACCCTGTTTATTAATAGAAATGTGACTTGTTTTATTGCCTGAACTGCCCTAGTACAATGTAAAATTTAAATCTTCGCATTTAATTTGATTTATGATATAATCGTCCTCAAAAAGAGGAGGACGACATGGCACCACGATACAGAGTGACATTAACGAAAGAAGAACGAGACGATCT
>Ga0307990_1004142_pt1 | contig 10743 bp, 7 predicted proteins | sample EllFjometagen129_FD_203168 | JGI IMG/M metagenome (GOLD analysis project Ga0307990, IMG submission 203168) | Marine microbial communities from Ellis Fjord, Antarctic Ocean - #129 | ecosystem: Environmental > Aquatic > Marine > Unclassified | place: Southern Ocean | collected 2014-10-08
CACGGCAATATTGTCGACTCCAATTCTTTCCAGATTATCAGACCCAAAGCCATCTACAGTGAAATTGAACGTAGCACGCTCACCGTCCGCAAGGGTGTAGTCCGCCGACAGAATGGTAGTCAGATCCAGATCAACATCGTAATAATCAGATCCTGTTGCCACAACGGTGGTGTTGCCACCATCATCCACGAGGTCATACAAAATCGTTCCGGTCGTAGTAAGGTCGCCGTATACTCTGACCCTAAGGTTTATCGGCGCAGTCGCATGCCAGCGGCCATAGTCGAAACTCAGAGTGGTCAGATCGAGATCCGAGCCCGTGTTGTTGGTGACAGAGAAACTAACCCAGTGCTGTGAGTTGCCCGAGCTATCCGCTAGGCCAAACGCCCGCCCGCCCACAATGTTTGCCGGCGCTCCGGAAAGGCTGGCACCGTAGGTCCCATCGGTACTGCCGCTTTCCCACCGATCAATATTTTTGTCTCCGCCCCTCGTCGTATCAACCCCTGTCATCTCCACGTCCGCCACCCGATCGGTATCCCACGGCGTGTGCCAAGCCGCAACAATTTCCGCCGAGGCCGTTCCGGCAACAACCATCAGAATCCATGCACCCATTATTAAATTTTTCATTTCTAACCTCCTGTTATTAACCACACTACCATAAATCCCCGACCCGCCGCTACCAGCGCGGCTCGGGCATCTGCTCAACCCATTCATTAAATAGGGCCTTCAACTGCTGCACTTTTTCGGGATGTTGCGCCGCCAGATTTTTGCTTTCCGGCAGATCGTCCTCAATATTGAACAACCACGGCTCGGTGCCGCCCTTGGTTTTGAATGTCCGGGTGCCGCGCACCTCATCCTCACGCTGAATCAGTTTCCAAGGATAGGAAAGTACGGTCGACGTCAGCCCCTCGCTATTGCAATCCCACCAGCAGAAGGTGCGCGCTTCCCGTTTTTCGCCCTTCAGCAAAGGTTGCAGCGGAACCCCATCCAACCCGTCCGGCACCTTGCCGCCCGCCGCGACCAAAAAGGTCGGCAGCAGATCGAGGGAGATAACCGGACCGCCCAAAACAGAACCCGCCTCGGTCTGCCCCGGCCAGTGGATCGCCAGCGGCACGCGGTAGCCGCCTTCGAACGGCGTCCATTTATGCCCGCGCAGCGGATCGTTGTTCGAAAAGTTTTTCTTCGAGCCGCCGTTGTCGCTGAGAAAAACAACGAGCGTATTTTCTTCCAACCCTTGGACCTTCAAATACTCCAGCACCCGCCCGATCTGGCGGTCCAACCCGATGACCAAGCCCATATAGCGCTGGCGCTTGCCAGCCGCTTTTGGGAAAAGTTTTTTTGCCTCTTCCAGACTTTGGACGTCCGGTTGCAGCGGCGTGTGCGGCGCAGTGAAAGAGAGGAGCAGAAAGAACGGCTTTTGGGTTTCCTTCGCCTCATCGAGAAATTCGATAGCCGCGTCGCCTTGGCTTTGAGTCACGTGCACGATGTCGCTCTCGGGCAGGAAGGTCCCGTTCTTTTCGCGTTGATGATAGCGCTGCGGCGGCACCTCGTCCTCGAACTTTTCAATCGGGAAAAAGGAGCGCGATCCGGCACGAATCCCCTTGAAGAAATCGAAGCCGCGGTTGTGCGGTGCGAATGGGTCGGCATAGCCCAGGTGCCACTTGCCGACGAGACCGGTATAGTAACCGAGCGCCTGCAGGTGATCGCCCGCCGTCTTGATGCCAACATCCAGCCCGATCTGCTTCCATGCCTCGGTAAACCAGACCGGCTCCGGCGTTCCATAGTGGCCCGGCAGGTTATCGCGGAAACCGCCGCGCTCCTGATACTGCCCCGTGATCAAACCCGCCCGCGACGGCGCGCAGACGTTCGCCGAAACATAGGCCTGCGTGAACCGCACGCCGTTGTCCGCGATCGTGTCGATGTTCGGCGTCGCCTTGCGGCAGGCCGGATCGTTGTTCTGAAACCCGAAATCGTTGTAGCCAGCATCGTCGGCCAGAATCAGCAAAATATTGGGTTGCTTCGCCGCCTGCGCCATCAGTGTTGCTAATCCGCAGGCCAGTACCATTAACTTTATCTTCATCTTCATCTTCATCGAATTCCTCCGGATTCTACCCATTCTGTTAGTTTTTCAGCCATCTCCTCAGCTCGTTCGGGATGGTCGGCTATCAAGTTCTTTGTTTCGCTGGGATCGTCCGCGAGGTTGTAGAGCGCCCGTGCAATCGGGTCGCGGTTCGGCGGCCAACGGGGCTTTGCGGGCTGGGTGTATTTCCACTGCTTGTGCCGCAGCGCCAACCCGAACGATTCCTCAATCATGTATTCCTGCCCCGTTGAATCCTGACCCATAAACGTGGCCAGCGTACTGCGACTGTCGACCGCCTCCCCTGCGGAAAGATCGACATCCAGCAGCTCCGCAAACGATCCGAGCAGATCGACCTGATTGACCATTGCGTCGGACACACCGGGCCGGATACGCGCCGGCCAGCGCACGATGAACGGCACGCGCGTGCCGCCCTCGAAGATCTGGTATTTCCCGCCGCGCCAAATGCCGGAGCCGTCGTGACCCCCGTCCGACTCCTCAGAAGAACACATAACAGTCGTACCGTCGTCGTAGCCATCGTCATAGACGGGCCCGTTGTCGGACGAAAAGATGACAAGGGTGTTTTCGGTTAACCCATTTTCTTCCAATGCTTGGAGAACTTCGCCGGTTGCCCAGTCAAAGGCCACCATGGCGTCGCCGCGGTGGCCGAGTTCAGTCATCCCTTTAAACCGCGGATGCGGCGCGCGCGGCACATGAATATCCTGCGAGGCGAAGTAGAGGAAAAAAGGCTCCTCCTTGTGCGCGGCAATATAGGCCTTTGCCTCCCTGACAAATTCGTCGGAAATCTCTTCTTCTTTCCAGAGTGCGTCCTTTCCGCCGGACTGGTAGCCGATGCGGCCAATGCCGTTGATGACGCTGTTGTTGTGACCATGCGAACTCGGATAGTAGGTCATCGCAGCGCGATCCTTCCGCCCGTCGGGATACGGTGTGCTGCCGGGCTTGTCCACCTCGGCAAACTTATTTCCCACATAGATTGGATCGTTTGGATCGAGGTTGACTACACGATGATTCCGGACAAACACGCAAGGAACGCGGTCGTTGGTGGAGGGCAGCAGGAAGGAAGAGTCGAAGCCGATCTCGAGCGGACCCGGCTTCACATCGCCGTTCCAGTCGACCGGCGTCTTGCCGTCGCCAATGCCAAGGTGCCACTTGCCGACCACGCCGGTGTGGTAGCCCGCTTTTTTAAACAGCTTCGGCAGCGTCAGAAGTTCCGTTGGAATCAGCAGCGGCGCGTTGGGCGGCAGCACACGGGCATTATAACGAAAGCCGTGAACCCCCGTCAGCAGCGAAAAGCGCGACGGGGTACAGGTGGCCGCGGCGCAATGGCCATCCGTGAAGCGCAACCCTTCCGCCGCCAACCGGTCGATGTTCGGCGTCGAGATCATCTTCGAGCCATAGATCCCGACGTCGCCAAAACCGACATCATCGCCATAGATAATGACAACATTCGGACGGTTGTTTTGACTTTCGGAAGCCCCTGCGAAGGCACTGCAGCCGACAGCCAAGGCCAGTGTGAAACCTGTTTTTAAAGTCCTCATGTGCTTCTCTTGCTATTCATAATCCGTTCCAGCTCGTTGCGCATTCTCTCGATACGCCCCTGCTGCTCGGGATGATTAATCAGATTGTTCTCTTCCGCCAGATCCGTCTTCAGGTTGTAGAGCTCAACCGGCTTGAGGTTGCGGGTGGTGATCAACTTCCAGTCGCCGTCGCGCACCATTTTCATCAGCCGCTGCCCGTCCACGTTTTCTTCGTTGGCCTGAACAAATAGAGTTCGACGGGGCGATGTTTTCGCCTCCCCGTTCAGCACGGAGAGAAACGAACGGCTGTCGAGCCCCTGCGCCGGATCGAGCTCCTGCTCGGTCAGTTCGCTCAGGGTGGCGTAGATATCCTGCAGGCCGATCAGCGCGTCCGTCCGGCTGCCGGGCTGAATCCTTTTACCCCAGCGGGCGATGAAGGGAACGCGATGCCCGCCCTCCCAAATCAGTGACTTCGCGCCACGCAACGGTCCGCACGACCGGTGCCCCTGCTTGCGCGCCTCGCCCCAAATAAGACCTCCGTTGTCGCTGGTGAAAATGATCAGCGTATTCTCCAACTCGCCGGCCTCGCGCAATTTTTCGATAATCAGCCCAAGCGTCACATCCGCCTCGAACAGGATATCGAGCTTGGGATCGATGCCGCTCGCGCCCTTGATGGGTACCCCGGCCAACTCGTCCGGCGGTGTATGCGGCGTGTGGCAGGCCTGACTGCAATAGTGCATATAGAACGGCTCGTCCTTGTTTTCAGCAAAATGCTGATCCAAAAATATCAGCGCTTTTTCGGTGAGGATCGGACCGACCTGTGACGAATCCCAATCCGTCGCACCGAAGCCTGTCGCCTTGACGGCGGAATCGCCGTACGTGCCCTTTTTCCAAATCTTCAGTTTGTCCGGATCACCGACCAGCAGGCCATTTTCAAAAAAAGCATAGGGCTTGCCCTGAATTCCATTCGGTAGCGAATAGGAATAGTCGAACCCCTGCTCGGCCGGTCCCTGCCCAATGGGCCGACTGAAGTCGATGTCGGTGTGGTCAATTTTCCACCCTTCCAGCGGCTCGCCGGTGGTTTTGCTGTAGACGCGCCCACCCAAATGCACCTTGCCGAAAAAGGCGGTGTGGTAGCCGGAGCGCTTGAGCACATGCGCGAGGGTTTCCTGCCCCGGAAGAATTTGCGATGGGTGGTTGAACGCCCACGTGCCGTTTTCGTTGCGACCGCGCCAGGGATAGTTGCCGGTCAGCAGACTGTAGCGCGTGGGCGCACAAACCGCCGATGGCGAATGCGCATCGGTGAACAGCATCCCTTCCTTCGCCAACTTTTCCATGTTCGGCAGCTCGACCCGCCCGTCCAAGTTATAGGCGCGACAGTCGCCGTAGCCCATGTCGTCCATCAAGAAAACAATAATATTTGGACGCTCACCGGCTCCGGCTGAACGTCCGGAAACCAGCAGCAGACCCACCACCAAAATAGTTTGAATCGTTTTCATTTCTACGCTCCGCCTTTACAATCGAATATCACCCTTACGGGAAAGATTTACATTTTCCCAGCCAAATCCGTTGTTTTTTTAATCAAAGCGTCTTGTTTTCCCCTTTGTTGTAAATTTTACATTTTCTGTTGACTTCCAACCCGCATTTATCGTAAAAAACAACCCTATTTACAATTCGACTACATCTGCCGTGCGGAGAGCTAAACGGGATCACGATCCCAACAATGGAAAAAGCTATGGATAAATTCATTCTCAATGTTATTCACCGCCCGGAGCTGGTTCCGGAATACATCAACACCGATGCGGTCGAAGGTAAAGCCGACGATCTCGGTGCCAAAGAAGTGATCGGCGAATCGCTCGACATTTTCAAGCTCCAGCAGGATATCGCCCACCGCAACGGTCTCAAATGCACCATCCAGATGACCTATGCCGCGCTCTACAACGACGAGGCGATCGCGCTGGCCAAGCAATACCACGAGGAGTTCGGCGACGAAATCGCCCACACCTTCCTCGGCGTCAACTGCGAGGAGTTCCGCAAAAAGTACGGCCTGAAGGATCCGGCCATCTGGCTCTACCACATGGACGACAAGAAGCGCATCGTGGTCGACTCGTTCGAGCGCTTCAAGGAAGTCTTCGGCTTCTACCCCACCTCCACCGGCTCCTACTATATGGACGCCGATCTGATCGCCTTCATTAAGGAAAAGTATCCGATGGTGAAGACCGCCGTCGCCACCTGCTTCGAAGAAGGCCCCAAAGTTTTCCGCCACGCTAACAACTCGTGGTACACCATCATGGATGGCGCGCCGTGGACGGCATGGATTCCGTCGAAATACAACTCCCAGGCCATTGCCGAAAACGAAGAAGACGATCTCGGCATCGTGGCGGTTCCCCATCTTTCGCGCGACCTGCTGGCGATTCAGGATAATGCCGGCGACATGTTCGGCACCCACCCGCAGAATGTGATCCGCGGCCTGATCAATGAGGGCGACCGCCTGCCCTTCCAGTACAACCTCGTCGACCAGTATCAGGTGATGAAAAATTACAACAAGGGCTACTCCTACAACCTCGTCTATGTCGGCCCCGGCTGGATGGGCAAAGCGGGCCGCTGGGAAACCGGCTATGAAACGCTGGTTAAATCCTACGAGGACTTTTTGGCCTACTACGGCAACCTCAAAAAAGAAGGCAAAGTCGAAGACATGACCATGACCGAGTTCGCCGACTGGTACCGCGAAAACAAGGCGATTAACGAGCCCTGCTGCGCCCTTTGGAAAGACACCCTCTTCGGCACGAAAAACCAAGTGTTCTGGTATGCCGACTCGCAGATGCGTGCGACGGTGGAAATGAAAATGGGCGGCGCAATCGTCGACCTGCGTCCCTACGCCTCGAAGCTGCGCCGCCCAGTCGGTGCCGGAACGAAGGCCAATCAGGATGCGTCGTATCCTTATATTGTACATTCGCGCTACCGCGCCGGACCGTTCGTTCACTATGCCGGCGAAGGGGCCATCAAGAGCGCCAAAATCCGCTGCGGCGCGGAAGAGGTCGACTTGAGCTCCTGCCGCACGACCGCCACCTATGAGGAAGGCAAAGGCTTCCGCAAGTGCATCCTGCGCCCGGTCACGATCGAGTTCCAAACCTTGGAAGTGCAAATCGAAACCGCCTACACTTTTTGGGAAAACACCGGCCGAATCGAGATCAGCCGCAAGGTCGTCGGCTCCTCCGACCCGTCCAAAAAAGTGGTGATCGACGAGTTTCTGACCTCCTGCTGGGGCACGACGGAATATGCCGAAGACCTCACGGGTTGCACGCTCTCCGTTGTTGAAAAAGACGGTACACGCAACGATCTGTCCTACGACTACCGCTGCCGCGAGTTTAAGGCCGACAACGCCGCCGCGGTCGAGGCCGTTATCCCGATGGTGCAGACTAAGGTGAGCCTTACCCCCGCGGACGACGACTGCACCGGCTACTACGAAGAGGGCTATTCCTTCGCGCCGAACCTGAAAATCGGCGTCTATAAGGAGATTGGACTCAATGAGTCGTTGGTCACCACCATGAAGCTTGAGCAAGCGGAGGAGATTTAACATGAGCCAAGGAATTACAGGCCCCATCAACTACCGCTGCCCACAATGTCTGTTCCGGGCGATCGACTACGATCTACTTTACGACAAGGAGCAGGAGCAGTACTATTGCCGCCGTTGCAACTGGGAAGGCGAAGAGATTGAAATTCTCGGCTTCTACAGCGTCTACAAGAAGCAGTACAAGCATATGCTCAAGCGCTGGACCGTCGAGCAAATCGAGGCCAAGGACGAAGAGGAATAACGAATCTCGAACGGGGAATATCAAATGAAGAATCATTGCCTTGCAGTCATGCTGATGGCTGGACTTGCATCCCATGCGGCAGAAACAATCCGGGTCGACACGGCGGACGTTATCCGCACGATTGAAAAGAACCCACTGGGGATCAACTTCAACTATATCCGCGACGACGATGCCAACACGCCGGACCCGAACGCCCCGCGCCTGCGCGATGTGCTCAAGGATATGAACGTGAAATGGGTACGCTATCCCGGCGGGGAAAAATCCGACCACTACCGCTTCGCCCTGCCGCCCTATACCCACGTCAACCCGATCGTCAAAAACACTCGGCACGGCGAATATACCAAGCAGACCGAGGGCTACGACCTCTTCGACTTCGACGAATTCGTGCAGGCCGCGCGCGAAATGGGTGCCGAACCCGTCGTGGTCGTTCCGTACGACGCGCAGGAATTTTCGAACACCTGGCTCAAGGAATTTATCGAACACGCCGCCGGCTGGGTGCGCTACGCCAACGTCATCAAAAAATACAACATTCGCTACTGGGAAATCGGCAACGAAAACTGGCACCCGAAAAGCAAGAACCCGCTGGAAAAACGGAGCCGGGATGTGCTTAAAATCGCCAAGGCGATGCGAAAGGTCGATCCGTCGATCAAGCTGGGATCGAGCGGCGTGGACGGCGAGATTGTCGGCGACGAACTCGACTTCGTCACCTACAGTAACTATGCGGGCATGAAGATCGATGAATACCGCGAAGCGGTTAACCCCGTCTTTTCCAAGCTCAAGAAGGGTGCGCCAAACCACGTCAACATGCCGTTGAAGGACAAGGAAGTCATCGCCGTGGAATTCAACGCGGTGGAATTTTCCCAGCCGCAGGACTGGAGCCACGATGTGTCGCACTGCCTCCAGCTCTTCGACATGATGGGACAGATCCTGAGCGACGGTCGCATCGATTGCGCCATGATCTGGGGCACCCGCTGGATGGAGGAGGATCACTCCGGCTATATCTGGTACACCATCGACCGCAACAACGCCCTGACCCCCATCGGGCACGTCTATTCCATGTGGTCGAAAAATCTCAAACCGGACGTCGTGCGCGCTACCGGCCCGGAGCAGACGCGCTGCTTCGCCATGCACGACCCGACGAGCGGCGAGCTTTCCGTGATGGTGGTCAACCAGTCCACCGAAGAAAAAACCGTGCAGATCGATACCGACCGCGCCTACAAAACGTCACGGCATCAAATCTTTTCGGGCAAGGATTCGTACGACAATCAGGGCGCCCTCACCGAAACCACCGGCCAAGTGAATTCGAGAACCGAGTTTACCCTTCCCCCCACATCCGCAAATGTCATCACCCTTCGGTAAGCCATGAAACGACTCACTCTATTTTCACTCCTTCTGCTCGCAGCGACCACCACAAGCGCCGCTTCTAAACCGAACGTGCTGATCTTCTTCGCCGACGATGTCGGCTGGGGCGATATCCGTTGCTACAACGATGCCGAAGGCACCCTCATGAAGACGCCGAACATCGACCAGCTGGCCAAGGACGGCATGCGCTTCACGGATGCGCACTCGCGCTCGTTGTGTGCACCCAGCCGCTACAGCGTCATGACCGGAAACTATCCCTTCCGCACCCAACAGCTCGGCTGGGTGATCTCCGCCACCTCGTCCGTGCGCAACGGCCAAAAAACCATTGCGCAGATGTTCCAGGAGCTGGACTACCACACCGCCTTTTTCGGCAAGTGGCACATGGGCGGTCAGCTGCATGACAAACAGGGCAACGTGATTCCCTCCAATTTCAAGAAGGAGTGGAAAAACGTCGACTGGAGCCAGCCGATGCACCAGGGCCCCACCCGCCTCGGTTTCGACTATTCCTTTCTCACCCACAGCGGGGTGCAGGCCGGCCCCTACTTCTATCTGGAAAACGATGTCATGGTCGGCGACCCGAATCGTATCAGGATTTGGAAACCGGGGATTCACCCAAATAAAGATAATCCCTACCAGACCAAAATTGAAGCCAAGGACTACGGCCTGCCCGAATGGGACAGCACCCAGGTTGGAGAGCACTACACGGAAAAAGCACTTGAGTTCATCGACCGCCACGTCGCTGAGAAACCGGATCAACCGTTCTTCATGCACTTCTGTACGCAGTGCATCCACACGCCGATGACGCCCGGCGAATTCATGGGCCAGAGGGTTGCGGGCAAAACCGGCCACGTCCACACCGATATGCTCTATGAAATGGATCTGCAAGTTGGCGCCCTGCTCGACCGACTCGAAAAGCACGGCGAGCTCGAAAATACTATCGTCATCTACACCAGCGACAACGGCCCGTGGGAAAAGCTCAGCCCGGAATCATACGACTCCTCCGCCCAGTGGCGCGGCTACAAGGGCGAGGGCTACGAGGCCGGTCACCGCGTCCCATTCATCATCCGCTGGGACAGCAAGATCAAGCCCGGCACCGTCTGCGACCGGCTCATCGATCAGGTCGACCTGATGCCGTCATTCGCTACGATGCTCGGCGGAAAACTCGAAGCCAGCCACGCGCTCGACGGGCTCGATATTTCGCCCTACTTCTTTGGCGATGAATCCCGCGAGCTGCGCGACTTCCACTATGCCAAGGGGCGCATCCAAAAGGATTCGCTGATCGACTTCAAATTCGCCGAATTCAGCTACCGCCACCATGGCTACAAAATTCTGGTCTCCAACAAAAACCAGCGCCCCGGCGAAGTGATGGAGATGTACCGCCTTTCAAACGACCCAGAGGAAAAGAACGATCTGGCCAACCATCCGGAACACGAAAAAATGAAAGCGAAGCTGCTCAAGGAACTCAAAGAGCTCCACCGCGGTAAACGCAGCACGCCCGCCTTCGGCAGATAATTTAAACTGTGAAAAGAGGATAAGATGAGCAAAATAACAACCCCCAAACAGGACCGGGTACCTTTCTGGGAAAAACTCTCATTAGGCACCGGATCGCTGGCCTCTTTCTTCGGCTTCGGTGCCATCGGAATCATGGCCCTGCCCGTCTACAACATCCTGCTCGGCGTCGATGCCAAACTCGTCGGCATCGCCCTGATGATTCCACGCATCTGGGATGCCCTCACCGACCCGCTGATGGGCCGCATTTCCGACAACCACCACTCCCGTCGCGGCCGTCGCCGCCCGTTTGTGGTGACCGGCGCGCTCATCATGGGAACTCTCTTTACCTTTGTCTGGACGGTGCCCGCCGATTTTAGCGAAATCATGAAGATGGTCTATTTCGTCATTATGCAGATTCTCTTCTTCACGGCCTACACCGTCTTTTCCGTGCCCTATAACGCAC
>Ga0307990_1004144_pt1 | contig 10741 bp, 8 predicted proteins | sample EllFjometagen129_FD_203168 | JGI IMG/M metagenome (GOLD analysis project Ga0307990, IMG submission 203168) | Marine microbial communities from Ellis Fjord, Antarctic Ocean - #129 | ecosystem: Environmental > Aquatic > Marine > Unclassified | place: Southern Ocean | collected 2014-10-08
CGGATTCCACTACTATATCAACCAAACAGCGGTGCCGTGTTTGCTATGGTTCACAGGCATCGCTGGGGCCCAGAACACCGATCGCACCAGGCCGTGGCAGGAGAATCCGCGTTACTGGTGATCGTGAAGAAGTGAATCTTACCCGGTGAGATTACCAAGCCGACATCGACCCCTGTAAAACGGCTAATTTCTCCCGCACTTGACCTCAGAAAAATGATTGTCACCCCAACGAGTAAGAGTTTACAACGGACCGCAGGTCCGACTGTAAGCTCATGGTTGAGAATGAGCCATGGTTTCGGGGGCTATTGGAAATTGCTTTGAGTGGGTTGATCTGTTCGCGACGCTTCATCTGTCGAGTGAGATGGGCGATGAGTGTGACATCTACCTCTAAAGGAAGAAGGAAAGGTCTGGCCCGAATGGCACGAAAGGGCACGCGGTATGGACAGGAAACTCGTTCTTTGGTCTTGAGGATAAGGATATTCGATCCCTGCCAGACTCATACAACGCCCAAGCGGGATTATCTCAGTAATCACTTAGCTTCCACATCCACTTCGGCCAATCCGTTTGCTGGACACCACCTGCCAGCGTATAGGAGTTATTTGTGTCGTACTTCGCATTCCATTTCAACTTCCACAGTTCCTTTAGCCCCACCTTGCGTCCGGACATATCGGCAAACAGCATATTGATGCCACCGTTGTGACGATCAATGCAAATAGTACCGGAATAACCGGAACCATAGTAATAATAGGCGTCGCTAACAACAAGTGTCGGCATATGAGAAATGGCCGGTGCAAACTGCTCCTCGTAAGGCACAGGACGACCTATACCGTCAGTCGTCTTTTTGTCTTTTTCGGCTACGCGTGGTCCACCGAAATGCACTTTTGAATCAAAAAACAGCGGCAATGTCGCAGGATTGCATTTGATTAATGATTGAAAGCCGAAGAAATTACCTCTGCCTGCGTGGGGATTAATGAATGCACTATTACCACCATAACTGGAGTAAAATTTAACATAGGGCCGCGACTTATGACTAAGACCATTCGGCATAGTCTCTTTCCATGACTTGAATACACTTCCAGACACACTTCCAGACACAGGATTATCCCCTTGAGGTTTCGATGTCATAGGACACAGCGTAAGCTCTTGCTGATGGTCAAGGTAAGCGCGAGATATGATGTACTGCCAGTATGCTTGGGAAAAGCCAGCCCTAGTCCCCTCCCCGGCAACATCGAATGGCACGAGCCTGCCGTCTGTATTCTCCGCACAGTAGGTCCTGTACATCATGCCCAACTGACGCAAGTTTGTCCTGCACACCACAGACCGAGCCTGATTTCTCGCCCTGCGAAGCACCGGAAACAGTAACGCCATTAACAGCGAAATCACCGTGATCACGACTAACAACTCAATGAGCGTAAATGCCTTTGTGGATACTTGTCTCATTGTTGTTCCCCTTAACACATTATATAACCAACACCAAATACCGTCGACATAGTTCAATCTCTATTAGGCGTACTCCCTGTGCCCTTACATAAGTACGTTAGCGAGATTAATTCTACCAAATTAAATCAGGTGTTACAATTTCCTTTTCAGCCACTTTATCTTCCTGAATGCCAGCCAACTCATCTTTAGTAATAACCAGCCGTGTCGAAAGCGACTGATATTTGTTTTTCCATAGGTGCGAGGCTGGTATCTCACAGGCACCTCAATGACTTTCAAGTTCTGCATAATAGCGCCAAAGATCAAATCAAAGTCACCAAATGGATCAAAATCACCAAAGAACTCTCGATTAGCAGCAATCCTTTCGTAATGTTTTCTTGATATCATTTTTGTACCGCAAAGGGTATCACGGAATCGTTGTCCTAGAAGCCACGTGAACAGTACCCCAAACAACTTGTTTGCTATCAGATTCATAAAACGCATTGCCTGCCTCTCCAACGGATAAACCAGACGTGATCCGTTAATAAATTCTCCCTTACCCTGGCACCAGGCACGCAAAAACTTGGGCAGATCCTCCGGTGGAGCAGTTAGGTCAGCATCCTGAATCACCAAGACCTTACCTCTTGCCACAGCAAACCCCTTACGAACGGCATCCCCCTTACCCACGCCCTCATCCTGATGGATCAAGCGTATATTACGTTCGGGATGCGCTTTTATCTGTCGTTCAATCTCAGCCACTGTCCCATCTGTACTTTTACCATCTACAAAAATGATCTCTGTTTCTTTACCCATAGAGGGGATGCGACGCACAGCCTCATTGATATTGCCCTGCTCGTTTCTACAGGGCACGACTACCGATACTGAAACTTTACTCTCAGGTCGAATTGCGGGTAAAGGTCGAGCCACCAGCAGAGTGATGAGATTCAGGCTACGAAATCCCGGCAACAGGCTCAAAATATTGTTGCACAAAGAGGCTAGAACAGGAATGGGTTTCGGCAACATCACATATGATGCTGTACGAATGACATCAAAACCGCTCAAATGCAGCAGGTTCGCAACATCTTCAAAGGGAAGCCAATTCTGGTAGGGAACTGTTCTGCGCATTCGCAACTGAGATGCAAGCTGCAGGATACCTTCCCAAAGGTAATTGTAGTACGTAATGAAGATCCGGCTGTCTTGAGTCGTAACACCATGAATAATGTCAAATACATTCTGGACATCATGCCACTGGCCTATTGAGTTGGCGATAATGATATTGTCGAAGGTCTCATCAATGTCGAGTTCATGCGGATCTTGCACTTGGAAATTTAGATGGGGGAAACGCTTCTCAGCCAAGGCAACCGCAGCCGGATCGATATCAACACCAACCCCATAACATGGTTGCACAGCTTCCAATAAATCACCACACTCACAGCCAATATGGAGTACTCTACTGCCAGGGGGGATGGCGAATTTATAGATGCTATCCAGCCATTGATAGTAGTAAGCATTGCGGATTCGCCAGCACAGCGGATCTCCTTCTTCAGCTTGTTGCTTACTAATACCTGATGATACCACAGGCATATGACTGAGTGCATCTACCATAATACAGGTCCTAATAGCCGGGGACACCTACGGAGTTGCTTGCGGACTCATTTTCCGAATTTGGCTGCTCCGAAACAATGCCAGATGCATTCGGATAGAAGCAGTTAACTGTCTATTGTTGCCGGACAAGGCTCTTCCCAGGGCCTCCTCTGCCTTGGCCAAAGCCTCGGGAGCCCTTCCTGATACATAATAACAAACAGCGAGAGCATCCAAGGCAATAGCGTTTCCCGCTTGTTTCCCTCCGCAATATTGCTCCAGGACTTCTGCAATGCGGTGCAACTGTTTTTGTTCCACATGTTCACCTTCAAGCAACATTGGAATCAATTCCCTCATGGCTGGCTCGGGAAAGGATGAGTATTCTATGACAGATGTCAAATGGCTTAGCGCTTTGCCTGGCTTATTCTGGCGTTCATATAGTTCTACCATGGCTTGATGAGGTATCTCACCGTTTGGATCTCTCTGTAAAAGCTCCTTGAACTGTTCTTCAGCTTTTTCAAGTTTTCCTTGCTGTAATTGTGACTTTCCATATAAGAGACGTCCCAGCATAAAGTCAGGATTGATCGCCAGTGACTGCTCAAAAAAGTCATCTGCAACAACATAGTCGCCATCCTTTAATGACGCCAAGCCTAATGTTCCTAGAGCCAGAATATTATCTTTCGTGACACGGGCAGCATGGCCAAAAAGCAAAGTACTGTTACGCCAATGCCTAAGATGAACCGCTGTGCTAATTCCCAGTGCCATCAGTACGGAGACAGCAAGAATTTCCAGTACTCTGTATTGACTGCGTCTCTCCGCCATGATATCGGCACAGCCCCAACTGATTATAATAAAGAGACCTATTAGCGATATGTAGGTATAGCGATCGGCCATCGCCTGATCTCCGACTTGGATCAAGCCTATCACGGGGAGCAGCGTCCCCACAAACCAAAGCCAACCTACAAGAAAATAGGGGCGTTTTTTTGCTATGCGAAACACCCCAATCGTAATGAAAATCAGCATCCCAGCAGCAGCAACCGCTTTTATCAATGAGACACTGTTTCCTGGATGAGGATAAAAAATCGCCAGCCGAATGGGTATGACCATCTTAAAGATATAGGTGGCATAAGCAATCAGGGCATTGGCAACTCTCACATAAACAGAATAATCAATAGATGATTTTAAGGCGTCATTGTGATTTTGCGATATAAGGGTAACATATGCAACAACACCTGAGATGACAAAGAGAGGGATCTTTTCTAGCACAGGGCGATAGACAGCAAACCAGTGCCGATGACATTGAGCTTGTCTTTTGCCGTCTAGATAGCTTGGTAGACGTTGTAGCGGCCAATAATCCAGCAGAAGTAGCACAAATGGCAATGTGACTATCATTGGCTTGGACATTATACCCAGCATAAACAAAACTATTACCAGCAGGTATCGCCAAAGACCAGAACGCCTTACATACCACACATAGGTGGTTGCCGTCAGCAGCCAAAACATTGTACTGAGAACATCCTTACGTTCCGAGATCCAGGCCACCGACTCCACATGCAGCGGATGTAGTGCAAACAATCCTGCTACAAATGCACTGGGCCAAATACGCAATGTTGCGCTCTTGAGAAGCCAAAATAGCAACAAGGTATTGATCATATGAATGATCAAGTTTGTAAAATGATGCCCCGCAGGCTTAAGTCCATAAAGCTGACAATCCAACATGTGGGAGAGCCACGTCACTGGATGCCAGTAGCTTACATCCAGTGACGTGAAGGCCCAGATGATAGACTCAGGGGAGAGCCCTTGGTTAACATTGGGATTATCAACAACATAGCTGGGGTCATCATAATGTATAAAATCACAGTTTAGTACCTGACAAAAAGCAACAAGTGTAGCCAATCCCAGAATCATACAAACACGCGACACGACAGAGTGTTCATATGAATCAATCTCATGCGTCTCCTTTAATGTTCCCATCGGCGATTCTCCTGACCATTTTGAAACTAAATGGCGTTCCTTTTACCAGGCCATCCCTCTTGCCGGAAGACAGATGCATACGCTGCCACACTCACAATCAGAATGGAAACCGCCCGAATCAGTGTGGAATAGCTAATGATTTCCCGACTCATAGTGCCAAAACAGCCGCAGCTAATATTAAGGCCTTGCCATAGGGCGTAGGAGATCACAACCGTGAACAAGACACCCATAACAATGCTCATGAGTAATGCGCCTCCTACCCAGATACCGCCAATTAGGCATACTCCAACCAAGAACTCAATCCAGGGCAAGATTACAGCTACCAGAAGTCCTAATGTGGGTCCGGTAAATTCATAGCCATAAACGCTGGATAGGAATTGATAGGGAAAATTGATCTTTGGCAGACTGCCAATAATAAACAAGGCTCCCAACCCCAGACGCACTGTCAATACTAATAATGATTGAATCTGTGTTCCCTTTGGTATTCTTACTCGCATCATTTTTTATCTCATCTAATTATCATCTGACCGGTGGTATCTTTTATTTTTTCTGAATGGCTTTGTCATTTACGGCCTGCCACGCTACCCATCCGCCCTTAAACACGGAGACGCGTAAAAAACCTTCCTCTAAAAGACGGATGGCCATCTTCTCCGCGTATGCACACTTAGCGCTCTGACAATAAATGACAACAGGCAAACTTTTATCCAAGCCAGCCGTGGCTGTCGCTATCTCAATATCATTGCTATCTATCGGTATACTGATAGCTCCTTCCAGATGACCATTATTGTAATCTGTTCGCCGTCGTGCATCAACAAAGGAGACTCCCTGGTTTAACATCTTTTGTGCCTTTTGATGGCCTATTTTAGGGATAAAACTGCGGCGATGGGCTTTCTTCAAAGCAGTTGTTGCCTCGGTATTGGCCAGTAAACATTCTTCATTAACGCTACTGTACAGCACTCCGCATAATGATGCTACTACAACAAAGGCTATGCCCTGAGCGCCAGTCAGGCCCAACCATTTCCATCCATGCATACCTGTGAGAGTCCGGCCGCATCGCTTTACACCTAGGCGCAGCAGTAATACAACAAACACACCCACAATTATGTACACAAGCAAACGATCTCGCCAAGTTGAAAAGACGATCGACGATTCAATGGGTCTTCCTGATAGTATCATGCCTTTACCATCCCATCGAGCAGCAAGCTCAGGAAACGACACCATCTTCACCGAACTGGATGGGTCCAAGAGTCTGACCTTACCGTTTTTCATGCCCAGATACAATACGTAATGACTGTAATCCTTGGATGCGAGGCTCTGCTTCACATGAAGAATGACCGGATACGAACAGGTGCTAAGTCTCCGGTAAGTTAAATTCGAAACTTCAATTCCAAACAATCCATGATCAATAACAGCTCTCTTCAATTCCCTTATTGAACTTCCTTTGACAGAACCCAGGTATGCAGGCCTAACCAGATCACGAAAGTCGATTTGTACACCTGAAAACCTCAAGAGACTATATACACAGTATAAACCGCAGTGAATCGATGTATTTCTGCCCCTGGTAAACGACTCTCTTGCTGAGAGCACCCGATTGGGATCACTCACACTCATCGTGTTCCTCTTTGAATCCTGATCGCCAGGCCCGGCTAGAGGATTACCTCCAGGGACAAAACGGCTGGAATCCACATTCTTTCTGTTTGGGTCATACACTTGCACGCGGGATAATTGGGCCAGGACTTTGTTCATTCCTTTTTCTGCGATGGTTGCCTCAACCATCCGATTAACCAGATGCAGCGTATCCTCTGAAATATCTGGTACAAGCTGGCTGTCCCGCCAGGTATAAGAAATGTTGGAGACTGCTTTTTTTCGAATAGTTGTCCCATTGGGGATATCATCCGGCACAAAGGAACGCAATGCAGTGTGGTCTGGATTCAAACGCAAATCCGTCATTTTGATGTGCCTCTTATACTGATGGAGAATATCTTTAGTCAGAACCTTCGCTCGGCAGTCTGCTTCCGTAGCAACCCATATCCCATCAAAACTTTTGAATCGAACATTCTCCAAATCAAAGCTTATCTCCTGGTTAAAAGGCGGTCCGCCCTGGACAGGCTTGTCGATTGTTTTAGTGACTTGTATTCTGGCCTGAGCCACGTTGAATCCATGTTCTGGGTCTATCCAGATCAAGTACTCGCCGTTTTCCGCCTTTGCCTGGACAACATAACAGTCAACTCCATTGATCTCATTCAACTCATTGTTCACCGACAGATCAGCAACCTCCTTCAAGATCTGATCGATGCGTTTATTCATGTGTGGGTAACAACCCATTAATATGTACGCAAAAGGTATATGATGCAACGCCTTGATAGATCGTTCAGTCGGATAGTCGTCAATACGTAGGTGTCCTACTGCATTGGAATCCCCTCCATTGAAATCCATAGACCTTGCTCCGTCCCAGTACTGGTTGCGATATTGCGGATTATCCTTGGAAATAGGATGTCCACTGGGTCTATCCCCCCAGTGGACCGTCCGCAAGGCAACCCGTGTACCATCCGTGCGCAAATCCGCTATCTTTGCATCGTTCCACGCTTGGCCACCAAATAGCGACAGCTTCCATTCTTGGGAGAGCTCAGCCGTGAGCGCATATGAAGCGAGTTTGTTCTGATTCTCAGCATACTTATCCAACAAATCGTTCGGAACAATTACTCGATGGTCAGCTAAGACCAGAGGTTCTAGGAAAAACACCACAGTGACCAATAATATAGACCTTAGCATCCTAATTTAGCCTCGATAATTAATATTCTACCTAAACAACATGTCAAGAGTAAAAAGTGACTTAGTATATTACTCACTGCAAATAAGGCCAAAGTGGGATATCAATTGAGAACACCCCACTTTGGCAATAGGTTCAAGGTATCATCTTTTCACAATTTGCAATCAGCATCTAAAGGCCAAGGCACTGAATATCTGAAAGCTCGCCGCAAGCGCTGTCACCCCAGCAACCCGTATAGCCGGTAGCATTTGACCATCCTTCGCTTTCCGAATTGCCTAAAGCGACATAAATATCACCACCAGTGCAAGAAATTCCATAAAACTCCTTAACTCTATCGCAATCCACCAATTGACGACCGTAGCACTCCTCGCCTTCATAAGAAGGATCAGATCCTCGAAAATAGCCATACCAAAGTTGCCCTGATGTATTTAGATAGAAATCAGGCACATCCCCTCCTAATTCCTCACCTGCACCTTGGCCTGGTGCGGCAGCGACCCAGATAGCAGCAACTCCCACTACAATACTGCAAAGCAGACTAATTTGTCCTTTCATAACAATGGACTCCTTTCGTTGACTAACAGTTAGCCATATTGAATCGACATTCAAGTCAATAAATAGTTCTAAAACTCAAAAACAATCTAATTAGGATTCAAGATATGTATCTCATGGTCCTCGTATCATATTATCTCTACTCCTTCCTACCCTATAGAGCATTCGCCTAGTACATATGCTTATGGATACTCAAATGAATCTCATATTCGAGACTTGGAATAGGCAATCGCAGCCCGGTTGAGTGCTTTCTGGTTCTCATTACCTTACTTCATCTTTCCAAAACAATCCGCGCTGATATAGCATCTGCAGAGCTGCAATACTTTTCTGAAGTCAGAAGTCAACTCACTTGTGCTAAATCAGTACTCATAATTCTTTCATGGTGCAGATCAAGTAGCAACATTCCTCAATGTAAAGTCGCATATGACTTGCCATCCACTGTGTAAGGCGCCCCTCAGATCGTGACAATTGATACGAAAATAAATAAATTGTAGAAATATCTTATAGGGAGCTTAAGAATAGACCGCAGCTTTGGGAGTCCATCTGGATGTAGTCTGGTTTTGAGTAGGGGCGTTTCAAGGTGGAGTAGCTACCTTGGTTATATTGGAAAAGCCAAGCGAGAGGATTTTGTTGATTATGGCCCTGTCTTGGCAATGATGGAGGGTTCTAAACGAACGGTAAAACTTCAACTTGAAAGACTTTACTCCGAAATAGAACATATTTTGAATGAAAATCATAATGTAAGGTCCCTATAGGTTCATCATGTCAACTCGTACCATGACGACCTTGAGCATTTGTGGCATCGTACCCGAACACGATGTCGGTGCCCCTGTTACCCTCCCTTGCATGGCAGCTATTACTGGTGTTTCAAAACTGAAAACCTCGCCAGGGACCTTGAGTGATTCGAGGTGTGCAAAATTTCAGATATAAGCATGCGAAGTGCAAGAAAAGTCAATACACATTTTTGTTCGAAAAGGGTTTGGCAACATGTTGTATTCAGCTAAAGATAAAGCATTTACTCTCATCGAGCTGCTGGTCGTAATCGCAATTATTGCTGTTTTGATGGGTATTCTAATGCCCGCGTTATCCAGGGTTCGCAAGCAGGCACGTGGGGCGGCCTGTCTATCACAAATCAAGCAGTGGAGTTTGATCTGGGGCATGTATTTTGACAACAATGAAGGTCGCTTACCTGATGTTGAAAAAGGCATAGGAATTGCTAATGGTGGCTGGAATCGAGGATTCTGGGTCACCGTATTGAGATCGGGTTGGGGTAAGCGCCCAGAGCTTCTCAAGTGCCCCTCGGCTCAGAAAAGAAATCCCAATGGCGATAACAATGGTGGCCCTCAATGGACCTATCACATGCCGGAATTTCAAGATGTTCAGGGTGGTTTGGATGCGAGCTATGCCATGAACCTTTGGGCCTGCTCTGTTAGTTCCAACATTTCTACCCTGCAGAAGCGGCCAAGAAAATATCATTGGATGAATAGAGAGAATATTAAACGTGCCGGTGAAGTGCCCCTTTTTCTGGATGCCATGTGGCGTGGAGGCGGCCCTCACTGGGATGTCACCAATGCCATCACACCGCCAAGCGAAAATGGTGCTTGGCAGAATGCCTCGCATGAGATGAAACATTTTGCCATGGATCGTCATGGCGGAGGCAGCAATGCTTTGTTTATGGATGGCTCTGCAAGAAAAGTACCACCCAAAGGTCTCTGGGACCTTAGCTGGCACAAAGGCTATCCAAAGAACCGAGCCCAGACCATGTCTCCCAGTTGGTGGGGACCTTGGCTGGGTAAGGACTAACCGTAGAGGGTAAAGTTTCGATAGGTTAGCATCAGGTGCCTGGAAGAAGGATTGATCGCTCAATGGATGAGCTGCTTCAAACCTTGGATTGGGAGAGCATGTCGGACAATACTGTGGTGATCTACATGTCCGACCAGGGCTTTTAACTGGGTGAGCACGGTATGGGTGACAAACGCTGGGCCTATGAGGAGTCCGTGCGCACACCGCTGATCATCAAACATCCCAGGGGACTTAGAGAGATGCACGTGGAAGCCTTTGTGATGAATGTTGATCTGGCACCCACACTGCTCGAACTGGCTCGGGCCAAGATTCCCTCTGATATGCAGGACCGATCCCTTGTGTCTTTTCTCACCGGTGCAACTCCTGGGCCGTGGCGTGATCATGTCTACTATCGATACTACGATGCCAAGGGCTATTCTTGCTGACGATATCAATAATCATATTATCAGCGTTTATGTCAGACAACAATGAGATCATATAGTCCAATGTTTATCAATGCATTTCATGGCCGTCTTGACCCTGTAAGCTTTTGTGGTATCCTCTTTATAATCCCTTTTGCATGCCCTTTTGTTAGCTTTCAGTTACGTGCTCTGATATTGACAGTAACTGATTCAGCCCCAATTGCAAAACATATGGTGGACATCGGCT
>Ga0307990_1004145_pt1 | contig 10740 bp, 10 predicted proteins | sample EllFjometagen129_FD_203168 | JGI IMG/M metagenome (GOLD analysis project Ga0307990, IMG submission 203168) | Marine microbial communities from Ellis Fjord, Antarctic Ocean - #129 | ecosystem: Environmental > Aquatic > Marine > Unclassified | place: Southern Ocean | collected 2014-10-08
GGTCAAAAAAGTTATTTCCGGTTTTTGCTCCATAGAAGCGCCCGGGCAGAGAAAATGAAAATATTTAAACAAATCCAAATCACCTTAAAAAACTTTTTTTTGGTCTAAAGAATAGGTAGTACAATAGAGGCACTAAGTTCACTAAGTTTCACTAAGACTTTCTAAGTGTTCCTTGTGTTCTGCGTGTCTTCGTGGTTTTTCTTTTTACCACTGAGGCACTCTAAGTTCACTAAGTTTCACTAAGTGTTTCTTTGTGTTCTGCGTGTCTTATGCCATAGGCATCACTATGTGAGTGTTTTATTTATTTTCAAGTTCTTTAATTTTGTCCTTTAGTTCTTTCATCCTTATTTCACGGCCAACAAACAAGTTGTTCATGCGTTGAATTTCTGAAATTTTTGTTTCCAAATCCTTTGTTCGTACTTTGACCTTTTGTTCCAGTTTTTCCGAATGTTTTGAAACCTCATTGTGCAACAAGGCGTTTTTTATATTCAGCGAAATTGCATTAACCAGGGTTTCCAGAAAATCTGACTGAATCTGAAAATCACGTGGTTCATTTGATGCTAATCCGATAATCCCAATAGATTCTTCTCCTTTTTTTAACGGAAGAGCGGCAAATGAGCGAAATCCTGCAGTTTACATTCTTGCCAGGTGCAACGCGAATCGGTATTAATATCTTTAGAATATATTGACTTGTTTTGCAATACTGCTAACCCACATAAACATTCACCAACTTTGTGGTCAGGGAAATCGTCTAATCTTGCTATAGCACTTTTTGGAGCCATATCTTTTAAAACCAGCTTGTTATTTTCGCGAATAAAGAAAATAACCATATCGGGTTTTACCGTGGCCATTAAACTTTTAACGGCAGTTGGTATTATTTCATCCAACGAAAGTGTTCCGCTGATTTCGCGGCTTAAAAGTTCCAACATTTTGAGTTCGTTCGTGTGTCTTAAAATCTCGGTTTCGTTTTGTTTTCTTTCTGTTATATCCGCGAAAAAAATAGATAATCCTGTTGGAGAGGGGAAAATCCGGTTTTCGAACCACTTGTTGAAAGGAGCATAATATTCAGTTAAAAACTGTGGTTTTTGCTCCTTCATGGCTTTATGGCAAGCAAGATAAAAAGACTGTCCGACACTTTCAGGAAATTCGGTCCAAATATGTTTCCCAATCATACTTTGTGGTTCGCAGTTAAAAATTAATCCTGCATTTTTACTCATATAGGTGTAACGCCATTCGGTGTCGAGCGAAACAAATGCATCGGTCATACTTTCGATGGTGGTAAGCAATTGTTTATTAAGTGTTTTAATTTCTTCCTGTGCGGTTTTTTGTTCGCTTGTATCTATTGCAATACCAATCTTTTGCTTCACCGAGCCATCAGCATTCCGCAGAAAAATCCTTTCGGTACTCTGCAGGTGTACCCATTTGCCATTTCGATGCTTTATCCGGTATTCGATGGTTAGCATGTCTTCATCTTTTGCAGAAATGAATTTTTTATGAAGATCAAATACATCTTGCATATCGTTAGGATGGATAATATTTGCCAATACATTTTCGCCCATTTCATGGATTTCGATTTTGGAATATCCCAGCATTCGTTCTATTCCTGAATTGGTAAAAACATTTCTATTCGTTTCCAAATCAAAAACATAAATTATTGCAGGGCTAGTTTCCGTAACTGCTTCAACAAAAAGTTTTTGTCGTGCCAATTCATTTTCAGTTTGTTTGCGGTGAGTAATGTCTCTAAGAAATACAACAAACCACCCATTTCCAACAGCTTTGTACTGAACACTAATTTCAACATCATATTTACTTCCATCTTTTCGGTGGTGAATGCTTTCGAAACGGTCGGAGCTATTTTCAGCAACTTTGTCAATATGAGTAAAAGTTTCATTTTTTGTTTCGGTAGATTCCAAATCAGAAATGCTCATCGCCAACAATTCCTTTTCGCTGTACCCGCTCATTTGGCAATATTTCTCATTTACTTCTATTATTTGTCCATGCATATTAACGAGCCAAAAGCTATCCATAGCGATTTGTAGGATTGACTTGTAGAGAATATTGTTACTATCGTCATTTTGCGTTTCCATAGTCAGATCGAATATAGTTGAAACCCGATGGTAAGATAAACATAAGTATTCCTGGATCACTAATGTTTATCTATTTTAATCACTGTAAAGGTAGTGAAAAAAAAAGATGATGCCAATGTTATTTTGGAGGTAAATAATAAGAATTGAGCAAATAGAAAGAAGCGAGGTGTTCAAGATGAACATGTCTAACTTTAATGATGGAGACACGGCCAAGCTCATATTCAGGCTTACAGTTTGATTTTCTTTTTCAGTAAAATAAGCTAATTTTGTTGCCAGGAAATCAACAAGTATAAAAGAAAAATAATATGGCTATCGGAAATACATTGCCCGCTAAACCTGCAAAACATGTTCGCCCTTCGTGGGACGAATATTTTATGGAATTGGCCAACACGGCGGCCAAGCGTGCTACCTGCGACAGGGGCAGAAGTGGATGCGTAATTGTACGTAATAAGCATGTGCTTGTTACCGGCTATGTGGGTTCTCCTATGGGTTTGCCACATTGCGACGAAGTTGGGCACCTATTCAAAACGGTTACACACGCGGATGGTAAAATTACACAACATTGTGTACGAACGGTACATGCCGAACAAAATGCAATTTGCCAGGCTGCCCGTTTGGGGATTTCACTCGAAAATGCCGAGCTGTATTGTAAAATGACTCCATGCCGCACCTGTGCTATGCTTATTATAAACTGTGGTATAAAGCGGGTAGTTTGTGAAAAGAAATACCACGCCGGGGCAGAGTCGGAAGAGATGTTTAAAACCGCAGGCGTTGAACTGGCCTTTTTTAACGAAGAAATCGAACAATACGACAATCAATAGCAAAACCGGCACAACGGGTAAGTTTATTAAACTCTTTTGTGCTGGCCAAAAAAAAATATTCTTAGAATCCCTGGATAGGTTCTGATCCTTTATTTTATCCTAATAATTTGGTGCAACACCCCAAAAATTTGTGTTGTCATCGACATCATCACCAAAACTTTTCAAGGTTTTTTCGCCAATCACATAAGTTGCTTTTTCGCCTGCAATCTGCGAAAACATTACTTCATACTCAACGCCAACATCAAGCATCATAACACGGGTAAATGATTTACCCGATTTCTTAACTATTAGGTTACTATGGCAGATAGGGCAGAAGAAATCCACATGCTCACCTTTTTCAATTTTAAAATCAGGATGCTTTTGCGCCCTGTAATCGCCCAATTCTGCTGTTAAAAGAACAAGTCCGCGTTGGTAACTGCCTGTTCTTGCTGATAAAATAATGCGTTCGTTAACGTAAAGTTGTCCGTGGCAAAAGGGACAGTGAAAACTTTTTTCCATAATTTGATCTTTTTTCTGATTAAACGGCTAAGCAATTGTTGCTGATATTTGATCGGCAAAGGTAATACGAAATACTCTAAATATGAAAAGCACTTTTGTTCGGGGGTATAAAATTTTCTTGAACCCGAAAATATTACCATTCTATCTGAAATTAGTGGATAGACAGGGATTTTACATTGCTGATTTGATCTAATTTTTAGATTCCGGTAAAAATGTGATATTTGTTTTTTAATTGAAGACCATGATAAATTTTAAATACTATCTGTTCGGAATCATTTTATTGATGCTTTTTTTAAGCCCTGTACATGCCCAGGATTTTGAAAGAAACACGTATGTTTTTCCTTATGATCTTTCAAAGCCTGACGAAAAAATGATACTTCCGGGCATCCTCGAAGAAATTTCGGGTAATGTGTTATTGAATGATGACATTATGATTTGTATTCAGGATGAAAAGGGCGATTTGTTTTTTTACGATCTAAACGAAAAACGACTAATAAAAAAAGTTGACTTTGGGAAAGATGCCGATTACGAAGATGTAGCCATTATGAATGACAAGGTGTTTGCTTTGCGAAGCAACGGAACGCTTTATGAAATTTCGAACTTTGAAAATGAAGACGAGATAAAAACAAAGAAAATAGAAACCAGGCTTACGAAAAAAAATAATTGCGAAGGGCTTTGTTATGATCCTGTTGAAAACCGCCTCCTGATTGCATTAAAAAGTGATCCTGAAGTGGATGAAAGTCAAAATTTTGACGGATATAAAGCAATATATACCTTTGACATTAAAAAAGAAAAAGTAGCTAAAAGTCCTGCCTACCTTATCCACCTTAAAATTATAAAGGATTTGGACAATGCTACACTTTACGAAAATATTTCACACCGGATTGCCGAAACTTTCGAAGAGTCGGGTGACATCAGGTTTCAGCCGTCAGCAGTTGCGATCCATCCCGTGAGCGACGAAATATATGTGCTTGCCTCGGTGGGAAAAACCATTGTTGTAATGTCGAGGGCAGGCGATGTTATTTATGTTGAAAAGCTTGATAAATGGCAGTTTGTACAGCCCGAGGGACTTACTTTTGCCCCGGATGGTACTTTATACATTTCGAGTGAAGGAGATGGCGGGAATGGTGTTTTGATGAAATTTAAAATGAAACAGGCCAGGTAACTTTAACCCCCAATATTTTTAAAGGTTTGCTCAAAAAGCTTGTCGAAATCTTGTTTGGAAATATCTTGCTCATTCATCAGGTCGATGATTGCAAGGCGATCTTCGATATCTTCTATATGAAAAACCTTATCTTTTTTTTGTTAAACCTTAGTAGAATAATGGTCACCCCAATAATTCACAAAACCTTATTCCCTTATTATTCATGCATAAACTGTGGATATTAATAAGGTTGGATTTCCAATTTATGGATATTTTCTACTAAGGTTGATTTTTTTAGGATAAGGTTTTTGATGTTCCAAACTGGCCTTGTTTGATTTATTTGAAAACGTTAAGAGCGGCAGCGCCGCGTAATCTTGATAGAAACAATGTTTTCCCTAAACCATAAAAGGTGCGGAGCACCGGAATATATAATTCAGGAAACAAAATCATCCGATAAAAAATGTGTGCTAAATCGTGTGCGGAAACAAAAAAGCCACTAACATTTATTAACGCAAGTGGCTGGTTATTTTGTGACTCCATAGGGATTCGAACCCCAAACCTCCTGATCCGTAGTCAGGTGCACTATCCAATTATGCTATGGAGCCATTATTTTAAGAACTGTCCCTTAATTAAAAGGGCTGCAAAAGTAATATTTTTTGAAATAAAAACAATAAAGATTTTTTTCGTTTCCAGAGAGAGAGTTTATCGTTATTGGTGATTAGTTAATAGTTAATCGTTATTGGTGAATAGTTAATCGTTATTGGTGAATAGTTAATAGTTAATCGTTATTGGTGAATAGTTAATTGTTATTGGATGTTGAATTCAGAGATTTCATTTCTCAATAATGCTTTAACATTTCAGAAGTAATCTCCCTAATTATTATCGCTCTATTTAACCCTGAAATCAAGCATTTTTTGATCTTCGATAAAGGCTTCCAAACGATCACCTATTTTAACGGGGCCAACACCGGCAGGAGTTCCGGTAAAAATTAAATCTCCCATTTTTAATGTGATGAACTGCGAAACGTAAGAGACAATCTTATTAAAACTAAAAATCATCAGTTCAGAATTTCCGTCCTGGACTTTTTCACTGTTTTTCAGCAAATGAAACTGTATTTTTGAAGTATCCTGATATGCATCCAGCTTTAAAAATTTACCAATCGGGGCTGAACCATCAAAGGCTTTTGCTATCTCCCAGGGCAGACCCTTTTCTTTTTGCTGTTGCTGAAGATCACGTGCGGTAAAATCGATGCCGATGCCAATTTCATCGTAATATGTAGAAGCAAATTTCTCGGGGATATGCCTACCGTTTTTTGATATTTTTAAAACCAGCTCAACTTCGTAATGGATATCCTTCGAAAAATCAGGATAAAAAAAGGGACGGTTACGAATAATGATTGAGGTGTCGGGTTTAAGAAAAAAAACAGGATTTGTTGGCAGTGGATTATTCAATTCTTTGGCATGGGCAACATAGTTGCGACCTATACAGATAATTTTCATAAGCAAGATGTTAGTTTACGATTGCAAAGTTAAAAATTTAAATTTTCTATTTTTCGGGATTGGCAGTTTTCAGCAGGTAGTCCGTAGTAGGCAGTCAACAGTCCTCAGCAGGCAGTCCTCAGCAGGCAGTCAACAGTAGGCAGTGGGCAGTCCCGAAAAAACATCCAGAAGGTTCGGGATATGATTTCATAATTTTTCGAGCCCGCCTTGCTCGCCTCGCTGCGAAGCGGGCCGCCAGCGTAGGCTATTGTTTAGGCGAGGCAGGGATGCACGACCAAAGGTCGGCATAGGCAGTCTAAAGTAGCTATTGCTTCTTGACTTGAAACTGTGGACTGTGGACTGGAGACTGGAGACTGTGAACTGTTGGCTGTGAACTGGAGACTGTGGACTGTGGACTAAAAAACACAAAGTCCATGTTGAAAATTATTATTCCTCTTTCATTGATTTTTTCTCACCACCAAAAATTGACGAAAAAATACTCTTTACCAAAAGAAACGATGATTTTGATGAATCGAGCTTCCTGGCCTCATTCAAATCTTTGAGCGCCCCCATTAAATTATCGTCTTCCTGCTTTGCTTTGCCCCTGTAAAAATAGGCTTCGGCATATTCGTGTTGGAAATTTATGGCTACGGTAAAATCAATGATGGCATCTTTGTAGTTTTCGAGCAGGTAATTGTTGTATCCCCTCATAAACCAGGCATCGCTCAACTCGGGCTTTAATTCCAAAGCATGATTGCAAAAAAGGAGGGAAGACTCGTATTCGTTTTTTTGGTTTAATTCGATGGCAACTTTCAGGTTTTCGATGGCTGTTTCCTGGGCCATCATAAACTGAAATCCAATAATCATACATAAAATAAATAATCCCTGCTTCATTTATCCACTTTTACTACCATCAAAATACGAATGAAATCAAAAAATGTTACACAATTATTCTTAACCCCCGAGCATTTTGAAACCTCGCATTTTTATTAAGGTAATCACCTTTTTGGTGGATAGCGGAAAATCGCCTTTCATCATCCAATCGTAATAGGAAGGCTCTTTTTCAAAAACTTTTTCTACAGATTTTCCCTTGTGCTTTCCAAAATTAAATACTTCGATTTGCTGATCGTCGAACACGATGTGCCCGATTAAATCCACATTCTGGAATTGCACTGAAAATTCGCTGAGCCTGGCAATATCATTTACTATTGGCTCGATGATTTCCCCTTCTTTGGTTTTTAAGGTAACGCCTTTGTATTTATCGAGCTGCGATTTTAATACTTCATAAGTCGCGATTGTATCAGCCTCCGCTGAATGATTGTTGACAAGTTCTTTTCCACAATAAAATTGGTAAGCGGCAAACAGTGTTCTGGGCTCCATTTTGTGAAAAATATTCTGGACATCAACAAAGCGCCTGCCCTTGAGATCAAAATCCACATCAACACGAAGAAACTCCTCTACCAGCAAAGGAATATCAAACTTATTGGAATTGTAGCCCCCAAGATCACAGTTAGTAAGGAACTGGTTAAGCTCATGGGCGAGCTCTTTAAAAGTTGGTGCATCCTTTACATCCGAATCCGTAATACCATGTATTTCGGTGGTTTTTGCCGGGATTGGAATGGTTGGGTTGATTCTTTTTGTGTAAATTTTTTCTTCGCCATCCGGTAATATTTTCACGATGCTGATTTCAACAATTCTATCGGTGGCAACTTTAATCCCTGTGGTTTCCAGGTCGAAAATGGCTAATGGTTTTGTTAGATTGAGTTTCATAATATTATTTAAAAAATTAAAAGGCTGTGCCAAAGGTATTAACCTGATTAATTCACAAACTTAAAAAGTTTGTGAATTAATCACCGAAGGCCGAAAATATTTGAAAAAATATTTTCGAGGGTTAACCCTCGAATTTCCAGAGGAAATTCGGCTCTGTGGGCATTTTAGCCCACAGAGTGAAAAATTCATGAATTTTTCAGGTTAAAAGTCTCCGGTCACAGCCTAATACAATTTATTATTTGTGATTTACAAGGCCAAATTTATATCAAAAGCTTCGAGTGTATTGCGCAATTGCCTGAGGTACATCCCGCCCATAGCACCATCTACAATCCTGTGATCGTAAGCCAGCGAGAGCATCATAATGTGGCGGATGGCGATAACATCACCCTGGGGAGTTTCGAGCACTACCGGCCGTTTTTTAATGGCACCGAGGCCGAGGATTGCAACCTGTGGTTGATTGATAATTGGTGTACCTGTAAGGCTGTCGAAGGATCCAAAGTTTGTAATGGTAAAAGTTCCACCTTGTATTTCGTCAGGATTAAGTTTGTTAGTCCGTGCGCGACCAGCAAGATCGTTCACCCGCTTGGCCATACCAACCATATTCAACTCATCGGCATTCCTGATTACAGGAACAATAAGGTTTCCGTTGGGAAGTGCGGTTGCCATGCCAACGTTAATATTTTTCCTACGAATGATTTTTATTCCGTCAACCGAGGCATTTACATTGGGAAAATCACGCAGTGTTTTGGCGGCAGCTTCGATAAAAATTGGTGTGTAAGTAATTTTCTGACCTTCTTTTTTCAGGAAAGCATCTTTTACCTTATTTCTCCATGTAACAATATTTGTAACATCTACTTCAATAAACGAGGTTACATGCGGCGAAACCTGCTTCGACATCACCATGTGGTCTGCAATAAGTTTACGCATTCTGTCCATCTCCACAATTTCGTCACCCATGCCCGCCAAAACCTTCGGCGCTTCAACTTTAGGAGCTGCATAAGAAACTTGTTGTTTACTTTGAGTTTCAGTTTTTTGGGCTTTGCCTTCGTTCCTGTTTTTTAAATATTCGAGGATGTCATTTTTGTTCACCCTGTTATCTTTGCCACTTCCCGAAATCTGCTCTAATTCGTGCAAGGAAACATTTTCTTCTTTGGCAATACTTTTAACCAGGGGCGAATAAAATCTGCTTGCCGTGGAATAATCACCATCAACCAATCCTTCAGCTTTGTCTTCTGAAGATGCTACCGATTTTTTCTCATCTTCAATATCAGCGGCTTTTTGCTCAGATGATCCTCCAGATTTCGAAGCATCTTTTGGTTCTGCTTCTTCATCTTCATCACCTTCAATTTCAATCACTGCAATAACTTTACCTACGGGTATCACATCACCTTCGTTAAAAAACTGTTTAAGTAACTTCCCCTCTACCGGTGATGGAATTTCAGAATCCACTTTATCGGTTGCAATTTCTGCCAGTGCATCATCTTCTTCCACGCTATCGCCCGGGTTCTTAAGCCATTTGGTAATGGTTGCTTCTATAATACTTTCGCCCAGTTTGGGCATAATAATTTCAAACTTTGCCATTTAATTCTTCTATTAAATCTGTAATCAATATTTGCTATACAAACAATGGCTGTTTTTAAATGTTCACAGCCTGAAAAGCGCGGCAAAATTAAGGATTTGAAACCCATCTATTTGTTAAGTAATATTAAATTGGAGGGAAGGACTAAATGATTGAAACAGGAGAATGTTGAGCGTAGCGAAATCCCGCCCTTGCGGGAAGCGTAGCAGCCTGCCCCGTTTTTTCGGGGAAATCCCGCCCTTGCGGGAAGCGTAGCAGCCTGCCCCGTTTTTTCGGGGAAATCCCGCCCTTGCGGGAAGCGTAGCAGCCTGCCCCGTTTTTTCGGGGAAATCCCGCCCTTGCGGGAAGCGTAGCAGCCTGCCCCGTTTTTTCGGGGAAATCCCGCCCCTGCGGGAAGCGTAGCAGCCTGCCCCGTTTTTTCGGGGAAATCCCGCCCCTGCGGGAAGCGTAGCAGCCTGCCCCGTTTTTTCGGGGAAATCCCGCCCCTGCGCATAGCCGTCAGACTAAGCATATTCCCCAAATAAGTTTTGCAGGCTGAAAGCCTGTCCATTGGACTCCTGCGGAGAAACATCAAAGAAAAGATCCTCTTGCCAGAAAGTTTACCAGGCTGAAGGCCTGTCCATTGGACTCCTTCGGAGGGACAAATATATTGTTGCAGGCCTTCAGCCTGCGGGTACAGATGTTTTGGCGTTAAAAAGGAGCGTTGCTCCTTCTTTTGATATTAAAGGCTTTCAGCCTTTGTTATAGCCTTTACTAATTAAAAAATTACAAATATTATCTTAACGTGACGGCTATGCGCTTTTGCGGGAGAGTGGTGGAGTAGGCGTTTAAAATACGGATTTATTTTTTATTTTTATTACTAACATTTTTTCCCCGACATTTGTAAGCCTCAAAAGATAAACAGACTGGATTATGAGAAAACTTCCACTTCTTGTTGCTGCTGAAACATCTCTTGCAAAAATCTCTTGCTCTTTTTCCCGTTTTGTGGGCTCTAAAGATAGTAATACCAAGTAGATACAAAAATGAGGATAATAATAAATATAGACAAGTTAAATATACACGAACGTTTCCGCCAAGTGTAATAAGACAGAAACAACAGACAATTTGCTACTAAAAAACGGAGAAATAATAAATTGAAAAGCCAACACACAAATAGCAAATTTGGTTTTTTGCAGACACAGAAAATGACCGACCCTAAAAAACCAAACAGCTTGTCCCGTATTTTTATCGGGAAGCTATTTTTTTGCCAATGCTCCGAATAAAAGTAAATTTGCTAAAAGATAAAAATATATGAGCCTATTTCAGAACTCTGTTTTAAATAAATATTTAAAAGGATTAGAAACCGAAAAAGTTAAGGAAGCTT
>Ga0307990_1004148_pt1 | contig 10734 bp, 7 predicted proteins | sample EllFjometagen129_FD_203168 | JGI IMG/M metagenome (GOLD analysis project Ga0307990, IMG submission 203168) | Marine microbial communities from Ellis Fjord, Antarctic Ocean - #129 | ecosystem: Environmental > Aquatic > Marine > Unclassified | place: Southern Ocean | collected 2014-10-08
CCGTGATCGGAGTCTCGATGATTTCACCGGAAGGCTTGGCCATCAAACCTCTCATTCCGGCAAGCTGCCTGATCTGCGCTGTAGAGCCGCGAGCGCCCGATTCAGCCATCATGAAAATGGAGTTGAAGCTCACTCCTTTTCCCCGCCCCTTTCCGGAAGCGGAATCGGTGTAACCTTCTGTGCCCATGCGTTCCATCATCTGCTCGGTGATGCGCTCGGATGTGTGAGCCCAAATGTCGATAACTTTGTTGTACCGCTCGCCGTCCGTGATGAGACCGTCCTGATATTGCTGCTGGATTTCATTCACAGCATCGTTGCTTTCGTTGATGATTTTCCCCTTGGCGTGCGGAATAAGCATATCATCCACGCAGATCGAAATGCCGGACAGAGTGGCCATACTGAAGCCGAAAGTCCTCAGTCTGTCAGCGAGAATAACCGTCGCCTTATTGCCGGAGTTCCGATAACAAAGGTCAACAAGCTCGCCCAATTGCTTTTTGCCGATCACTGTGTTGATGGCTGAAAACGGCACTTCCTTCGGCAATATCGTGCCGAGAAGAACGCGACCGACCGTCGTTTCGACCAGTTCCCCATCAAGGCGGCATTTGATCCCGGCCTGAAGGTGAACTTTGTTTCCGGCATAGGCCGACTGCACTTCGTCCGCGTCGCTGAAGGTCAAGCCTTCTCCCAAAGCACCGGGGCGTAGGAGCGTCGAATAATAGGTTCCCAAAACCATGTCCTGACTGGGAACGATAATGGGCTTCCCGCTGGCGGGAGACAGGATGTTGTTTGTGGACATCATAAGAACGCGGGCTTCAATCTGCGCCTCGATGGACAAGGGCACGTGCACGGCCATCTGATCGCCGTCGAAGTCGGCGTTGAAAGCGGTGCAAACCAGCGGATGAAGCTGGATCGCCTTGCCCTCAACCAGGACAGGCTCGAAGGCCTGAATACCGAGACGATGCAACGTTGGAGCCCTGTTGAGCAGAATGGGGTGTTCTTTGATGACTTCATCGAGAATGTCCCAGACCTCCGGCTTTTCCTTTTCCACCATCTTCTTGGCGCTTTTGATCGTGGTCACAAACCCACGTTCTTCGAGCTTGTTGTAAATAAACGGAGTGAACAGTTCGAGGGCCATGCGCTTGGGCAGACCGCATTGATGCAAACGCAGTTCCGGGCCGACGACGATAACGGAACGTCCCGAATAATCCACACGCTTGCCGAGAAGGTTCTGGCGGAATCGTCCCTGCTTGCCCTTGAGCATGTCGGAAAGAGACTTGAGCGGCCTCTTGCTCGGGCCGGTAATGATGCGCCCGCGCCGTCCGTTGTCGAAAAGGGCGTCAACGGATTCCTGCAACATGCGCTTTTCATTGCGCACGATGATGTCAGGAGCGTGCAACTCCATCAGACGTTTGAGCCGGTTGTTGCGATTGATAACCCGGCGATACAGGTCGTTCAGGTCGGAGATGGCGAATCGACCGCCGTCCAACGGAACCAAAGGACGCAGGTCCGGCGGAATAACCGGTATAATGTCCAGGACCATCCATTCGGGCTTGTTCCCGGAATTTAAAAATGCCTCCACGACCTTGAGTCGCTTGGCCATCTTTTTTCTTTTTGCCTCGGAAGTAGCCTCAATCATTTCCACACGGAGATCTTTGGACAACTGGTCGAGATTCTGCCTGGCCAGTAGTTCCTTGATCGTTTCGGCTCCCATGCCGGCCTTAAATTCAACGGGATCTTCCTCAAGAAAGTGCCGGTATTGATCATCCCCAATCAATTCGCCCTCTTTCGCGTCGGTGGCGCCGGGATCAACGACCACGAATTTCTCGAAATACAGAACCTTCTCAAGATCCTTATAAGTCATGTCCAGCAGGTTGCCGATGCGACTGGGAAGGCTTTTCAGAAACCAGATATGCGCAACGGAAGTCGCGAGTTTTACATGCCCCATCCTCTCGCGGCGAACCTTGCTTTGAATCACTTCAACGCCGCATTTTTCGCACACGATGCCACGGTGTTTCATGCGCTTGTACTTGCCGCAATTGCACTCGTAGTCCTTGATCGGCCCGAAAATTTTAGCGCAGAAAAGTCCATCGCGTTCGGGCTTGAAGGTGCGATAATTGATGGTTTCCGGTTTCTTGACCTCGCCGTAGGACCAGCTCAGTATTTTTTCCGGACTGGCCAGTCCGATCCTGACGCCAGGAAAATATATAGGATTTTTGGGCTTCTCGAAAAAGCTATGTCGTTCTTGCAAGGCCTATCCTCCAAGTAGCGAAAGGAAAACACACCGCACAAAGACTCCTGCGACGGCTTGCACCGCTTTCGCATGTCCCGCACGTTTTACGATTTCGTATCTTCTTCGCCTTCGTCATTATCATTCTCAGTCTCTTTTTCGGTGGAACTTAATTCCTCAGGAGTTGAGAAAGATTGATTGAACAGCGCTTCCGCTTCTTCCATGGCCGATTTTTTACCGCTCATCGCCTTGAATTCCGGGAAGTCCTTCTTCGTGATCTCTTCGTCCCTTCCCTCTTCAATCAGCGTCACATCCAGGGTAAGGCTTTGAAGTTCCTTAATTAAGACATTGAAACTTTCCGGCAGTCCGGGTTCGAGAGTAAACTCGCCTTTGACAATGGACTCATACATGCGCGTTCGACCGGTTACGTCGTCGGACTTGACCGTCAGAAACTCCTGCAACGAGAAAGCGGCTCCGTATGCTTCCATCGCCCAAACTTCCATCTCACCAAGGCGCTGGCCGCCGAACTGCGCTTTTCCGCCCAGGGGTTGCTGCGTCACGAGGCTGTATGGGCCGATTGATCGGGCATGAATTTTTTCGTCGACAAGGTGGTGAAGCTTGAGCATGTACATTGCGCCGACGGTAACTTCGTTGAAAATGGGATCGCCGGTTCGCCCGTCGAAGAGGACGCTTTGACCATGCTCTTGCAGGCGCGCAAGATCAAAGGCCTTTTTGATATCATTCTCCGAGGCGCCGTCAAAAACCGGCGTGGCCATGTGAACACCGTTGCTCAGGGATTGCGCAAATCGCATAATCTCCCCGGCGGAGGCCTTTTTGATCTTCTGGCGCAAGGGTTGAACCGACTCCAAATCCTCATCAAAAATGCCGAGTAGTTTCTCCCGAACTTTCTCCGCGTTGTATTTTTCGTCGATCATCTGGTCAATCTGCATGCCGAGATGAAATCCGGCCCATCCCAGGTGACATTCCAGAATCTGCCCAACGTTCATGCGGGACGGAACACCGAGTGGATTCAGGACCATACCGACAGGGGAGCCGTCTTCCAGGTATGGCATGTCCTCCTCGGGCACAATCCGCGATAAAACTCCCTTATTTCCATGCCGACCGGCCATCTTATCGCCCACCTGTAGCTTGCGCTTGATGGCGATATACACTTTGACCATTTTAATGATGCCCGGCGCCATCTCATCGCTGCGCTTGATCCTTTCGATCTTTTCGTCCCACTTCTCCTTGGTCGCATCGATCTGCTTCAGGACATTAGCGACCAAATCGGTCAATCGATCCTCAATTTTGGAGTCGGCCAACGACAGTTCGCCCAACCTCTTGAAGGGAACCTGATCCAGCAGATCGCTTGTGAGAGTGGATCCCTTCGTGATCAGGGTTTCGTTTGTATAATCCGCATTGAGATCGGCCATCGCTTTCTTGCCAACAATCAGGGCCTTAATCCGCTCCAGGGCGTTTTCCGTACGGATTTTGATTTCTTCTTCCTGATCTTTGAGAATTTTTGCAATCTCGGCCTGTTCGATTTCCTTTGCGCGCGGGTCCTTTTCGATGCCCTTGCGGGAATAGACTTTGGCATCCAGAACCGTTCCCTGGACGCCGGGCGGCACCGTCAGGCTGGTATCCCTAACATCGCCCGCTTTCTCGCCGAAAATCGCCCGCAGGAGTTTCTCCTCCGGAGACAATTGGGTTTCTCCCTTGGGAGTGATTTTTCCGACGAGGATATCTCCGGGAGTGATCTCGGCGCCGATCCTAATGATGCCACTGTCATCCAGGTCGGCAAGCATTTCCTCGGACACGTTCGGGATATCCCGTGTGATCTCTTCCTTGCCGAGTTTGGTGTCCCGGCTCACGCTTTCAAAGACTTCCACGTGTATGGACGTGAACTGATCATCTTTGATGAGCTTCTCGGAAATCAGTATCGCATCCTCGAAGTTGTATCCGCCCCAAGGCATAAAAGCCACAATGATGTTCTGGCCAAGCGCCAACTCACCCATATCAGTCGACGGTCCGTCGGCGATAACGTCGCCAGCATTTACCATTTCTCCCAGAGAAACAATGGGCTTTTGATTAAGACAAGTGTTCTGATTGGAGCGCTGAAATTTGGTCAGGTTGTAAATGTCCACCCCAGCCTCATTCTCGTCATGTTCCGCCTCGTTGGTCTTGACAACGATCCGCATGGCCTCGACGCTGACCACTTCACCGCCCAGACGGGCGATAGTCGTCACGCCGGAATCTCTGGCGACAACCGCTTCCATGCCGGTGCCGATGATAGGCGCCTCGCTTTTCAACAAGGGTACGGCTTGCCGTTGCATGTTGGCGCCCATCAGGGCGCGGTTTGCGTCGTCGTGAGCTAAAAACGGGATCAAACTCGCAGCCACGGAAACAAGCTGATTCGGCGACACATCCATGAATCCCACATCCTCGGCGGGAACAATGCCGAACTCGCCTTGCTGTCTGGCTGTAACGTTTGACAATTCAAATCGTCCAAGCTTGTCGAGTTTCACGTTAGCCTGGGCTATGGTGTAGCGCTCCTCTTCAAGCGCGGACATAAACCGCACATCATCTTGCACCGGTTTGGAATCGCTGACCCGGCGATATGGCGTTTCGATGAAACCAAATTCGTTAATGCGAGCGTATGTTGAAAGGCTCGCGATGAGTCCGATGTTGGGACCTTCCGGTGTTTCCACCGGGCAGATGCGACCATAATGCGTGTTGTGAACGTCACGAACTTCGAATCCCGCCCTTTCCCGAGTCAGTCCTCCCGGTCCGAGTGCCGAAAGCCGGCGTTTGTGCGTCACCTCGGAAAGGGGATTCGTCTGGTCCATGAACTGGGACAACTGGGAAGAACCGAAAAACTCTTTTATTACTGCGCTGACCGGTTTTGAGTTGATCAGGTCATGCGGCATCAGCGTATCGATTTCCTGAAGGCTCATGCGTTCGCGAATCGCCCGTTCCATGCGAACCAAACCAATCCTGTACTGGTTTTCAACAAGTTCGCCGACGGCTCGGACACGCCGATTTCCCAGATGATCAATGTCATCGATTTCGCCGCGCCCCTCCTTCAGATTCAGCAGATAATAAACCACAGAAAGGATGTCATCGCTAAACAGCGTTGACGCCTCCTTACTCATGGTCTCAAGCTCCCGGCCAATAATACTGATAGATTGCCCAGTCAGATGCGTATGTTCACCAACGCGTTTGACGATCTGTTTTGAAATAGCCAGGACATCGCTGCGGGTATAGATAGTCCTTGCCCGCAGAAGACCCATGATCTCAAAAGCGATTTCCGCAGGATTGTCGTTCGTCACTGGGATTTTTTCAACGAGGGCATGGATAATCTGATCGGCAATTTTCGCTGCTTCGCCTTTTTCTAACTGAGAATTTTTTGAATTGGGCTCAAGGTTCAGCTTATGATCCAACTTCACGCGCCCGACGCGCGACAGATCATAGCGCTCCGGATTGAAAAACAGATTGTAAAACAAAGACTTGGCAGTGTCCTCGGTGGGAGGGTCGCCGGGACGCAGTCGTTTGTAAATTTCAACCTTGGCATCGAGGTCCGAGTCAACCTTATCCAGCATAAGAGTGCTGCGGAGCGAAGAACTGATGCTCTTGCCGTGCGTGTGAAGTATCTGAAATTCGCTGATCCCCCGCTCTTTGAGCGCATCGATCAACTCCTGCGTGATCTCTTGACTGGTTTCAGCCAGTATCTCGCCGGTTTCCATATCAACGATATCGGAACCCACGTATTTGCCGACGACAAACTCATCTTTTACCGACAGTTCAGAGACTTCGGCCTGCCGCATTTTTTCGCAGGCCGCAGCGGTGATTCTTTTTCCCTTGGAAACGAAAATCGTCCCGCCTTTACGAATATCCATCGAAGCGATCTGGGTTTTGAACATGTCCGGTTCAAATCCCATGATCCACTGATCGTTTTTCTCGTATTGGATTTTTATTTTTTTGTAATACTTGTCGTAGTAGGAATTCAGGATTTCATCGGCGCTCAATCCCAGGGATTTGAGCAAAATCGTTGCCGGCATCTTGCGTCGCCGATCGATCTTGACGTGAAGAATATCCTTCGTGTCGTATTCAAAATCCAGCCATGAGCCTCGATAAGGAATCACGCGGGCATTGAAAAGCAGTTTGCCGGAACTATGCGTTTTCCCTTTGTCGTGGTCGAAAAACACGCCGGGGCTGCGATGAAGTTGACTGACGATGACCCTTTCGGTGCCATTTATCACGAAGGTTCCGCTTTCGGTCATGAGCGGAATGTCCCCGAAATATACTTCTTGTTCCTTAACGTCGCGAATGCTCTGTCCACCCGTCTCATCGTCCATATCGTAAACAACCAGACGGATGACCACTTTGAAAGGAGCGGCGTAGGTAAGATCCCTTTGCTGGCATTCCGCCACTTCGTATTTCGGCTTTTCAAGCTTGTAGCAGACAAATTCCAGGCTGCATGTCCCCGAGAAGTCTTTGATCGGGAAGATGGATTCAAACACTCCCTGAAGACCGATGTTTTCCCTGTGCATGGGATCGGTCGCGTTTTGCAGAAACCTCTCGTAGGAACGCTTCTGAATATCAATCAGATTGGGAATGTTGATAACCGTCTTGATACGCGAAAAGCTCTTACGATAACGCTTGATGCTGCCCAATGATTCCGGCATGGTCATGGACTTTCACTCCTTGCTCGATTTGTCAAGGTCCGCGCCAAAACGAACACCCCGGTCGTCCTGGCTATTGGACGACCGGTAGTGCGAAAAAAATCACTCTATTTAATTTCGACCGCGCCGCCGGCCTCCTGGATCTTCTCAGCGATCTCATCGGCCTCGGCTTTTGGAATGCCCTCTTTAATGGCTTTCGGCGCTGCGTCAACCACAGCCTTGGCTTCTTTAAGACCCAATCCCGTAATCGCCCGAACTTCTTTGATAACGGCGATTTTCTTATCGCCCGGGCTGGTCAGAATTACGTCGAACTCAGTCTGCTCTTCAGGCTCCCCGGCTCCATCGCCGGCGCCGGCACCCGGCATTGCACCGACCATCATCGGGGCCGCGGCCGAAACTCCGAATTTTTCTTCGAGTTCCTTGATAAGCTCGGAAAGCTCAAGGACGGTCATTTTCTCGATAAAAGCAATGACATCCTCTTTTGTGATATCCGCCATGATGTTTCTCCTGTAAGTGTTAAGAAGCCTTCGCTTCGTGTCTTATAATTCCCAAAAAACCACCCTCTCAGGCCGCTTTTTCTTTTTCCTCTTTAACCGCGTTTAACACGTTGAGAAGGGCTCTTGGCACGCCCGCCAACACGTTAACAAACCCTGTTAAGGGCGAAGCCACGACATAAACCAGCTGGCCAAGCAATTGCTCACGGCTGGGCATACTCGCCAGATTCTTGACATCCTGCCCGGAAAGCAATTTCCCATCGAGGATACCGTCGAATACAACCAGTTTTTTCTTCTTTTTCGAAAATTCCACCAGAAGCTTCGTCGGCTCAATGATGTCTTCGCTTGCAAAAAGAAACGCGTTTGGACCTGTCAGCGATTTGAACAGGGCATCGGAGTCCGTCTCACGCGAGGCAATCTCCGCCAGCGTATTTTTTACGACCGCCATGGTCACGCCATCGACTTTTCTAATTTCTCGTCGCAGCGCGTTAAAATCTTCAACCTTGAGCCCGGAAAAACCGAACCTCACCACGAGTTTTGCCTGTTCCAGTTCTTTCTGAAACCAGGTAACAACTCTTTCTTTTTCACCTTTGTCCAATAAGCACCTCCTTCCTTATCATTTCTTTTTCGCCGTCAATTCGCTTTTTCAGCCTTTTCGACGAGAGGTGATCGAACAGCAACCGAATTCTCGGCCTTTTCCAACAGTCTGATCATCCATTTCGTCTCCGCAGGCTAAATTCCATCAATTATGCCGCTTGGCGCCTTGCTTCTTCGACGAATCCTTCACTCGGGTTCAACCGAGATCAGGATCGAATCAAATTCTGAACTAACAACGGGTCCATTTTGATACCAGGCCCCATCGTTGTCGAAATCGAAACATTCCTAAGATACGCGCCCTTGCTGGTGGAAGGTTTCAATCGAATGACCTGATCCACCAGTGCAACGAAGTTCTCTTTGAGAGCCTCTTCGCTGAAACTTTTTCTTCCAATGGTAACGTGGAGATTCCCAGCTTTATCAACCCGAAACTCCACTTTCCCTTTTTTGAATGCCTCTACGGCTTGCTTGATATCGAAGGTCACGGTGCCCAGTTTCGGATTGGGCATCATGCCGCGTGGTCCGAGCGTACGACCGAGTTTCGAAATATCCCGCATCATATCGGGCGTGGCGACGACCTTGTCGAATTCCAGCCATCCGTCAAGAATTTTTTTGACGAGAGCCTCGTCACCGACGTAATCAGCGCCAGCTTCCTCAGCTTCGGTGGCTTTATCGCCCTTGGCAAAGACCAGCACACGCAATGTCTTCCCCGTTCCGTTAGGAAGGACGGTGCTACCGCGCACCATCTGATCGGCGTGACGTGGGTTTACACCCAGGCGCAAAGCAACGTCCACGGATTCGTCAAATTTCGTTGCACCGATTTGCTTGGCGAGACTAATCGCATCATCAAGCGTGTAGCGCTTTTGATCTTCGACTTTTTCAACGGCATTCCGGTAGTTTTTTCCTCTGGTTTTCATAGCCTTTTCCTTGTGATGCGATGGATCACAGATTATCCGTCGATGACTTCCACGCCCATGCTCCTTGCCGTACCGGCAATGATTCGGCCAGCCTGTTCGGCATCGTCAGTGTTGAGATCCTGCATTTTTATCTTCGCGATCTCGCGAATCTGGCTCATTTTAATTTTTCCAACCTTATCAATATTTGGCACACCCGAACCTTTTGCTATTTTAGCCGCTTGCTTGATGAGGATCGCCGCAGGCGGGCTTTTCAGAATGAAGGTAAAGCTTCGGTCCGCGTAAACCGAGATGACGACGGGAATGATCATTCCCTCCTGATCACCGGTTTTGGCATTGAATTGCTTGCAGAACTCCATGATATTCACGCCGTGCTGCCCTAAAGCCGGTCCAACGGGGGGCGAAGGATTGGCCTTGCCGGCGGGAACCTGAAGTTTGATGAGTCCAACGACTTTCTTAGCCATTTTGTCGGTCCTTATTTTGCGCTTGACAGAATTTCTTCGACCATTTTAACTTTTCTCAACCTGATAAAAATCAAGTTCCACGGGTGTCGCCCTGCCGAATATAGAAACCATCACACGGAGTTTGGATTTGTCCGGTCGAACCTCGTCCACAATCCCTGTAAAGTTAGCGAAAGGTCCGGTCGTGACACGTATATTTTCACCCTTTTCGTATTCGACTTTTGGTTTGGGACGCAGGGTGCCTTCCGTGATTTGCTCGGTGATGCGCCGCACTTCCTCTTCGGGAACCGGAGGAGGAACCGTCATGCCCCCGACGAAACCGGTCACCTTCATGGTGCCCTTCACAATGTGCCAATTAATATTGTTCATCACCATCTTAACGAGCATGTAACCAGGAAAGAACTTTCTGACGCTGGTGCGTTTTTCCCCGTGGACAACCTCAACGACGGACTCTGAGGGAATCAGGATCTCTCCAAAAAACGATTGCAATCCGCTCTTTTTTATTCGTTCCTCAAGTGCCAACTTCGCCTTCGCTTCAAACCCGGAATAGGTATGCACCACGTACCATTTCATTTCCTCAGACATGTTTACACCCCGTGGAGGCCGATTTCGCGTGTCTCTATGCAAACGCCAGCGACATCATAAATTTCAGCACACTGTCGCATAGAAAGAAGAAAAGAGAGAAGATGATGGACAGTATGATCACCACCCATGTTGAGGCCAGAGTATCCGAGCGCGTTGGCCAGGCGACTTTTTTCAGTTCCCGCTTAACATCTCCCACATAAGAAATCATGTTCTTGATGGGATTGGGTTTTTTCGCCGCTTCCTTAGCTTTGCTTTTCTTCTTTTCGCTTTTATTGCCGGCCATAGCTCGATATGCACCTTTCTTCCAAACTTCTCACCCAAAAGGTTCCGGTCTCCTTTTCGGCAAGGCGGTAATCGGTGGAAGATCGCCTCCCGCCTATAAGTACAACTGCAAAACCAAGCCATGCCGAAATTCGGCGCAGCCGGTGCAGTTTTCTAAACTAAATTATTTCGTTTCCTTATGCAGCGTGTGCTTCCGATCAAAAGGGCAGTATTTTTTAAGTTCCAGCTTCGTCTGGTTCTTCTTTTTATTCCTTGTCGTCGTATAATTGCGCCTTTTGCATTCAGTACACTGCAAAGTCACGATATCTCTTGCGCCAGTCGCCATGAGTCAATCCTTACTTGAAGCTAATTACTTGATCACCTTTGTCACGACACCGGCACCCACGGTGCGACCGCCTTCGCGAATCGCAAAACGAACGCCCTCTTCCATCGCAACCGGCACGATCAAATTGATGCGAAGATTCACGTTCTCGCCAGGCATCACCATCTCGACGC
>Ga0307990_1004149_pt1 | contig 10734 bp, 5 predicted proteins | sample EllFjometagen129_FD_203168 | JGI IMG/M metagenome (GOLD analysis project Ga0307990, IMG submission 203168) | Marine microbial communities from Ellis Fjord, Antarctic Ocean - #129 | ecosystem: Environmental > Aquatic > Marine > Unclassified | place: Southern Ocean | collected 2014-10-08
CTTCTGAAGGATACCAGCCCCCTGACCATCGACCTGAAAGAAGGCCGGAACACGCTGATGTTCACGATCAAGGCACCGAACAAGGGTGTGAGCTTCAAGCATTTCACACTGAAGCCCGTGAAGGATAAGTAAGCAATGACGCGACAACAGGCTGTGCTGGCTGTCACGATACTCTCCGCAGTTTCAGCATTTGCCGAGGAACATGTACCCATTGAACGTTTGCGAGAGGACTTCCTGACCTGGAAGTTCGGGATGTTCATCCATTTCAACGTTGCCACCTTCCATAATCGTCAGGGGGGCAATGGATACGAAGATCCGTCAAGTTTCAAACCCGACAAATTGGACTGTAACCAATGGGCAGAGACCGCCGTTTCCGCGGGAATGAAATACGCCGTTCTGACGGTCAAGCATAGCGGTGGATGGTGCCTGTGGGACAGCAAGCTGACAAAGACCCACGCCATGTCGGCATTCACAAACTATAAGAACGGCAAAGGCGATATTGCGCGTGAGTTTGTTGATGCCTGCCGTAAGCACGGCTTGAAGGTGGGATTCTACTATTGCCTACCGTTTGGTATCGGGGGGCCAGAAGGGAAGGATTCGCTCAACTGCCTGCCGCCGGAAGCCAAGGGCGATCATGTTTCTTTCATCAAGAAGCAACTAACCGAATTGCTGACCAACTACGGGCAGATTGATGTCCTGTGGTTTGATCAATACAAAGTAATCCTTAGTGAGGAGAATTGGCAGGATATCAAGAAGCACGTCAAATCTATCCAGCCCAATTGTATCGTCATTGCGAACAACAGTCATGATTTCAAGGATACGGACATCCACGCCTACGAATACCCACTTTACAAGCAAAAAAAGAACCCAAAAATGATGCTGCCACCTGCAGACAACAAGAACCCGGCTGAGGCCTGCGACAAGTTTGGCCGTCGTTGGTTCTGGATGCCACGGCTCCGGGCAGATTGGAGAATCAAGAGTGCCGAGGATGTTGTCGCAATGGTGCGCTTGTGCAACAGTCGAAAAACCAATTACCTGCTGAACGTCGCTCCTGACACATCAGGGCTCATTCCGGCGCACTCTGTCAAGCGGCTGCAAGAAGTTGGGGAGTTGCTGGCGGATGAGGGCACTGTGCCCAGCGGTGACGCGAAGTCTGAAACCGCCACCGGAGACGTATCTGCCAAATCCGAATAGGCGCCTCGGTGCTTCGGGATCCCAACTGGGCAATCCCGGAAGAATGAGTGACTCTCATGTTAATGAACACCTGCAAAGGATGCACGATGAGAATGGGAACACCAAGTATCATCTTCGGGCTGCTCCTGTTCACCATGAGTGCTGGAGCCGCCGAACTTAAGCCAGCCGCACTTTTTCAGGATCACATGGTTCTGCAACGGGATAAGCCCGTCAAGGTCTGGGGTTGGGCCGAGCAAGGCAACAAGATCACCGTTGAGTTCGCCCACCAGAAGAAGACGGCCGAGACAGGTAAGGACGGCAAATGGATGGTCACGCTTGATCCCCTCCCGGGATCAAGCGAGGGGCGCACGATGACGATTGCCTCATCAGTGAGCAATCGTCAATTGTCAATCAAGGACGTTCTTGTCGGCGAGGTATGGCTGTGCTCGGGACAGTCGAACATGTCGTACACCATGAGCCGGTTCGGCAACTGTGCTGCCGAAGTGCCGCAGATGAACTACGCGTTGATTCGTCACTTCAAGGTCCTTGGGGCTTCACGCGCGACGCCCCAGAAGGATGTTTTCGGTGCCTGGGCTGTCTGTTCGCCGGAGACGGCCAGACGCTTTTCAGCAACAGCCCTGTATTATGCGGTTGAACTATACAAGGTGCTGGATGTGCCGATCGGATTGATCAACAGCAGCGCTGGCGGCACCAACGCTCAGCAATGGAGCGATCTGGCGACCCTGGAAGCCAATCCCGTCAATGAATCGGTACTGCTGAGCCGAAAGGAGAGGGTAGCGGCGGTTGAGGCCGCTTCCGCGCTCAACCCCGACGTTATTCCGACCTATGAAAAGGCGCTAAGAGAGTACCTGTCAGTGGTTGGCGTGAATGTGGCATTGGTCAATGAACAACGGGAGCGGGCTTTCATGAATCCCGACCTCTCCGATGCACACTGGACAGAGACCACGCTGCCTGCGTCCACGGGCAATGGTGTGGCCTGGTTTGCCCGCGAGGTGAAGCTTCCTGAGGGCATGACCGGCAAAGAGCTCACCCTGAACGTGGGGCCTGCCAGGAGAGAACGAACAACGTATTGGAATGGTGTCAAGCTCGGCTCAGACCGCAGGCACACCATCCCGGCATCCCTGGCAAAGGCGACGAACAGCCTGGCAGTGCGGGCTGCCGGCATCCGAGGCGGCGGCATGAGCGGTGCACCCTCAATTACGGGTGCGAACGGGCAGACGCTGTCTCTGGGCGAGAACTGGAAGCTGCACGTTTACGCAAAGGAGCCTTCTCTGCCCAAGGAGCTGTCGCTGCGAGGTGCAGCCGCTGGCCTGTACAATGGCATGATCGCTCCGCTTATCCCCTACACAATCCGCGGCGTGATCTGGTATCAGGGCGAGAATGGTCCTGAAGGCTACTCCTATCGAACAGTGTTCCCGGATATGATTGAGGGCTGGCGCAAGAATTGGGGGCAAGGGGACTTTCCCTTCTACTTCTGTCAACTGGCCAACTATCACCCCAAGCAGCACGCTGTATCGACTAACCACGGGTGGTCGCTGATCCGCGAGGCCCAAAGCATGACCCTGTCCCTCCCCAATACGGGCATGGCATGCCTTATCGACGTCGGCAAGCTGGGGACCTATGAGCGAGATATCCACCCGGCCAACAATCAGGATCAGGGCAAACGCCTGGCCCTCATCGCCCGCGACAAAATCTACGGCGAGGACATTGTCAGCTCCGGACCGATGTACGAGTCGATGACCATCACGGGCAACAAGATAGTCGTAAAATTCAAGTCAGTGGGCTCCGGTCTGATGCGAGCCGGTATCAAGGGCTGGTATGAGCACACCATTATCCGGCTGCCCACTCATCCGCCCGGTCTCGCCATCCATGGCTTCACCATTGCAGGCGCCGACGGCGATTTCCGGATGGCCCACGCCCGTATCACCGGCAAAGACACTATCGAGGTCTGGCACCCCAAGGTGCCAGAGCCAGTTCACATCCGCTTTGCCTGGCACCGGAACCCGCTCCACAATCTCTACAACATAGAAAGCCTTCCGGCCGTGCCGTTCAGAACGGATAACATTGATCCGCGAAACTAACAGGAGAATAGGATGAATAACAAAGGAGAAATAGAATTGATATCCGAGTGCACATACAGAAATGGGCGGACGATTCTTGAAGCCTTCCCTCGTTTGTTGCGGCCTGAGGTCTCCTACGTTGCGGCGTGCGTCCTCTTGTGCTGCTTGTGCGTATCAGCGGAGGCGGATACAAACGCGTCCGATACCGCGGCGGCTAAGGTTGAATTGTGCCGCGGCAATTATCACAGTCCTAAGGCCGCTGTGAAGCAACTCGCTAAATTTGCGGCCGGTTATTCGGATCAGACTTCCTGGAAGAAACGTGCCGAAACCGTCCGTAAGGGGATGCTCGCCGGGATGGGGCTCGATACGCCGCCGCCGAAGTGCGACCTGAAGCCGATCGTGATCAACAAGCGGATGCACAAGGGCTACTCGGTTGAAAATGTCGCGTTCGAGAGTCTACCGGGCTTTTTTATGACGGGCAATCTCTACCGCCCGCTGGGTGCCAAGGCTGGGAGCTGCGCGGCGATCCTCTGTCCGCACGGGCATTTCCGCGATAGAAACGGCGACGGAGGAGGGCGGTTCCGCGCCGACATGCAGAAACGATGCGCCACGCTGGCCAGAATGGGAGCAGTCGTGCTGTCGATGGACATGGTGGGATGGGGAGAGTCGACCCAGTATCCGCACAACGGCCCCAGGACCCTGACGCTGCAGACATGGAATGGCATTCGAGCAATAGATTTCGTTGAAACCCTGAAGGAGGTCGATCCCAAGCGGATCGGAATCACCGGGGCATCCACCGGTGGAACGCAGACGTTTGTGCTGACGGCGATCGACGATCGCGTAACGGTGTCGGTTCCCTGCGTGATGGTATCGGCGCATTTCTTCGGCGGATGTTCGTGCGAGAGCGGAATGCCGATCCACAAATCCGACAAGCACGAGACCAACAACGCCGACATCGCCGCACTGGCGGCCCCACGCCCGCAACTGCTGATCTCAGACGGTAAAGACTGGACCAGGAACAATCCCAAAGTCGAGTTCCCGTACATCCAGAACGTCTACAAACTCTGCGGCGCAGAATCGAAAGTGGAGAATCTGCACCTGGCGACCGAAGGCCACGACTACGGTCCGTCAAAACGCAACGGCGCCTACAAGTTCTTCGCAAAGCACCTGAAACTCAAATTGCTGGCTGAAACGGAAATCATCGTCGAGGACAAGAAGACGCTGACAGTCTTCACCGACAAGAACCCGCGCCCCAAACACGCGGTAAACGGACGCGCCGCGGTCGAGGCTCTTCTGGATCGCGCTGAGTAACGCTCCGGTCGGGTCTGTTAACATGGAGGGGGCGAACCAACCATAATGTGCATATCGATGCAACAAACGTAAGAACTGATCTTCGGACAATAGCCACGCCTGATCCGTGACGGTGGGCAAAACAAGAACATGATGAATTACGAAGGAGAAATGATAGTGAGACCCAATAGCATGTATAGAACTGGGCCGACAACTCGTGACACCTCCCCTGGTTTGTTGCCGATCAAGGTATTCTCCATCGGGGCGTGCGTTGTTCTCTGCGGCTTGTGTGCATCGGCGAAGGCCGAGACCAAAGCATCTGATCCTGCGACGGTGATCCTGACGCGTTATCGTTCCATGCTTGTTGAAGGAGAAGTGATGGACGCAAAAGAGGTCCGCAAGCACATGGCGAGCCTCAAGGAAGACGGGAGCTGGCCGGATGTCAATTACAAGGGCACAGACCGCAACGACTGGGAACCTTTCTACCACATATTCAGGCTCGGTGCCCTGGCAAAGGCCTATGCCAAGCCCGGTCACGCCTTACACGGTGACAAGGCACTGTTGAAAACGATCCTTCTTGCCATAGATCACTGGCTTGAGAAAGGTTATCGGTGCTCGAACTGGTGGTACAACGATATCGCGGTGCCTGGTCATTTCGGCAGTATCGCTGTATACATAAATGACGATCTGACGGGTGACCGGCGCGATGCGGTAATAAAGATTTGCAGCATCCAGGGAAAGGGGCGCAGAAAATGGACGGCGGGCGCAAACCTGATGGATGTGGCCATGATCGCCATCGCGAAGGCGGCTCTCACTGGTGACACCGCGCTGTTGATCGAAGCGTCCCAACGCGTCGCAGGCGAAGTAAAGATAAGCGCCGGCGAGGGCATCAAGGATGATTGGAGCTTCCATCAGCACGGAGCCACCGCCCAGCTTGGCTACGGCTCGGTCTATCTCTATGCCGTCAGCAGGGTGGGATGGTTACTGCGAGGCACTCCGTATGAGATCCCGAAGGAGAAGGTTGGGATCGTCAGCCAGTATATCCTGAACGGGGTGCAATGGATGGTTCGGGGGGCATACATTGCGCCATCCGTCACAGACCGGCAGGTCAGTCGCCCCGGTTGCCTGGGACCCCGCGGCGGCGTGCGGGGTCAGCACAAGCCCGGTGGCTTTGTCGGTATCGCGGAGAAGTGGATGGTGGTTGATCCGGACAATGCAGCGGCGCTCAAAAAATTCGTGGCCCTCCAGAATGGCAAAGCCGCTCGGTTGGTCGGTTTCAAGCATTTCTATCGTTCGGACCTCAGCGCCTATCATCGACCTGGGTTCTCGTTCTTCATACACACGCGATCCCCACGGGTACTCGGCACACACGGCTACAACAGTGAAAACCGCAAAGGAATGCCCTATCTGCATACCGGGGATCACTATATCCTTATGGGCACATCCGAGTATACGGATATGCCGCCGGTATGGGACTGGACGCGACTTCCCGGACTGACCATGTATGAGGGGATCGGCAAGATCGAACCCCAACCGTTTGTGGGCGGAATCGGCAACGGCACGAGCGGCCTGACCGCCATGGACTACAAGCGGACGCTGGGCGTTCGGAAGCTCTGGGCCTATCACGGTGATCTTGTGGTCTGCCTGCTGGGTGGTTGGCAGGATGCGAACGGGAAGAAGGACCTTCGCACCACGCTGGACCAGTGCGCTCTACAAGGCGCGGTGCAGGCTAACGTCGGCGGGAAGACCTCGTCGCTGAAAGCCGGAACACATGAACTCAAGGATGTGCGTTGGGTGCTGCACAATCAGGTTGGCTACGTCCCGCTGAGCCCGTCTGCCATCTCCCTGAAACTGGGAGAGGTGGAAGGTAGCTGGAGCAGCATTGCCGGCTCGGAGTCGGCAGATAAGGTCAAGGCGGATGTGTTTCTCTGCGACCTGATTCACGGAGAGTCGCCCAAGGCTGGGGGCTTCATCCTGGTGCCCGGGTCCACGGCCAAGACGCTGGACCGATTGGTTCAGGCCCCACCATTCAAAGTCGTTAGCAATGATCGCAATACGCAGTGCATCAGGTTTGACGATGGAACCTTTATGGTCGCGTTCTACGCACCGGGCAAGGTGGAATTGGACGGAAAGCTCATCCTGTCAGTGGACAAGCCGTGCCTTGCGCTATGGTCCGAGAAAGAGCTTCGGCTCTGCGATCCCACGAATCCCAAGCAAGGCGTGCCTGTCAAGGTGATGTGGCGCGGCAAGACGCACTCGGCGACGTTGCCGGATGGCGGCAAGGTCTTGCAGCTCCCGTAGACCGACTGACAGATTGTGACGAGATTGAAGGACTTAAGGTTGACTAACACAAAGGAGATCGGAATGATTGAAAATCGAAGAATCAAGACAATTCGCGTATTCTCTTTGACCCTGGCGGCGCTCGTGTGCTGTGTGGCGGGTCACTCGACAGTGGCATCTGCTGCGGAGGCGACCGGGGCGTTAGTCGAGCGATACACCGGCATGCTCAACCAACTGCGTGGCGAACTGACTGCCAAGGCGCCCAAGGTCGACCTGGAGAAAGCAAAGACTCCCGGGAGCCCGGAAGAGCAACAACTGAAGAAGTTCCTGGCCAGCGACGCGCTGGACGCAAAGCTCGCGAAATACGTCGTCCTGCTCGATGCCACGCCGAAAGGACTTGCGGAGTTCGCACAGCAGGGCAAGGAGCAGGCGGCGCTGGTCGAGAAGTTGCTGGCTGACGACGAGCTTATGACGCAGATGCTGGTGGCGGACGGTGCGAAAGGCGGGAAGTATGGCCTCGCAATGAAGATCTACACCGATATCCAGAAGGCGAGCAAGAAGGCGATGGACGGCGTGCTGCAGCGACTGGCAGTTGGGACCAGTCTTGAACACGCGGTGCCGATTAAACTGGGACGCCACTCGCCTGCCGGAGGCCCCAAAGTAGACCCGGTGAAGCGTTACCTGCAATTCGAGAAGGCGTATCTGGGCGGCGAACTGGATCCGGCGTTCGAGCACCTGACGGCCTGGGACCTTCGTTTTGTTGGCAACGGGTACGAGCCGGACGAGATCCTGGTCTGGGGTCGCGAGATGCTCCGGAACTATCGGCCCGACCACATCTACAACAAGAACTACGGCTGGCGTTACGTGGGCCTCGTAACGTCCGACGTCAGATACGGGTCGGGGGATTGTAAGTACGACAGGCCCGAGTTGGATTTCTTTCAGAACATCCTTATGAACGGCGGGGTTTGCGGCCGGCGCGCGTTCTTCGGGCGCTTCATTCTGCGCGCCTTCGGAATTCCGACCACTACCCGCGGTCAGCACGGCCATGCCGCCCTGGTGCACTGGACCACCAAGGGCTGGGTGCCCTGCCTGGGCGGAGGCTGGGGGAGCGGATTCGCCGGGCCCATAGGTTTCAACTACGCGGTAAGCGGTCGGACATCCGATCTCGACTTCCTCGCGGTCACACAGGGGCGAGCCACTGGCAAACCCTATATGCAAGTTGTGCGGGCACGGTCGATAGGCGATGTTCTTGGCGAGAAGCGGGCCTGGGGATTGAAGTCAGGCGTTACGGGACCCTGGAACGGCATAGCGCTCCGAACGCAGCAGGAGATCATCAAGGCGTCAAAGGCCGTGACGCTCGGAGCACTCGGCGAAGACCTTGGCGAGGCCAACGAACCCACCGTAGCGGAGAAGGTCATGGCCTCTCCGGTCACGCCCGAGGATAAGAAGATCATCTACGGCGACAACGGCGTCATATCGATACCCGCCGCCGCATACAGCAAGCCGTCCGGCAATACGCGGGAGGTCGTCGCGATGAAGAGCTTTGCCGGCGGTCTCCAAATCTTCCTCCCGCGCTTCTCCCCTGTGGGCCTGACGATACTGCGTGGCGGCACGTGGAGAGGCGACGCCAACCTCTGCAAATCCGGCAACCGCCTGCTCAGCGGTGGCCATGGCAGATACAACAACTGGGGCCTCCGTGCGGCCATGACGCATTCCGGTGGGAAAGCCCCGCGTGAAGTGAAGCTCGACCTGGGCGACGGCGTGACGATTGAATTTGTCTACATCAAGCCCGGCACGTTCGTGATGGGAGGCGAAAGCACCAAGGACGGCCGGTTCAACTGCGTTGAGGTGCCGAAGCACGAGGTCACTATCACCAAGGGCTTCTATCTGGGCAAATGCGAAGTTACGCAGGCGCAGTACCAGGCCATCGTGGGGTCGAACCCCAGCAAAGCGACCAAGGCTCCTGACTACCCGGTTGACACCGTTTCTGAGCAGGAGGCGTTTGAATTCTGTGACAAACTCGCACAGAAGACCGGACAGGACGTACGGCTTCCCACCGAGGCCGAGTGGGAATACGCCTGCCGTGCGGGAAGTGACACGAAGTGGTTCTTCGGCGACGATTCCGCGCGCCTCGGGGAGTATGCCTGGTACAAGGACAACGATGGCGGCAAGTCGCATCCGGTCGGACTGAAGAAGCCCAATCCGTGGGGCCTCTACGACATCTGCGGCAGCGTCTGCGAGCGTGTCGCCGACCGCTATGCCCGGGACTACTACAAGAAGAGCCCGAAAGAGGACCCGACAGGGCTTAAACAGGCGGACAAGTCCTGTCTTGAGTACAACATCACCGTCCCGGAAGCGGGGGACTACACGTTGGCGGCGCGGGTGGTAACGGCCAATTATAATCAGCAGCTCTGCGTCTCTGTCAATGGCGGCGAATCCGAGACCACGATGACGATGCCCTTCACGTGCGGGACGTGGCTGGACAGCAAGCCGATCACGCTCGCCCTCAAGAAGGGGGAGAACACTCTGCAGTTCTTGCGCCGCGATCCGCCGCAGTACGGGATGGCCATCAAGTCGTTCACGTTGAAGCCGTTGCCGTAGCGGGCACCGCGAGAACGAGAGCTACTGCCAAGGGTTTTATGAAGAGTATGAAGATGGGGAATCGGTGGTCGAGAACGGGCGAATCGATTTTGCTCGAACGGACCGACGAGGAGTGAACTGACACATGACGCATAAACGACTACCGACACTAGTGCTTTCCCTGCTGCTGTGCGCTGCGGTGGCCAACGCGGCCGAGTTCAAGGTGGCAAACCTGTTCCAGGATCACATGGTCCTGCAGAGGGACAAACCGGTCAAGGTCTGGGGTTGGGCGGATGCGGGGACTAAAGTCACCGTGCAGTTTGCCGATCAGAAGAAGACTGCCACAACCAGTGAAGACGGCAGATGGATGGTGACGCTGGACCCGCTCAAGGCCTCGGCAGAAGGGTGTACGATGACGATCCGCTCTTCAATCGGCAATCGGCAATTATCAATCGGCAATGTCGTGGTTGGCGAAGTCTGGGTGTGCTCGGGCCAGTCGAACATGTCGTACACCATGAGTCGCTTCCCTAACTGTGCGGCCGATGTGCCGAATATGAAATACCCGCTCATTCGTCACTTCAAGGTGGCCGGAGCACCCATCGCGGCTCAGGAGAAAGACGTGTGGGGGAGCTGGGCGGTCTGCTCGCCAGAGACGGCCGACCGTTTCTCTGCCACCGCGCTTTACTTTGCGGTGGAGCTTCACAAGGCCCTGAAGGTTCCTGTCGGGTTGATCAACAGCAGCGCGGGTGGGACCAGCGCCTACCAGTGGAGTGATCCCGAGACGCTTGCGGCGGATCCTGCCATCGCACCGAAAATTGAAGAGCAGATGAAGCAAGCGGCAAAGATTGCGGCGGTGGTGAAAGCAGATCCGAAGCCGCTGGCCGCCTATAAAGAGGCCATCCGTCAGTACCGGTCCCGTGTGGGGAACAATGCGGGCTCCATCATTCCGGGCACGGAGCAGGAGTTCATCAAGCCCAATCTATCCGATCCGAAATGGAAACCGACCACGTTGCCACATCGGATTCCCAACGGCATCACCTGGTTTGCGCGGGAGGTGGAACTGCCCGAAGCAATGCGGGGCAAGGCCATCACCATCGACGTGGGACGCGTCTACCGGGAGGAGAGCACCTACTGGAACGGCGTGAAGGTCGGTTCCAAACGCTTCTATAGAGATCCGAGTGTTCATACCGTTCCCGCATCCCTGACCGGGGGGGCTAAAAACACTCTCTCCGTGAGGGCGGCAGGGATTCGGGGTGGCGACATGAGCGGCAAGCAGTCGCTTACAGGTCCAGACGGGACGTCGCTGGCTCTTTCGGCGGATGGCTGGAAG
>Ga0307990_1004151_pt1 | contig 10731 bp, 6 predicted proteins | sample EllFjometagen129_FD_203168 | JGI IMG/M metagenome (GOLD analysis project Ga0307990, IMG submission 203168) | Marine microbial communities from Ellis Fjord, Antarctic Ocean - #129 | ecosystem: Environmental > Aquatic > Marine > Unclassified | place: Southern Ocean | collected 2014-10-08
AGTCTGAGTGTCCTAAAGTGTTACACCCCATTGCTGGTAAACCTTTAGCTGCATATCCATTGCGCCTAGCGCAAGAACTTGGTTGTTCATCTACGGTGATGGTAGTAGGTCATGAGTCCGAGCGCGTGCGGCAAGCGTTTACCGGGAACAATGTAGTTTTTGTCGAGCAACAGCAACAGCTGGGCACTGGCCACGCGTTGCAGGTAGCTCAGGCTGGTCTGGCTGATTTTTCCGGAACTATTTTGCTATTGTGTGGTGACGTACCGTTATTGCGCCGTCAAACGCTGGAAAAAATGTTGCATGACCACGCCAATGCACAGGCCGATGTCAGTGTCCTCACCTCTATAGTCGATAATCCGCAGGGTTATGGAAGAGTTGTGCGCAGTGGGAGTGAAGTTGAACGGATCGTAGAAGAAAAAGATGCCAGCATAAAGGAACGGGAGATTAAAGAGATCAATACCGGTATCTATGCTTTTGCCGCTCCCCTAGCTTTTGAATTAATTCAGCAGTTGAGCAACAATAATGCCCAGGGGGAATATTATTTAACCGATATAATTGCCCTAGCGCGCCTACGCGGCGGTAAAGTAGTAGCTGCTACCTTGGGTGATGCCAGTGAGGCCATGGGTATTAACGACCGGGTACAATTGGCGCAGGCGGGTAAAATATTACGCGCTCGTATCAATCACGCGCACATGGTTGCCGGGGTAACTCTGATAGATCCGGATACCACCTACATTGATGATGGTGTCGTCATTGGTGCTGATACCACCATCTATCCCGGTGCGCACGTGCGTGGCAACACTACCATCGGCAATAATTGCACCATTGAAACCGGTGTTGTGATCGATAACTGCACCATTGCCGACCATAGTTACATCAAGGCTAGCAGTGCGCTGGAAGACTCTGCGCTGGGTGAACATTCTACAGTCGGTCCCATGGCTCATCTGCGCCCGGGCACAGTGCTATGCGGCAACAATAAAATCGGCAATTTTGTCGAGACCAAAAAATCTATTATCGGTGAGCGCTCCCAAGCCAGCCATCTCACCTATATTGGTGATGCCGAACTGGGGCGCGATGTCAACCTGGGCTGTGGCACCATCACCTGTAATTACGATGGTGTCAACAAGCACAAAACCATCATCGAAGACGGCGTATTTGTCGGCAGTGATACCCAGTTTATTGCTCCGGTTACCATTGGGCGCAACAGTCTGATCGGTGCCGGATCTACCATCACCAAAGATGTCCCTGCCGATGCTCTGGCATTATCCCGCAGTGAGCAGCGGATCATTGCCGGTTGGCGCAAACGGAAAGATTGATGCTGAGTTATGCGGTAGATAACCATAGTGTAAGTTCTACTCTCACAGAAATGGTGTAACACATGTGCGGAATTGTTGGCTATATCGGAGAAAAATCAGCAGCAACAGTGGTATTAGAGGGGCTGCGCCGTTTGGAATATCGTGGTTACGATTCAGCGGGCATTTCCACTGTCCATAACGGTGAATTACATACTCAGCGCGCCGAGGGTAAACTGGTTAATCTGGAGCAATTGCTCCAGCAGCAACCTCTGCCGGGCACTCTGGGCATCGGACATACACGCTGGGCCACCCATGGTAAACCATCTACGGCAAACGCTCACCCTCATCGTGCCGGTAATTTTGTTGTAGTTCACAACGGAATCATTGAGAACTACTTGCAACTGAAACAGCAGCTTGAAGCTAAAGGTCACAACTTTCTTTCGCAGACAGACAGCGAAATCATCGCTCACCTGATAGAAAATCATTACAAAAATAGCGCTAGTTTTCCTCAAGCGGTACGGCTGGCTTTGCATGAATTACGCGGTGCCTTTGCTATCGCCGTGGTGTGCGATCTATGCCCAGATATGATGATTGCCGCCAAAGCTGGTTCGCCTCTGGTAATTGGGCAGGGTCACGGGGAGTACTTTGTCGCTTCCGATATTCCGGCGATGCTCAGTCATACCCGTGAGATGATTTTTCTCAACGACAACGAAATGGTGGTGTTCAGTCGCGCTCAGATGGAGATTACTACCCTGAGTGGCGAAGCTGTTGCTCCAAAGGTTAAAACCATCACCTGGAGCCCGACCATGGCCGAAAAGGGTGGCTATCGTCACTTCATGCTCAAGGAAATTTATGAGCAGCCGCGCGCCATTGCCGACACCATTGCCGGACGCATTAATGAGGCTAAGGATGAGGTAGTGCTCAGTGAATTAAACCTCAGCGCTGCTCAGCTTGCCGACTTTGATCGGCTATACATTGTTGCTTGTGGTACTTCGTGGCACGCCGCGCTGGTGGGAAAATTTCTTATCGAAAAATACGCCCGTATCCCGGTTGAGGTTGATATCGCCAGCGAATTCCGCTATCGCCAACCACTGGTCAGTGACAAAACGTTGACGCTGGTGATCAGCCAAAGCGGTGAAACAGCAGATACTCTTGCGGCGTTACGCGAAGCCCACGAACGTGGTGGTAAGGTGGTGGCAATTTGCAATGTGGTGGAATCATCCATTGCCCGTGAAAGTGAAGGGGTGATCTATACCCATGCCGGACCAGAGATTGGTGTCGCCTCCACTAAAGCGTTTACCACCCAGCTGGTAGCGCTGTTTTTGTTCGCACTGCATCTGGCGCGGGTGCGTCAGCGCATCGACAAAACACAGAACCAGCAACTTATCAATGAACTGCTAACCCTGCCGCGCAAACTTGAACAAACGCTGGAGCTGGATAGCGCCATTGAAAAAGCGGCGCGCCAATTTATCCATGTGCACGATTTCCTCTACCTTGGGCGTGGCAACCAATATCCTATCGCCCTTGAGGGTGCCCTGAAACTCAAAGAGATCTCCTACATTCATGCCGAAGGGTATCCGGCTGGCGAGATGAAACATGGACCCATTGCCCTAATTGATGAAGATCTGCCGGTGGTAGTTATTGCCCCCCATAACGAGACCTTCGAAAAAGTGGTATCCAATATGGAAGAGGTGCGTGCCCGTGGTGGACAGATAATCGCTATCAGTGATTCCACCTGCCCATGCTTTAATGAGACCGCAGATGTCGCATTTACCGTGCCCACCATCTGTGATGATTTAATGCCGGTAATAACCTCGATCCCGTTGCAGCTGTTGTCCTACTACATTGCGGTGTATAAGGGGACCGATGTCGATCAACCACGCAATCTGGCAAAAAGCGTCACGGTGGAATAGGCAAAAAGCAGTTCAGGTTTAAACTGTGGTTTTATAAGTGATAATTGGCAGCATGATTGTGCGGTTATAGCCGTGCGTTCAACATCATGGTTGTGTTATTTGTTTAGTTTCTTTTTATAAGGATTAAAATCTGGGTACAGTTTTTCGGCACATTCTGGGCAAATTCCATGACTAAATTCTGCATCAGACCTGTCACGAACATATGCTTCAATTTGCTGCCAATTATCTTTTTCATCCCTAATTTTTTTACAAGAAGCACATATGGGTAGTATTCCTTCGAGGTATTTCATCCTGTGAAAAATATTATTGGTGAAACGTATTATCACTACACCGAGAATTACGATACAGACACTTTCGAAAAGTGATTCCCTCCAGTTTAATGGTGTTGACTCTGCCCCTAAGAGCAAATAAGGGATATCTATTACCTCATCAAGCCATATCAATAATATTATGCCAGCGAAAGCTATTTTTTCATAAATTATCACCCGTGTTGCCGCCGCATCTTTCCCAGATATGCTCATACAATCACCTCTGCATTTTTTCAGCACCAGAGCGTTATTAGGCAGAAAACATTCTGCTTATTGCCATAAGATAATAGATACCCATGAAACATTCCATTCTTTTAATGCTTTTTTTGATTAATACTAATCTTCCGCTATCGCCACAAAGGTCGTCACTCTCGCGCAGGCGGGAGTCTAGAAATCTATGCAAAACCTCTGGATCCCCGCATTCGCGAGGATGACGAATACGGGGAACAGAACCAGAGCGGAAGATTAGTTCTACTCGGGATACTTTTTATCTGCTGGTTTTTTAGAAACGTTGATTGACAACACCACCGCTCTATATACAGAATAGGATTATACAAGAACTCTTAGACGGGGAAACTATATGCATACCATTGACAGCGACTCCCAACAAAATTGTCTATATATCACCTTGAGTGGAGTCGTTGTTGTTGATGCTGCCCAACAGGTGCAAGAGAAGATCCTCACCCATCTGGAACAATTGGAAGATGGTTTTAGTGTCATCAATAATATCAGTGAGGCGGAATATGGCTATGTCAGTTGCGTGCCGCTCATAAAAGAGGTGATGGAGACATTGGTGCAACATCAGGTTGGTCGGGTTATCCGTGTCGTCAAGCCGGGTATTTTTTTAAGTCAACTCTCCACGGTTAGCAATGAAGTTGCTGCATACCCTATTGAAACTGTCGCGACAATTGAAGAAGCGCAGACCCTTCTCGATTCTACTCAGCCCTAGCAGCCTGCATACCGACAAAAGAGTAAACACATTCGAATGGTAATATTTGGGCTAGCGCAGCGTTTATAGCTTCAGGTTCTTATTGGGATACAATTCGGGGAAAATCCACGTTGCCATACTAACTGGTAACCCAAAACGTACAGGACCCTTGGGCATATCGGATACAAGGATTTTCTCATCAACAAGTTGCTTAAGAATGTCCCGCCCTGTCCGCCTTAATCCAGAAAATGCTGCTGCATCTCCTCGACTCAGCTCCCCATGTAAAATAACTTCCTGAATAATCGGGGTAGCTTCCAGCCTTAGGCTTTGATAAGACCCTGACAGTGGATTAGGAATCAATTGCGCGTTACGCAGTTGCACATACGATTCTACACGCTTCAGTAAACTATCCAAATCCAACAGCCCAGACATGTACTCAATTTGCTCAACACAGATATTCAGAAAATATTCACAGAACTTTTCAAGTCCTCTCTGCGATAAATAACCACGACCATCAAGATCACCCTGGCGCTGCTGATCAGCAACAGCCAACATTGCCTTGTAATTATCTCGGGCACGGGCAAGTCCACGGCTAACATTCCACAAGCCGTAACCTGGTAGTGGAATTGATTTAAAATAGGCGTCCGTGAACAATCTGGCGACTCTGCCATTACCATCGAGAAAAGGGTGCACCCACATCAAGCGGTGATGAGCGGCGGCGGCGGCAATAATCTTATTAGCACCATGCACCATGCCCGTGTAATGATTGTCAAATATTTGCAACAGATCGGGAACAAGGTTTTCAGGTGGCGCCACATGTGCGCCTACCTTAACGCCACGCTGGCGGATCTCTCCCCCAATAACCGCAATTTTCTCCTCAGTTTCGCTGTGCGTAACATGGCGCATCGAATCCGGCAGCTGAGCATAAAAGGTTTTATGTATCCAACACAAAAACTCTGGCGAGGTTACCTGAAGGGTAGGTTCTTGTTTTAAACGTTCAGCTATCGCCCGTTGGCATCTGATATGAGCTTTGCTTTCTAACTGTAGTTCACGAATCGCGGTATCTGCATCATAATCGTCGTGAGTTGCGCGCTCGATATCACTTGGATGGGTGCTGTTTCCCTCAATCAGATTGGAATAGTAACTATTAACAATCAGCAAGAGCCCTTCCACGGCATGGCAGCTCTTAGGGTGCAATTTGTCAGCGAGCTCACCTGAGCTTGATGATATTTTTAAAGCCAGTTCTTGAAGCACTTTCGTGCTTTCTGGCATTAGGGGCTGTATTGAGGAAATGTCCATACGTCAATATTAGTGTTAAACTAATAATTATGCAACTACTAAGACTATTAAGACAATTTACGCTTTTTATACTTAAATTAGCACATTAGTGCCAATGTTGGTTTATCTTTATGTTCTTGGTTTGCTATGGTTGAACTTTCCCAATCTCCCCCATTTGTCGCCGCCGAACGCAATAAGTAGACCAAGGCACCCGCAAGGCGTGCCCCTTGTATGTAGGGATGCCCCTTGCGGGTATCCTGAAAATAAATGGTGTTACATCCCACCCATCCACAAGTCAACCAAAATCAAATTCGCGGGTTTCGTCCCGCAGACGACGTACTTTTTTGGCTGGTCTCAAAAAAGTACGCAAAAAACGACCCTTAAGTTCTACCCTCCGAGTGCGCGTATCCCGGTTTACTTCAGCCAATGATGGTTATTATTCGGTAGTTACAGTTGATCACGTTCCACAATATACAAAACAACATTATCATCTGAATAGAATGACCGCTGCCCCTGTTTTTCGTCAGCATCGACATTGGTTTGTTGGGTAGGTTTATTTTGTGCTTTCAGCTATTACCTTCCCCTGGCTCACAAATGAAATACCTTGTCCTGATTTTTCTCCGATCATTACACTTTCGATAACTGGTGTGTTAATTTCTTTGGTAGCTTTCCACCTGACGATGAAATTTGCTCCAAAGCCTCCTGCTTCATCACTTTCTTTTATTGAGACGTGATGTGATGCGAGAGGTGCCAGATTTAATGGTTTTGGCAAATATTCTTTTAAGGAGTTTCCGTTATTGTCGAAGTAATGAGCAGAGAGAATAGTGATTTGATTGTGTAAATCCGTATTCCTAATGCTTAGCATTGCCGCTAAATTGAAAGGGCGCTCTTTGGCCCCGATAAAAACATTCGAATAAATAGCCACATAGACAGTTTGTCCGGATGATAACTCGATTTTTTCTTGTGCTGAAAAAGCCGGAAAAGCAAATAGTAGGCTGAAAATTAAAAGTATGGTTATTTTTCTCATGTTTGTATTTCCTCTATTTTCGTTTCTTCGACCTAACGTTTTGTTCACTGGAAATTTAGGAGTGTCACGAATAAATTTTCCGCGCGCAGCAATCTGTTAGGCTCCACTTTGCAATATTCTTTTGCGCTGTACAACGAACAGGCTAGACCTTTTATCCAGTTAGGAAATCCCTTGTTTCTCGCCACGGTTCGTCAAGCCCAACAGTCTGCTAGGGTGATGTCGACTCAGGGCTATATTGCAAATGTAACTATTTATGAAAAACGATCACAGCTATGCTGGAATCGTTCTCAAAAGTAAATAATCGCTTTATAAAATATCAAATCCGCGTGATTGCCGAAACCTATTCCTTTTCACCATCCAACACCCGCCTCACCGTTTGCATTAATTCCGGCAAGTCAAGCGGCTTCATACAGAAGGCATCAATCCCTTGTTGTTGCGCTTGGTCTTCATCAATCTTACTGCTGTAGCCAGTACAAAGGATAGTACGCAGGTAGGGTCTGATCTTTTTAAGCTCTTGGATTAGATCTTTGCCGCACAGGTCAGGCATGGTCTGGTCGGTAATGACCAAGTCAAAGTGATCGGGGTTGACCGTGAAGAGTTTCAAGGCTTCGATACTTTCAGTCATGGCGGTAACAGTATACCCCATTTCAGAGAGGGACAGTTCTCCCAGCGTAACCAGCATCTCATCATCGTCAACAAAAAGAATTTTTTCTGTTCCTTGGGGCATATCTTCATTGATTGGTATTGGCTGTGAAACTGTTTCATCTACAATGGGGAAGTAGATGTTAAATACGGTTCCTTGATTAGGGATACTGTTAACTTTGATGATGCCGCCATGCTGAGCAATAATCCCCTGAACAGTGGCAAGCCCCATGCCGGTTCCCTCATACATCTTTTTGGTGGTAAAGAAGGGATCAAAGATTTTATCCACTATTTCAGCAGGCATACCGCATCCGCTGTCCTGGACACTTAATTTTGCATATCTTCCGGGCTGTCCATCAAACTGGGCAGGGATCTCACCCTGGCTGAGTTCAACCCGGTCCAGTGAGAGGGTTAAATCACCTTGTTCATCCATCGCCTGGACAGCGTTATTGCAAAGATTAACTAAAACTTCCTGTATTTGTGAGGCATCGGCGTTAATAGAACCTGAATCACAATTGGGGCTAATAACCTGCTGTAAATTGATGGATGTGGGTAAGGTGGACCTTAGTAAGGTGATGGTTTCATCGATAACAGCAAACAGTTGTATTGGTGTTTTATTTTGTTCCCCATGGCGACTGTAGGTAGAGATTTGGTTGACAAGATCTCGGGAGCGCAGGATAGCTATTTTAGCATTCTTCAGTAGTCCCTGAATCATGGGATCCTGAACTTTGAGCTGCGATAATTCGACATTGCCGAGGATGATACCCAGGTTATTGTTAAAGTTATGCGCCATCCCTCCCGCCATGTAGCCAACGGCTTCCATTTTATGTTTCTGGCGCAGTTGCTCTTCTAGTTTTTTATGCTGCTGTTCGGCCAGAATAGTCTCTGTTACATCCTGAATTGTTCCCAAAGAACGAATGGGGTTATTATTTTCATCATAAAAGGTTTCACAACGTTCATTGACATACTTCACAGTGCTATCTGCCAAGAGCAAACGATGAACGATATTGAAGGGGTGCCTATTTTTAACCGATTCGGAATAGGCGTGATCAACGTCATCTCGATCTTCAGGATGAATGTTGTTCAAAAAACTTTCATAGGTTGCAGGATACTGTTGTAGTTCAAGATCGAAAATCCGATAAACCTCGTCCGACCAAACAAGATTGTTTGTGGAAATATCTAATTCCCAGCTGCCGATTTTCGAGATTCTTTGGGCCTCGTTAAGCCTTTTCTTACTGGCTTTCAGAGCTTGCTCTGTTTGCTTGCGCTGCTCAATTTCTAGTGAGTATTGCTCTTTTGTTGCCATCGTCGTTGTCAGGTTCTCTGACATAGCGTTAAAAGTTTTGGCAAACTCACCCAGCTCATCGTGAGATGAAACCGGCAGCTGGATATTAAATTCTCCCGCGCCAATTAATTTTGCTGCCGCAGAAAATGCTTTCAGTGGAGTAGTTATCCGCCGCCCAATATACAGGGCAATAAATGCCAGCACAAAGACGATAAGAATATTCACCATATAAAAATAGCGGCTGGATTGTTGAAATAATTGCAGTGCATGTGCTTTGCTATCGGTGGAGACAACGTTCCAACCCTCACCTTGATTACCGTTCCATTGATCAATCGATTTTGGATTGCCGCCAAAAGAGCATTGATCACTCTCATTGCTTATCATAACTGGGGAAAATCCGGCAAAAGACGGAACGGATCCATCATCAAAAGCCAATGAACCCGACTGAAGTGCGTCAAGTTTGGTTTGTATCTGTGGATTTACTTTTGTGGACAGGGCATCGTGTCCAAGCTGCAGAACGACAACGCCCCTATCTCGAACAATCAACGTTTGGCAACATTCTGTTGAAGAGTAGTGAACAATTCTCTCCAGCACTTTCTGAATGCGGATATTGCTTTTCAGTATCCCGATAATCTGACCATCTTTTTTTACCGGGACAACAATACCGAGGACATAGCCTTTAACGCTGGCATCAAACCCGCGATCATCAAAAAATATTTTCCCTTTCCCAGCGTTATAACTTGCTGTCCACCAATATTTATGTCCATGAGCGAAAGTTGTCAGCTTTTGCGTTGCGGCAACCAGAGCGCCATAGCGATTGGTGAGAAAAATTTCTCCATATTCACCCGGATTGAGATCAAATTGGTTAAGCAAATATTTGGCAACAGAATTGGTCAAAACTCCTTGAATAAACGGAGAGTTTTTATCTTCAGCCCCCATCCACTGCTGATTTAAATTGGCGATCTGTTTATTTCTTTGCTGGGTCGAAAGAGAGGAGTATTCAGCATTACTTTGCATTAACAGGGTTTCAATGACAATCGCTCCGGTCAGGGCTTTAATTTTATCGGCCTTTTCCTGGAAAACTAAATCAACTTGGAGTGCAACGTTATTGGAAAAATGTTGCAGAGACTGTTCAGCTTTCTGATGAGCGGGCTTGGTGACGTATTGATGGTAAGCTATCAGACCCAACACAACAATGGCACAACCAACAAGAAACTGCAGTAAGGCAATTTTATACTGTAATTTAACCACTAATCACTCCTGTTGTTTGCCACACTAAGTATGCAAATAATAACTATGCTCAGATAATCTACAAAGTCAAATTAAAACCTGATTAGCGACCCACGCCCTGCGGGCGAATTTTCATAGAGTGACTTTTATTTTTCACAATCAAAGATCAAGGGCGGGCAATGGCAACTAGCACCTCAAAATCGATCTACCCCCGAATACGCCGCACGCGGATGGTGCGCCCCTTCAATTTACCTTCGCCTAACTTTTTCAGCGCCAACGTGGCCGCAGCGCGGGCAACAGCAACATAGGCCCAATTATCGAAAACGTTGATCTTGCCAACCTGAGTTCCGGCAATGCCGTCTGCTCCGGTCAAAGCTCCGAGAATATCGCCGGGGCGAATTTTCTGCCGTTTACCGCTGTCTATTTGCAAGGTAGCCATGGCTGGTTCCATGATGGGATTGTCTAATACGCTCAGTGGCGGTAAAGGTTCACCGGCAAGGCTTTGATCGAGGTACTTTGCCAAACGATCCACTTTGAAATGTTCTTTTGCGCTGTACAATGAACAGGCAAGCCCTTTGCTTCCGGCACGCCCGGTACGACCGATGCGGTGCACATGGACCTCTGTTTCGCGGGCAATGTGATAGTTAAACACCACGTCTAGTGCTTCGATATCCAACCCGCGGGCAGCGACATCGGTGGCAACTAGGACCGACTCACTGCGATTGGCAAAACGTACCAGCGCTTGATCGCGGTCGCGCTGTTCCAGATCACCATGCAACGCCAAGGCACTGAAACCGTGCTCTTCGAGATAGTCCGCCACATCTT
>Ga0307990_1004153_pt1 | contig 10729 bp, 8 predicted proteins | sample EllFjometagen129_FD_203168 | JGI IMG/M metagenome (GOLD analysis project Ga0307990, IMG submission 203168) | Marine microbial communities from Ellis Fjord, Antarctic Ocean - #129 | ecosystem: Environmental > Aquatic > Marine > Unclassified | place: Southern Ocean | collected 2014-10-08
TTTGTACATACCAGAAGGAGAATTAGAATCCATAATTTACCTACCTTTTGCCAAAGAGTTTTACGATCAAATTTAAATATTAAATTATTATGTAAAATCGATATGTTTTGCAGAGCAAAGCCAAATCTTATTTCCACTTCGTTTACTATGAAACTATAATCCGAAGTGTAAAAGCATGCAATTAATATGAAATTGAGAAATTTGTGTCAAGAAGATTGGGAAAAGGAAATTAAAATATTTATGAAATTAATAAAAATCAAACACTATTTGATCTTTATTTTTAAACAAATCGGAAAAAGTAATTGAGTTATTAATAATTTCTACTTGTGAGAATGAAGCTGAACGAAACCATTCACTATTTGGATTCACGAAAGTTTTTTTACTCCTAGCCCGTGATATAATATCATTAAGAGGTGTTAAAATGTTATATGGGTCTGATGCACAAGTAATGGCAGCACTGAAACCACTTACTGCATTATCTACAAAATTCATTATCAATTTAGAATCTTCATCTCTATCAACAAAATGTTTAGAATCAATGTACAAAGCTGAAGATAGTTCACAGTATGATCTAAGGAAGATATTGGTTAAATATGACTTATCAAATGAAGCGCCTAAATGTTTGTAACCATCAAAATGAAAACTAGAAATTATAATTGGATTTTTATTTGAGAAAAATGAATGGCAACAACCCTTTAATATGAATTTAAATGTTAGCTCAACTTTTTTTGAGTATGAAGAACAATTGAATGAGCGAAGATAATTTTCATTTGATAAGAATCCAAATTTGCAACCAAAAAAATCTGCTAATTCTAAATATGGAGTATAATTTCTATAATATAAAGATTTACCAGAAATGTTTCTCAAGAATGATGAATGCTTAACTTTTGATTTAAGAATGTGGGATAATAGAGTTAAATGACTATAAATTAATCTACCATATTTTTCCTTTTTTAGGCAACCAGCAAATTTATGATCTTCATAAAAAGGAACATTGAACTCATTTCTAATTTGTTTTAAATAGGATAATAATTCGAGTTTTTTATCTGAAGGAATAAATAATATGCCATGCTGAAAACTGTTATTTTTGCATTCATCATGCCAAACCTCATATTCACGATAATGCATTTTAGGAGTAAGTATTTTTAATATTAATTTCTATCTTTAGGTGGGCAAGGATCATTACCATGACTATCTGATTGGCTTATTTGACCATTTTTATTATGAATAATCAATTCAGATTTCTGATTTATACTAATTTCTCTAGCATGATCAATTGCATCTTGTTTTCTATCGAAATTCTTAATTGAACGATCACCATTATTCTTCTTTATTCCCCAACCACTTTTATTTGGAACAACATGATGTTCTTTTCTGGTCATAAAATCTCCTATTATGTTTATCTATAAATCCTTTCTTCAATACTCATTGCAATAATCTCTAACTGCTTAAAATCTTTATTCTTATAGGAATCCCATGCACTCTCTATAACTCTCTTAAGCTCTTCGAGATCTCCCTTCTGTTCTTCAATATTTAGTTCAATTTTAGCGTATAGTGGATGCCACGAAATCAATGATGCTTTTGTGCTAATATTCTGATAATCTTTTTTTACTTTAATAAGACCTTCTATAGATTTCAAGAAACATTTAATTACATCTTGGTATTTATTTTTTTCTTTTCTATTCAATTCATCAACCAGCTTTGTCAGACTAATAGATATTTCGTATAAATCCATTCTTATTTCTTGATATTTTTGAGCGGTTTTGATTATTATTTGACGACTATGTGAAATTAAAGCAAAAATAAAACTTCCAATTGATATCAGTATAGCTAATATTGATATTATTATTTCATTATTCACAAGATTCTTCTCCCAATTTTCCTACACTCCCTTCAACTTAGCATACCTAGCTACCAGCTTCACGGTATGTTTGTTTAACAAATTTGACATGGATAGTAGCTTTATTAGCACTCAATCTTCAAATCATCCAAAAATTCGGACATTGGTTTTACTCCAGAAACAAACAGATGGTCTCTAGCACGTGTACATGCTACATAAAGCAGATGACGTTCTGTATTGTATACTTCTTCTAGGTCGCTGTCATCTGTAACCAACTCTAATCTTTGCTGCAAAGGTATTACTTCATCATCACAGGCCATTACGACGACAGCTCTAAATTCTAGCCCTTTAGCTAGATGCATCGTGCAAAGAGAAACACTATTAGTCAGTATAACGATATTATCATCCAAGATATTGTATGTTATGTTTAGTCCTTTAAATACATCAATACTTCTATTAATCTCTGCATCAGAACGAACAAACATACCTATCTCATGGGGTAATATCCCTTCATCTAGTCTATCAGATAGCCATTTCTTAACTGCTTCAATTTCATCTTCTATCGTATCCAATTCTTTAATGATAGGTTTGGGACTATTAAAGATGGATATGACACCCCGGCGATCTTCAGAATTGCCATCAACGTCAATTATCTCTAATCCTAATAGACGATCAGCTTGTTTTCTTATTTGATGAGACGTTCTATAGTTTACTTTTAATGTATGTGAACGACCACGTATATCCACACCTAATGCCTTCCAAGAAAATGGTTGTTGAAATATGCGTTGTCCCAGATCACCAGTAAACATAAGACTGTTTTCTCTATCGCTTCCCAAAGCAGCAAAGAATCTTAATTGAGATACACTAATATCTTGTGCTTCATCGATGACAATATAATCGAATGGTGAATTGCTATCACCTAAGTATTTGTCGGCAAGGTTATGAAATAATCCTGATATAGTAATAAGGTTCACTGTTAGCAGTCTAGCTCTCACAATCTCAAAAATGGACCAGATAATTTTTCTTTGCCTTTCAGGAAGACGTGTTTTTCTTCCCAAACGTAGGACATCTCTATATGATTCCCATGTTTGTAAATTCCAGGCATCAACAACGAAATCCCATTCTGCCAAAAGAAAGCTTAAGCTCATTTTACATTCGCTTACCTGTTTTTTGGCTTGGGTCATTATAATCTTAATATTTTTCTTATCAACAATCTTGGGTTTATCTATAAGTGATTTATAGAGACGTTTACCTACTTCAAATATGGAGTCAACTTCAAGACGTTCTGCTATACGTGGTTCGTTTGATATTAAACATCTCAACTTCGATCGGAGAGAGTTAGCTAATGGTTTAGAAAATGTAGTTAATAAAACTCTTGCTTCAGGATTTGCACGAGCTAAATAAACAGCACGATGGAGACCTACAATTGTTTTTCCTGTACCAGCAGTACCAGAAACTCGTACTGGACCCTTATTGTTTCCTTCTACTAGATTTTTTTGTGCCGGGTGTAAAAATACTGTCCATTTTTCCCATGGAAAATCTAGGGCTATTTGCAATTCTTCAACATTATTCATCACACGGAAACGGCGTTGTGCATCTGGATGGTAGAAAGGACTGAGTAGAATATCTTTGATGTCTTCTTTTTGTTTATAAGTACCGGTGGCAATGTTCAATAATGCTTCTGCTGCCTCTGAGGGAAGATACTCTGCAACATTTAATAAAGAGTTCTCATCAGAATCAAGAACATCATTAATCCATTCTTCAGGAACACCAAGCTTCAATAAATCACTATCCTCATAATCCTTAAAAAGTTTAGGTAATGCAGGTGCTTCTATCTCAGTTTCTATATATCTGGGAATAATAACATCTTTAATTGTTTCGCGCACAACTACGATTTGAGCAGCACCTGTTTGTGGATGTGTTTCAATTTTCCTCTGCTCAGCCCATCTATAGGCTTTGTCATGATGATCAATATAACAAAGGAGTACACTGGAATCTGTTTTGTGAACTATTAATCGCAGGTCTCGACTTACCATTATAGACCAGAAGTTTGGGTCTTTAGTTTTATCTACACGATGAAATTTGTGACCAGGATTAGCTGGATTTAATTGAAGGTCAAAAGCTGTAGTTTTTGCTACTTTTTGCTCCTGACTTGCTAACTTTGCAAGGCTATCCGTAAATGTATCAGATATTAGGAATTCCACTATTCAACCTTATATACTTTCATTACTTCATCACCAAGATGATTGATAACTTTAACTGCAATACGACCAGATTTAGGTTTCTCGAATGGACGAGAGATATCACTCTTCAGAGTTGCCCAGGCTTCTATATTGATCTCAGCTTTCAGTGTAGTCTTTAATGCTTTATATGGATCATTCGCTCCCAGGAAATAAGCATGCCGTACAAAGAAGCTTTCCTCATTATAATCTGTATCTATGAACCAGCAGGCTATCCCTTCTGCACCATCACTACGTACTTCACCTGTATTTGGGTGGAAAACATCTACACCATTGACCTTAACCTTGATCTTTCCATCTTCAGCATCAAGTATATCAATGTCCGGTTCACCAAAGATAACAAATAGGTTTCCTTTACCTGTATTTTTTAGATCGTCTGCCATATGAAGATCGGCATTCATACGGGCTTTAAGTACTGGTATTCGACCTAATTTGTCAAAATCTGAAGCATGAGCATCATAGTTGAAAGCGCAGGTTAGTAAGACATCAAAATCTCCATCTCCCGCTTCACGGGCAGCTGCTACCAGATCCGGACGTGTAACAGTACCAAACTCAGGACCAATAAATATGGCTGCTCGCTTCTCTTTACTTTTATCTATGTCACCTTCAAAATAACGTCCTTCTGCACAGATGAATTGACCAGGCCATACTATTAATGATGAGAAAACTATTTTATCTTCTTTATGTGCTTGTTGCACTCCAGATCTTTTAAGATTCTCTAATATCATCTGTGTGAAGTCTTGCTGAGTATCACATTCTTTATCAATTTCTGATTGATTATCTATCAATTCATCATTCTCATCTATATCTAATATACGATGAGGGGAAAGGCTTTCAACAGTAAATGGACCTGCCACACGAACCTTTTTATTATCTTCATAAGGCTTATCATATAGATACTCATAATCCGCTTTTGCAGCTATGGAAGCATCAATATCTTCTTGACGTTTAAGGTACAAATCCCACCACTCTGAATGAATCTTGATTGCTTCATCTGACCAATTTACTTCAGATTCTCGAGGAATTTGCCATTCTTCCCAGTTTCTAGAAAGCATGTTATTGAGACTTTCCCTTAGCTGCACAAACTTTTCTTGATATTCCCCCCATATTACATCAATTTCAGCATTATTAACTATCGATTTGAGCGTAATATGTGGGACACGTTTACAAACAAAACCTTGTCGGATATTGCCAAAAGTTGGTTTATCGGATGGAATTAAACCAGTAATTTCAGCTATCTTGTTTTTACCTTTCTTACTATCTTCTAAAATGAAATAGGGATAACGAGCACCCATGATACGTGCACGTGCCAAAGCTAAGGCAACGCGGGATGTATCAATAGTAATCCAACGACGGCCCCATTGCTCTGCAATATAAGCCGACGTACCTGATCCACAGGTGGGATCGAGAACCAAGTCACCAGGGTCGGTTGTCATCAAAACACATCTCTCTATGACCTTTGTTGAGGTTTGTACGACAAAAGTTTTTGCTAATTCACCACGTGTGTCTTGCCATACATTATCCAGATCAATCGTTGCTAATTCATTAAAATATTGAATCCAGAAAGGAGTTTTGCCCATTACTAAAAGACGGTTAGCTTTTTTTAATACATCAATCCCGGTCTTCGTCGTTACCCAACTTTTACGGCTTCCACTTGTAAAGGATTGTCCTTGAAAATCAAAGTCGTAAATACATGTTGCTGTGTAACCACTCGAAGTCAATGGTACAGGCGTAAAAAACCTGATGTTCTTACCCTCTTTAAAAGCATCAAGATCTGCTTTTTTGGTTGATCTTCTTTCACCATCTTCTTCGCACCATTTAAAGCTTGATGGATTTTTATCAGCATTCTTGATTTCCTTGAGTTTACGGTACTTTATTGCTTTTTTTCGCTTTGCGTACCAAACTATGTAGTCGGTTACACCTCCTAGCAAACTAGCACCAAGAGCTTTATTCGTCTTTCGAAACGTGATTATTATTACGAAATTTTCTATTCCAAATACTTCATCCATTACCCCCCGAATAAGGTGCAGATTTTCATCACCAATTTGCACGAATACAGACCCAGAATCAGTCAACAAATCCCTAGCTACTGTGAGTCGATCTCGCAGATATGTAAGATATGAATGAATACCATCTCGCCAAGTATCACGAAAGGCTTTAACCTGCTCCGGCTCTCGTGTAATATGCTCTTGTTTACCATCTTTTATATTACGACTTGTAGTAGACCATTGGAAATTGGAATTAAACTTTATTCCATATGGAGGGTCAAAGTAGATGCTCTGTACTTTACCTCGCAAACCTTCGCGTTCTGCCAAAGAAGCCATTACTTGAAGGCTATCACCAAGTATCATGCGGTTACTCCAATTGGCATCATGCTGATAAAATTCTGTTTTTGCTCCATGACTTGGTAATCCATTGAAGTCCGAAAAGAGATCTATTTGTTCATTAGTATGATCTCTGCCTTCTTCTGTTTGTTTTTTTAGATCATCGATCAATACTTTGGGATGGACCTTCTCCTGGATAAACAATGGGGGTGCTTGCACAATGAGATCAGACCAGTCCAGTACATCTTTTCCTCTCCAGATCAATTGAGGATCAAGATCTGGATTTCTACGCCCATAAGCTAATTTTATTGGATGTTGTTCTTCCTTCTTCATTACGGATTGATATTCAGCTGTCGGTATATTCTTACGAGATGCATTTTTATGGGTTAGGGTTTCAATAACTTTTTTATTCTTAGTCATAATATATCCTTATATCATCTTCAAAGACAGTACATTTTCTATTAATTTACTGAACTCACTTTCGATCTGGAATACTTCTGTAAATTCTGCAAAAGCCCATTTACCATAACTTTTTCGATTATTTACACCTGGTATCCAGTAGTTTTCCATAGTAGATTTTTTTTCTTTTGCGTCTTCACGTCTGTATCCCTTGATTTCTATAATGAGATGCAGTGGTTCTTCAGATCCTATATCAATTAGAACAATGAAATCAGGACGATACATGCGGGATTCTGAACCATAACGATAAGGTACTTCCAACCCTAAATTGTGATTCTTAACATATGCTATTACTTTAGGATGTGCTTCCACAACTCTACATAATTCTGCTTCCCAGTCACTATCAAGAATACACCAATTAACATGACAACGACGAGAATCTGTTTGCCAGCGAAGAGTTTTTGAAGTATTAAAGTTTACGTGCATAGTGGAACCTGTTGGATTGTATGGATTCAATACTGCTGTGATTGGGCGATCACCGACCAATGCACGAGTAATACCGGCAGTAATACGTTCGCATGCCATATCAGCTAATTCCTGATACATGAGCTGAGCAGGATAGGTTCCTCCATTACAGACAAGACATGTATCAAGCCACTGCTTTGTAATTCTTTTCAGTTGGCCAAATAAATGAAGCTCAGGCTCTTCACCTGGATCACGCCACTTTGTATAGATTAGTCTTTTTGTAATATGAAACAATAGAGTAGATCGTCTTAGATCTTCTAAGTGCTGTAGATTTAAATCAACCTGCTCACCGATGATACCAGCATTATGTGTAACCGATGGACCGACTAATTCCGGTGTTAACTCCAGAATAGAATCATCGTTGAATACTGCTGTTAATCTATCTTCAGGGAGTTCAACACGGTAACCTTCTACGCGTGGGAATTTTATTTCTAAGTGATTCCTTTCAGGCTTTACAGCTGTCACATGAATAGTTTTACGAGGAGGTTGAGGAGGTGCAATAACAGGTTTTGCGGTGAAATCGAAAGGTATACCTAATACATCTGCATACTCAACATTAAAGAGTCCCTCCTCGTTAAGTTCATACGATTGACGTCTAAGAGCACGTCCTACTACCTGCTCACATAAAAGCTGAGTACCAAAAGCACGAACACCCAATACATGCGTAACAGTGCTGGCATCCCAGCCCTCTGTAATCATTGAAACAGATACTACACATCTTATTGTTCCACCCAGCCGACCTTCTTTACCAACTGTATTCATAACTTCTCGCAAAAGATCTTGGTCAGTAATATTATCAGCTTGTTTGCGGTCTCCTGTTCGTTCAATAATCTCTCTTCTAAACCGTTCTATTTCACTGGAAGCCATTTTTCTGAAGTTTTTATCTAAAGCATCACCAGATTCAAGCTGCTCACTGTCAATAAGCAATGTACGAGGATATGGTATTGCATTACCATACTCATCGTAATTTCTAAATAACTCTAATCGTCCACTAACAACCTGACTGGAACCATCTTCATTCTCTTTAACAAATCCTGATATAAAATCGTACACTAGTTTAGATGTGGAAGTATTGTTGCAAACCACAATAAAACATGGAGGCACATTAATACCTGCTTCTTTCCATAGGTTGTAAGTTTTCTCATAATGGCCATATAAAGCTTGAAGCGCTGTTTGTAATTCAACTGGTATCGCCAAAGGATCTAAAGCCTTCGATTTCCCACGTCCTTTTGTTGGCATTCGCTTCGAAATATGTTCCCAAAGTTTACGAAACTTAGGCATTTCATCACCAGGTATATTATCCGCTACAGGTACACGAGGTAACTTTACTATACCACACTCGATAGCATCCATTAAAGAAAAGTCACTCATTGTCCAAGGAAATAAAGTACCTTCAGCATATCCTGATCCACTGAGAAAGAATGGTGTAGCAGAAAGATCAATAACCCTTCTAACACCTAATTTCTTTTTCACTATCTCAAGACCAGATATCCACAACCTGGCTGCTTTATTATTTTTTTCAGCTTCTTTTCTGGCATCCCCTTTTAGCACTATTTCATCTTCATCCTTAGGTTTTTCACGATAGCAATGATGTGCTTCATCGTTTATTACCATGATGTTCTTCATACCCATAAGATTAGGCATGGCTCTCTGTAACATTTGACCTTCAGTCTCCAAGGTTTTTAAAGGGTCACCTCGGCCTTGAAGAAGAGAACGTCCTCCTTTAGATAGCTCCAATCGTTCACGAAGCTTAAAGGCATGATAATTAGTAATAACTATCTCAGCGCGATTTAAGTAAGTGAGCATATCACGAGGTACGAGCTCTCTACTTTCATAGTAACTATCTGGGTCATTAGGCATTAATACTCGAAGACGATCACGAATTGTTAGACCGGGAGTTACTACAAGAAATCCTCTTGTAAAATTCTTACTGCCAGATCTGCGTATTGCGTTTATTGTTTGCCATGCAATTAACATAGCCATAACTGTAGTTTTGCCTGCACCAGTAGCGAGCTTTAAGGCTAAACGTAATAGGCCAGATTTTGTATCTTCATTTACTGTTTTGAGATGATCAATGAATTGTTTCCCATTTTTTTTTCCAAGTTTTGGAGCTACTTCAGTCAACCAAATGACTACTTCTACAGCTTCAACCTGACAAAAGAAAGGTCGGAAAGTATTAAATTGATAGTGTCTCCAGTGTTGCAGCAATCTTGCTGTTTCTGGTGTTACACCCCAATCATTGGGACTTTTTAAGTTCCTCCAGGCATCCACATGTAGGCGGATATGATTTATAAGAGAGGTGGGATCATAGAGCTGACCTTCTGTTGATAAGCCTTTACCTTCGTCAAAAACAAATTGTTGCTGTGATTTCCCTTTCTTTCTCTTCCTAGGCTTTGGTATAGGCGTAATAAAATCGGCACTTCGTCTTTTGGGTATTATTTGCTGTGTAGGCTGACCATCGTCATCTAGCTCCCAATGTTGTTTAGGGAGCTCGTATGGGGAGTTTATTACGGGCTTCTCAAAGAATCTGTTTTCCATTCTTGTCTCCAGAGAAATTTTCTTCCTGAAGGAACCCACCGTGTATCTGGTGGCATTATTTCAAAAGGATTCGGTTTTAGTTTATCTTCCATTTTTAACCTTATAATAAAATATTTTCAAATTAATTATCAACGTTTTGCTTCAAAACTTAAACCGTGAAGAAAAATGTAAAGTTGTAGAAATGTGTCAAGAAGATTAGAAAAGAAAAGCTTGATCGTTTTGCCTAGAACAGCAAGAAAAAATTGAAATCGTTTTCTTCGAAAGCCGATTCTTAGCAAAGCCGACAAGTAAGTATTTGACAGAGTGTAATAAAATAGTACGAAGTACGAAGAGCGAAGAGCGAAGTGCGAAGTACGAAGAGCGAAGTGCGAAGTGCGAAGAGCGAAGAGCGAAGTACGAAGTGCGAAGTGCCTGAGTAACTGAGTGCAGGAGTAAACGAAAATATGATTAGAATAACATTCATTAACGGTTCATATTATTGTGAGCCGGGAAGAACTGTACTTAAATTGAAACGTGATAGTTGGGACAGGTCTATCGGTGTTACTAGGAAACAAGAACGAAGAAGATTGAGAGCAAGTGAAATTGTAACTTTTATGAATATTTATGAAGATGTATATGGTAAGTGGATTAAGGTAAAAACTAAAGGTAATCAAATCTATGATGTTCGACCTGAAGATCTGATCTATCAGAAGGAACACCTGAGGAAGTAGTTAGAAATTAGTAATTAGAAATTAGTAATGAAATAACACACCCCGCGGTGAAACCGCACCCCCTCTCAAGAGGGGATTAAAAAAGCCGTTACAACCTGAAAGATAAACTTATTCGGAAGTAACGGCTCTATGATTTTCGAACACCGAAATTAA
>Ga0307990_1004154_pt1 | contig 10728 bp, 11 predicted proteins | sample EllFjometagen129_FD_203168 | JGI IMG/M metagenome (GOLD analysis project Ga0307990, IMG submission 203168) | Marine microbial communities from Ellis Fjord, Antarctic Ocean - #129 | ecosystem: Environmental > Aquatic > Marine > Unclassified | place: Southern Ocean | collected 2014-10-08
CTTTTTCCACTACATTATTCATATCTTCAATGACCAACTCATTATCAAAACGAAGTACTGTGATATTTAAAGATTTCATATAATTATCACGGATTGCATCGTATTCAATTCCCATTTTACTATGATGTTGTTTACCATCTACTTCGATGCACAATCTTATAGATGGTGCGTAAAAATCAGCGATATAGACATCAATCCCATATTGACGGTAGAACTTAATACCACTCAATTGTTTTTTTCGAATCTTTTGCCAAAGCATTTTCTCCTCATATGTCTGATTATTTCTTAATTCTCTTCGTCGTTCTTTTAGTGCAGCTATGTTAAATATTCGTGGCATAATTTATCCTTTTCGAATCCTTTGCAATTTCCTTTCAACGAAAGGGAAACGTAGACAAGCAAGAAGAATCTTCTTTCACATATTCTTATGTTCTCCCTTAGTCATAAGGGAGACAGTAGAGGGATTCCATTCCAATAAAAAAGGAATCAGCAGGAATGGGGATCATCTCCCAAACATCATCTCCACACCTAGTATGGGTACAATTGCCAGATCAGCCAGATCATCATCAAAATCTTCATTTAGCCAATTCGGTACATAGAGGATTCCGATGTATGGTGAGATTTTGAAAATTGACAATTGAAAAGTACGAATGGCTGCATTTGCCTGAAATGTTACTATTGTTTTGCCATCAGCGTTACCGCGATAGAAACTCATAACACCAATACCGGTTAAATAAAACGGAAACCACTTTCTCTCTTTCTTGAATTTCAGATTTGCATCCGAACGAAAAATTATTCCAGGAAATCCGCCGGCAGCAAATTCAAGCTCCAGTTTCTCATTTAAGGGAATTCCAATTATTCCGGAAAAGATGGGTCCACCTGAGATCTCAAATTTTGTGCCAAATTCTACAGCAGTTAGAAACAGGGGGAAAAGCAGGATCATCACTAATACAAGAATGGATTTCTTCATAGTTTGCTCCTTAGAGTATCAATTCATATCAACTCATATCTATCTTATTGAACGATATTAATTTGGAGTCAAGGAAAGATTCCTGACTAATCAATTTTTCAGTAATAAATTAAGCGAAAGTTTTTTATTTGTTGCGTAGATAAAAAAACACGTTAACTTCTCTAATTGAGAATGAGACTCAGTATAAAAAAGGAGGAGCGATGAAATATTTACTTGTTATGTTAATGGTTTTTGCCTCTGTGGTTGGCTTAACTGCAGAAATGCTGGTTATTAATACTTCCCAGCAAAATTACGAATTCGATCTGATGGATATTATCAATTTAAGCTTTGATGATGAATCCATGCTGCTGGAAACTGATGCGATGACGCATACGTTTATGTTCAATGATATTCTATTTATGGATTTTGATACTATTACCGGAACGGGACCCGCTGATGTTCCCGTTAGTGCCGCTTTCTTATTAAATCAGAATTACCCTAATCCTTTCAATCCGGATACGAATATCAGTTTTTCACTGGATGCGCCAGATGAGATTGAAATAAACATCTACAATTTAAAAGGACAACTGGTACGTGAACTAGTTGATGGAAATTACTCTGAGGGTGAACATATAGTTAACTGGAATGGAAAAACCGATGATAATAAATCAGCTCCATCCGGGATTTATTTATACCGTATGAGTAATAATGTAGTTTATAGATACAGAAAAATGATCTTAATGAAATAGGAGAATAGTAAAATGAAAAAATATATGATTTTTATGTTGATAGGACTTATGGCAGCACTTTATGCCACAGATATGGTTGTAAATTATTCTAACGGAAATATGGTTTCCATCCCTGTGGACCAGGTTGAACAAATTACTTTTGAACAATATGAAATGGTAACCGTTGAAGGAATAGAACTTCAATGGAGAACTGATGAAGAATTTCTCTATGTGAATGTGTCTGCTCCCACCACCGGCTGGGTTGCTGTAGGTTTTGACCCTACCAACCAAATGGCGGATGCCAATATTATTATTGGTTACGTAAATGACGGGGGAGAAGTAATGATCAGAGATGATTTTGGTACTTCCAGCACTTCACATGCCTCCGATGAATCCCTGGGTGGAATGGATGATACTGCCGATCATTATGGAATGGAAGAAAATGGTACGACCATGCTGCATTTCAGAATTCCTCTTAACTCAGGTGATATGTATGATAAGGTTCTCGTTCCCGGTAACAACTACAATATAATACTGGCTTACGGCTCTGCCGATAACTTCACTGGATTTCACACTATGGCTACCGGAACTAATATAGATCTGTAAAATTACCAAATAGCTTTATACGCCCCTCTCCTAATGTATAAAGTAGCAAACAAAGAAAGGACGGGTTAATTCCCGTCCTTTTTTGTTATTAAAATTTATAGCATTCATAAAAAAGTATGAATTAAATATCTAAACCTCTTTCAGTTTGTAAATCTAAACCAACAACTTTCTTAATACTTTCTTTCCATTTGATTTTTGAGTTATCTTTATATTTCTTATAAAGTTTGCTTATCTCATCATCTGACTGCCATTTTATCAATTCTTCTGCTCTAGAAATAGTCTTTTTATCATTGTGACCATTCATCTTTACTCTTCTTAAAAGAAAGTTAGCTTTACCTAACCAAATCGCATCAGTTGTAAAAGGTATGACACTATCAATAATTTTATTAATTTCATTGTCTAACATTGGCTCACAAGATACACTAGTTTCAAATCCATTATCAAAGGCAAATTTTAAACATTTCAATCTTTCTTCAAAGTCTGGAGCACCTGGTTCCCAAAATTTTAAAACTTTTGAATCAGCTGAACCAATTGTGAATCTAAATAGTATTTGTTTCTTATATTTTTTGGATTTCTTACATATAGCAGTAATACATTCAAAATGAGGTTTGGATACAATCAAAACTTGATTTCCGGAAATCAGAAGATTACTTAGAAATTGAAGATTAGCATCTAGATTATCTGGATGAATATCATGTGATGATGGATACATGTAACTACCTGAATGCTTATTAAATTTCTTCTTTAATTGAGGTTCTCTAATCTCTTCGTTTTTCCAGTTTTTTGATGTTTTTCTTTTAAATCTAATTGCCATTGATTTGCTGTAACAATACTTACAGTCATGTTTACAGCCATTTATACAATTAGCTGTTTTATCTGCCCATTCGTGGGCTCCGAAAACTTTATTCTCTTTTCCCAATGATTTCAATTCCTTCCATATCCCTTCTTTTCAAACTCTTTTTAAGTTTTTGAAAAGATTTTGATCTCTTATTGAGTACATCATTATTTTCAACCTTAATCTCTATTGAACCTCTTTTGATAAGTTCATTTAAATAGTCAATTATTTGTTTTATTGTTGGGACATCTTCTGGAAGGTTTGATTTCCAAGAAATAAATGTAGAAGTTAAAGTTCTGAAAAGATCCAAAAAAGTAACTTCGTTTTCAAAAATTAAAGAATCAATTCGATCATGCAGTGAACAAAAAAAGGTTGTATCATATTTTATACCTTCCATTTGTTTCTTATAACAGTTATAAAATTCGTCAGCCATGTTTACATCTGTTGTACAAAATATCATAAAGAAATAATCAGATTTTGTTAGTTTGCCATTTTTTGTATTTGGAATGGAAGTTCCACAAATTAGATCTTTATTCGTAGATTCAAGTCTTTGTATTAGTAATTTGTTGAATAAATTAAAATTTATATTTCCTGAAGGTTCCTTTTCAAGATATATTTTCAGATTTTCCACAGTAATTCCAAAAAAGTTTGCTACTTTCTCGAATAAATCAACATTTCCAGTTCCAATTAATCTTTTAAAAGCATTGTAGTTTACGAAAATCATAATATCTTTTAGTGAATAGATATACTCAGTATTCAAAATTTGTATAAATAAATCCATATTAATTTGATTTGCAAAAGGATCAGCAAAAATAAACCCCCACTTTGTACTTGCTAGTATTTTTTTGATTGATTCAGCAAAATCACACCAATCACCATGATTACATGAAATTTCGGTTTTCGATTTCTTTTCCATTTTCTCATGAAATTTATTTAGATTATCTTCTAAAATTGCGCATCTCTTATTATCCATTTCAGCAAATATGCACTTGTAATTTTTGAAATCATTTACTGAAGAAAACGAATCAATGATTTTTAGTGCTATAAGTGGTGAACCTAACTTTCCATCTTCATGTATGCCAACTCCAGCATATAAATCGACATAAGCATACATGTCTTCATAATCCCTATATTTTGAAACTGAAGCAACACTAATTGATTTTAATAAAACTGATTTTAAAATATTATGTTTAATTTCTGTATTCAATAATTCTTCGGTGAAATAATTATCAGTCATAACTTTCTCCTAAATAATCTTTACTGCTTTCACAAAAATAAAGTCCAGCAATTATAGCTTTCTATATTGCGTTTTTCATTTTCTCTCTCTTCTTTTTTTGTTTCGTTTTATCCAAAATTTCATTAAGAATATTCCCAAAGCGATTGCTAAGACACTAATAAATAGATTATATACATAAGTTTCATTTTCATACATTGGATTAAAAATACCATAAATTCCACCAACTATCCACATTGAACCCAAGAACATACATAATATGAAATAGATGATTTCAATTGCGATACCTTTTAGCTTTTTCATATAATCTTCCTCTGCTCAATGTTTTGCATCAGTCCTTTGCCTTTCGACTCCGCTCAGGGTGACACAAGCGGATGTTAAACCAGACTTGAGGTCGCAAGTTGCGACTTCAAGATTGTAATAACTATAATCCCAATGATTTATCAATTTTGGTTTTAGTGACAGAAAGTACTTCTGCAGTTTTCACATTCAGCAGTTTCACATAGAGTTCAAAACACTCTTCTTTCTCAAATAACTCACCGGCTATCAGCATTTCAGCACCCATTATTTTCCCCACTTCAACCGCTTTATCCAGATCGGTAAGTCCCGTGAGCTGCAGTTTCTGTTCTTCAATTATTTTTTGCAGATTTTTTCGTTCGATAGCTGTAAAAGTTTTATTTAGTGAAAAGGCATACAGCAGGTTAGCAGTAAAATATTCGGCATTAACATTCAATTCTTCTTTTGAACATATTATAGGCAGTACGGCAGCAGGTGTATTATTCGGGATTTGAATGGAAGAATAATCATGCAGTTGGATAAGCGCCCTTGTGAATAATTTATCCAGTGTAACCTTGTTCTCTTCCGTTTCTATCTTGGTAGCCTGCAAATATTCATCTCCGCCGGAAAGAGGTTTTCCCAGGTAATTATGCAGTTCTTCTTTCACTTTACGGATAATAATTGCTTCCAGTTTATCCGTCTGGAAATTTTCACCGGTGTGATGGCTCACACTGCCGGGAGCACCACCTTCGCTTTCACCTTTTTCTCCATAAGTTAGGAACACATAGTTGGAGTAAGTGTATTGCGAGATCTGACGCAGTACATACTCTCCACCAATCGGCAAACCGCCGGTTCCAATACTGAAGAGTTTAATACCTTTTCTTTTGGCATCATGAACAGCATTTACATAAGTGTAATCCTGTTCATAATCCAGGTGAGGAGGTGCATCAGTGATAATGAAAGCTAATCTTACTCCATCTGCACTCCAGCTGATCTTATTGAGAGCATCATCAAGGGCTGCCTGCAGGTTTTCAGGAGTGTCACCACCGCCACCGGAAAATACTTCAAATAATTGCTCTTGAAAGGTGGGTAGACTATCATTCAGTGGGATAATTTTGGTATTATATATATCATTAACATCTCTGTATAAAACCATTCCGTAGCGAATATCAGGTTTGGGAGAAATCTCAGAGATATTAAGGTTGATGATCTCAATACTGTTGCGAAGCCTTCTGATCTCTTCTCCCATGCTCCCCGTCGTGTCCAGAATGAACAGGACATCCAGTGGAATATTTTCCGTTGCAGCTTTTTGGATATTTGCCATAGAAACATCTATCTCACGTTTTCCCTGGCGGTCGATTATCATTTCATCGGTAATACCGGCATATTCAACTTCCAGCCTGTATTCACTAATGTTTTTTTTATATTCTGTGGGGAAGAAGAGGTAGCTTCCATCAGAATAAGATAATCCGTTTTCCAATTCTTCCTTTCCGGCAAAGATCTTCAGGTTTGCATCAGGAAGAGAATTTCCCAGTCCGTCTTTTACATTCAGAATAATTCTTTCAGTTATATTTATCGGAAATGATGTCACCCGTCTTTTGTATTCTTCCAGGAAGTTCAAAAAAAAATTAAATTGTTTATTATCATCCACAAATCCGGCTCTTAATCCGGAAGTGGAGGAAGCGCTAACCTTGGAACGGGTTTTCTCAGAAGGGGATTTTCTTTTTTTTATTGCGGGGGTAGACATCTCTTCGTAGGGATCAAGAGTAGTTGGTGAGATTGTTTCAATTATCTCAAATTTATCAATCTTTTCGATTGGCATATCCTCATCATCATCACCATCAAGATTTTCTTCTATTACGATTTCTTTCGTGGGTTTTACTATTTTCTCTTTTAAAGTAACACCAGCCTTTATTCCTCCAACATCTTCAATATTCTCTATCGAAATATCTTCAGTATCCTTAGTTGAAATTGTTTTTCCTGAACCTGTTTTAGTTGGTTGAATCATTTCAGTTTTGCCTTCTTTTATATCCATACCTTCGATTTCAATTACTTGTTGCGATATAGTAATATCTAGAATTGTTGTTTGCTCGGGTTTGATCTCCACACTAGTTATTTTTTGGGTTCTAAAGCCACCACGCTTACAAATTACATTGTACACTCCGGGTGTAATATTAATAATCATATACAAACCATTATTATTGGTCTTCTTACCGGTAATAAGAGTTTCACCATCCATCACCTTTATGTTTGCAGAGGGAATTGGATTGCCTTTATCATCAGTTACTTTACCGGTTAATGTACCTGTAGCTTTGCTTGCTTTTTTAGATAATTTATTTTTGGGTTCTCCCAGTAGTGATGTGCAGGTGAAAAGCAAAATTATCAAGAGCAGGGTAAATATCTTTCTCATTATTCCTCCCGTTTTATGTATGTATGTATTTTTATTTAAATTAGAAATTCAATAACAAGAATTGTTGCTAATTAATTAGATGTCAAACATTTAATTAGTTAACACTATCAAATAAAATCTCAACTTGTCTCATAACACCTGCGGTGTATAAGACAAGTTTCAGAAATGTCCGGGTAACTTAAAATTTTATGGCAATTTTCTTATTCTCATGTTTCAGTTTAGTAAACCAGCCGTGGTCAACAGTTGAGACCGAATGTTCTACATCCACATAATTTACATTTGCTTTTTCAATGCAATCCGCCACAAAAGCGATGCAATACATAGATCTTGATTCATCAAATGGATTGTGTTCGCGTAGTATCCTTCTTCTTTTATCAGGATTCCTGGTCAATTTCCATCTTAATATCGTTATGAGTGTACCCACCAGTTCCAATCCGCCATATTTAACTTTCTTTCGCTTAAGTTCTTTTCCTTTTTGTGTGATAGTTTCCCAACCTTCATCGGAGATATTTTCAAATTTGTCTTGAAATCCAATTTCTTCATCATGTTTAACTATCTCTTTTAAGATCTTTTCTGGTTTAGATACCCTTATACCGTAAAGGATTTTCTTCCAACCGAATTTAACAGTGCTTTCATAGAATTTTCCGTCAGTTCCAAAAAAGCCAATGTGTGACCATTGAGAATGTTTTCCTGCTTCTTTCCAGACAATGTTTTGAGATTCAAGAATAGCCTGGCTTATAAATCCTTTTCCCTTTTCAAACATAATTGTTTTGGGAACGAGATGTTTGGTAATTTCATCTTTCAGTGCTTTTTTATTCATATTGATCTCCCGGATCTAATCCTTACTCTTATTTCTGCCAAAATAGAAACCAACAATCAAACCGAGAATACCAGTGTAGATAGATGCAAAAGTTTTTAGATGTTCAGTATATTCTCCAGCAGGAGCAGCTCCCAGAACAGGAGTAAGGGCAATAATGCCTGTAGTTATGACAAACGCAGCGACCACCAAGATACTTATAATTGCTTGAACTTTGCTTATTTCCATTTGATTTACCTCCTTTATTTATCTATTCTATCAATGCTATTAAATATTTCTGAAATCTTATTATTTTCATTATCAGATTTTTTTCGTTCCCATTCAAATCGATCGTTCAACCTGTGGTCTATTTCAGTATAAATAGTAACTTCACTGTTCTGTGAATTATCCCAACTTTGTTTTATAATAATGATGTATTTAATTCGTTCCTGCCATGTTTTCTTGAACCAAAGGTATCCATGAACTTCACCTGGATATTCTTCAAATTCTGTTTCAATTCTTCCTTCATAGGCTGATTTAACATTAAGATTTAGAGAAGGATCATTTAATATTGTTTTGATCTTTTCTTGTAATATCACATGAGGAATATTATAATTCATAGTAGAACTCAACGGTCTGGGTGCTGCACATGATACAAGAATAAAAATAATACTATACATTAGAATTACCCATAGCCAAGAAGTAGAAATAGTTTTTTGTTTCCTAAGATTTTCAAATAAATTGTAGTTACGTTTTAACATGATCCCTCCTCATATTTCAATAAAGCTAAACAAATTCATTTGGTATATTTAATCCCTCTTCTTCGCAATATTTAAAGAACATTGTTTTATACCATTTAACTGCTTTGTAAAATTTAAACCAATTAGATTCATTAAATTCAGTTGTTAATATCGCATTGGATACTTTTCTGTTATTGAATTTCCTTTTATCAAAATTTAAGAATGCCAGTTTCAACCATAAGTTTTCATTGTATTTATAAGCTATGTCGGATTTAATAAACAGGTTTGTTTCTAAAATGAGTTTTTGCCAATTTTTAATTCTATTCTTATCATTTCCGCGTTTAATAAGAACTTCATAGAGCATCTCAAAATCAGTAAAATTTACGTTGTTGTCTTTATATTCCGGATGTTTATCCAAATATTCTACCAGATGTTCTTTAATGTTTTCGAATGCTCTTCGGAAACGTTTCTTGTTGTCGTTATCAGATCGTTCAAGTTTTTCAGAAAATTCATCTGTATAATCATATTCATACGACCATTTCAAATAAGGCAGATCAGGATTTTCCATAGCTTGACCATGCCCATAAGCCGGTAGAGCAAAATCAAGATATTTATCAAAATTCTTTTTAGCAAACAGGAGCATTACTTTTGTTATTGCTTTAGGTATGGCACCACTGATCTTCCTGGGTTTACATTTCTGGATATCATTAACTTTACTCACTAATCCTGAAAATCCCTGATGTGCAAAAGTGTCAGCAAAAGGATGCAGTACCATTCCGAACTTTACAAGATCATCATCTTCTTTTGCGTCTGTAAGAATATTATTGATAACCTGTTTGTTCTCTTTGCATCGCATTTTTTTTACAAAGCTAGATCCTTCGCATCCCGGTACAAAATGGAAAGCAGAGGTATTATTTGTCATTGCAGAAAAATTTAATGTTTTAATTTTGAAATAGGAGTGACAGGTTGCCATATTAAAAAAAGCAGGTTTATTATCTATTGTTTCAAACTCTATGTTATTTGGTTTCTCTTTTAAACTAATATGATTAATCTTTGCATCATCAACGAATTGCGATGCATAAGCTATGGTATAAGCTGCTTCTTTTTTAAAACTGCAAGCTCTGGCAAAAGCTAATACTGCGTAGTAATGTGCATCTTTTTTCATTTTAACTCCTTCATATCGCAAATTGTGATATGTTTATGGCGCGAAGATGGTACCTTAAACTTAAGGTCGCAAATTGTGACTTCAAGTTGAAACAATTAAATCTTGGCACATGCTGAAAGTTATGCGCTAAGGTGACAATGTTAAACCATTCATGTGTTAAGGTGACTATTCAATAAGATGCAAAAATTATAAAATTAAAGTTTACAGCGGTAATAATGATGTTAATTAATTATCTGTCAAACAATTAATTAGTTAATAATTTCAAATAAAATGGGAAAAATAAGTGTTTGTTCAGCAGTAAATGAGAAAAGCGCTGAGACTTTTAGTGAGAAAACATATAAGTTTTATCTCAGAGAGACAATCCTCTTCCTACGATAGCTTCTTTTTTATGAAATAAATAAAGTGAGCAGTTAGTTCTCAGTTGACAATTTGATATGTAACTATTCTTTTGAACAAGATATTGGAATTAATGGGAGTAATTATGACTGAATTATTATATTTAGCTGATAGTTATCTAAAAGAATTTACTGCAAAAGTTATCGACGTTGCAGTTGAAGAAAATGCAATTGAACTGAATCGTACAGCTTTCTATCCAACCGGTGGCGGTCAACCCTGTGATTTGGGTGAGATCAAGTTTGCTGGAAAGAGATCAAATGTGATCAAAGTGAAGAGGATCGAAGGTAAGATCTGGCATTTTCTAGAAGGTGATCTACCTGCAGCCGGTACTGAAATATTTGGGGAAATAGAGTGGGAAAGGCGCTATAAATTGATGCGAACACATACAGCAATGCATGCTATCAGTGCAATTGTGTGGCGTGATTACCAGGCTCAGGTTACGGGAGGTAATTTTGCACCGCTGGCCGGCAGACTGGATTTTGAATTTGAAAAATTAAGTGCCGATATGACAATTGAGATCGAGGATAAGGTAAACTTTGAGATCAAGAAAGGATTGGAGATAACTTCAGAAACATTGCCAAGAGCTCAAGCAGAGA
>Ga0307990_1004156_pt1 | contig 10727 bp, 7 predicted proteins | sample EllFjometagen129_FD_203168 | JGI IMG/M metagenome (GOLD analysis project Ga0307990, IMG submission 203168) | Marine microbial communities from Ellis Fjord, Antarctic Ocean - #129 | ecosystem: Environmental > Aquatic > Marine > Unclassified | place: Southern Ocean | collected 2014-10-08
CCTCGCCTTCGATCTCCTCCATGCCAACTTCTAGAAACGAGGTCTTAAGTTTGGCCGCAAAAGTGTATTTTGGCGTTGAAACTGCCTCGAATACGATAGGAACTATGTCGAAGGTTCTTGCGGATGTAAGCTCAAGGAAAGCACTATACTCCTTTGCCCTTTCTGGGTCTTTCAGCGGATCCTCTCCAACTTGCTGCATTACCTTTACTAGCGACTGCATACCACGTAAATTAGACATGAGGGAGACAGATTCCGGAAGGCGAATGTTTGCTTGGATCTCCAGGAACTCACCACGCTTCAGCTGTTGCCAGATACGTTCATCAAATGCATCCAAGTACTGGACGTCGTTACTCTCTAACAGTAGATTATAGACGCGCTGGAAGTCCGATGCCGCTGGAATTTCTCTCTTCTCGGTGATCTCGACTTCCTTACTCCCCGAGAACTCAGCTCCGACCCCTGCGTAGGTGCCTCCAAGTTTACCTCCTCTCTTTCCAGATGTCCGCTTCCCAAAATCCTGTAGCAGCGAGCCCTCAAGCTGCGCAAGGTATTGATCAAGCGCTCGCGAGTCAAGATATGAGAAGCGCCTAAGCATACTGCATCTCCTTCTTCATCTAATGTCACGCCTCGTAGTGCAAGTTCTTCCCTTGTTGAGAAGTGCCTTACATCCTCTCTCTCGAATCCTAGCAATCAGGCAAGTCGTCCAGGTTATTCCGCGTTGTGTCGTCTCTGTCAGTCCGCAAGTACTTGCCTGTCGAGCCGTCGACTACGCTAATGGGCGTGCGCTTCTCGGGCCATTGAACGTAGTACTGATGAAGACCACGCTCAATATCCCGTATTGCGTCATTCTTGAACCGTGGCGACCAGAATTCACCCGGCTTACACAGCTTTGTAATATCGCCGTCCCGATCCTTCCCTGTTCTAGAAACCGCTCTGTTCGACATTGAATCCTCCTCAACGCGCAGCTTTTGAAATTGCTTCTGGAGTATAGCGCAGAGATAGGTTGCGAACAAAGGCTATCTCATACAGCATTCTGACAAACGTGTCCGTCATTTTGTCGTGCATGAAGAACGCGTACCCCATCCATACTAACATAAGCTATTTCTTCTATCGCTAAGCGCTTAAAAAGTCTGTCTCGTAGAAACACCGATATTGAATTCCTTATATATTCGGGCGTATTATACGCTGCTGGCTCGTGTAAAGTAAGCAGTGATATTCTGTAAGCAAACAGGAGGCCGGGGGCCGTGAACCAATCGAATCCTGAACAACTTATATCTGAACAAGCAGCTACTATCGCCGATCAGATGAACAAAATCGCCCAGTGGGCCAAGTCCGAAGAGGATGTCCGCCACGAATGCAATACGCTCATCGACGAGTTTGTCAAGAAAGCAAATCTCAAGATCAAGGGCCGCCATGAGTATGGATTAGCTGGCGGGCGTATTGATTCCAAATATGCTGGCGTCATCTTGGAATACAAGGACCCCAAAGGGGCTGGTAGAATTACTGAGGATCCTAACTCCCCCGGGACCCAAGCCGTAGTAAAACAGATCAAAAGGCGGTTTGTCGACTTTGAGCGTGAAGAACATATCCCACCCGAAAAGCTTTTCGGAGTAGGAATAGATGGCAACACGATTGTTTTCGTACGCCAGCATGGCGGAAAACTCGAAGTTGACGATCCTAAGCCTACTACACGCTATACCATAGAACGGCTCCTGCGGGCGCTTATTTCACTCGGTGCACACGGCAAGCCGTTCACACCAGATTATTTAGCCGAGGATTTCGGCTCAGATAGTCCTGTTGCGCAAAAAGGCGTTCAACAACTCTACGAAACAATATCGAAAACGACGAGTCCCAAAGCACAGACCTTTTTCGGCCAGTGGAAGATCCTCTTTGGTGAGGTATGTGGCTACAACATTGAGGTTCAAAACGCCAAGGTCAAAAAACTTGGTGACCACTATGGCCTTTCCTCAACCGTTAGGCCGGCAGAATTGCTTTTTGCCATCCACTCATATTATGGGGTTTTCATCAAGTTTCTGGCTGCAGAGATTGTGTCATCGTTCAGCCCTCTCGGAGCGTCTATCGTGAAGAAGTGCTTGGGGGCCCCCACATCAGCCGCACTGAAGCGCGAAATGGAACAGCTTGAGCAAGGTGGCATTTGGAACCAGCTGGGCATCACCAACTTCCTGGAAGGAGATCTCTTCTCTTGGTACCTCGCCGCTTGGGACGAGAACGTAGCTGAAGTAGTTAGAGATCTTGTCAAACAGCTTGATGAGTACGACCCAAGAACATTGAGCGTCGAGCCTGAGGAAAGCCGCGACCTGTTGAAGAAACTTTACCAGCAACTCTTCCCAAAGAGCGTGCGCCATGACCTCGGCGAATACTACACGCCAGATTGGCTAGCCGAGCATGTATTGGACAAGTTAGGCTACACGGGCGACCCTGACAAGAGACTTCTCGATCCTGCCTGCGGCTCTGGCACGTTCTTGGTGGTCGCTATCAACCGGATCAAACGCTGGTTTGATGAACACCGCCATGAGTGCGGCTACGGCGAGGTTGAGCTCGTGCAGAAGATACTCAAGAATGTGATTGGCTTCGATCTCAATCCTCTGGCAGTGATGGCCGCGAGGACGAACTTCCTAATAGCCCTCCGTGATTTACTGCCTTACACGAACGGGGTGGAGCTTCCCATATACCTGTGTGATTCGATCATGACGCCGGCAGAATATGGTGGCCTTCTCGCCGGATCCCTAGGGAATGTTAAGCATTTGAAGACCGCTGCAGGCGAGTTTCTCATTCCCGCAGAAGTGGTTACCAACCAAGAAGGCATTAGCAAATATGCTGAGCAGTTGGAGCGGTGTGTTCGAGATGAGTACACCCCAGATGAGTTCATTGATCGCTGCAAAGAAGAGGGCATACCTCTTGAAGAGAAAAAACTGCATCGCGAGCTCTACATGCGCTTGCAAGTCCTTGACAAAGGCAACCAAAACGGCATTTGGGCACGGATCATCAAAAATGCCTTCGCGCCACTGTTTATCGAGAAGGTGGATTATATAGCTGGCAATCCTCCTTGGGTCAACTGGCAAAACCTGCCGGAAGACTATCGCCAAGACATCGCGCCACTTTGGCAAGAGTATGATCTATTTCGGCATAAAGGATACAAAGCCAAACTGGGCGGCGGGAAGGACGACATCTCAGTCCTGATGACATACGTAGCCCACGACAATTACTTGAGAGACCGTGGTTCTCTGGGGTTTGTTATCACCCAATCAGTGTTTAAGACCAAAGGAGGAGGCGAAGGCTTCAGAACTTTCCAATATCAGAAGGGAAAGCAGACAGTACATCTATACGTTGTTCATGTAGATGATATGAGTTCTCTTCAGCCATTTGAAGGGGCAACCAACCGCACCGCTGTTTTCGTCTGTGAAAAGTCCCAAGAGAAATTTGAATATCCAGTGCAATATACCGTTTGGAAAAAGGTTCAACGCGGTCGGATCAGCCAAGATATGCCTCTTAGTGGAGTCCTTGAGGCCACCAAACGCCAAGAGCTTACTGCAACACCCGTGAACAAGCATCAAATCACGTCTCCTTGGCTAACTGCCCCTGAAGAGGCTTTGCCCGGCATTCAAAAGGTAATCGGGCAAAGTGAGTACAAGGCATATGAAGGGGTCAACTCTGGTGGTCTTAACGGCTGTTATTGGATTCGTATCCTGGAACGCTTGCCAAGCGGTGACCTGCTTATCGAGAATCTTCATAATGTGGGCAAGAAGAAGGTCGAGAAAGTCCAAATGGCCATCGAACCTGATCTAGTTTACCCCCTACTTCGAGGTCGCGATGTACAACGGTGGAAAGCAGTGCCATCCACGCATATCATTCTTGCAAATCGGACCGATAAACTGGCTGGGATTCCCGAAGAAACGATGAAACGCAAGTACCCAAAAACGTACGCATACTTCAAGCGATTCGAAAAAGAGCTTAGAAACCGTTCTGGCTACAAACAGTACTTCAAGCCCACAGCTCCGTTTTGGTCGATGTACAACGTGGGGCCATATACGATGAGTCCATGGAAGGTAGTGTGGAAGGAGCAATCAAGCCGCCTTCAGGTAGCTGCAACAGCCCCTGAAAACGAGAGATCGATACTGCCAGACCACAAGCTCATGCTCGTTCCCTGCATCAATGAAGATACAGCCTGGTTCATCACCGGCGCTCTATCATCCTCTCCTGCAGTGCTGGCAGTTGCCAGCTACGTTTTGTCAACTTCCACATCCACTCACGTCCTCGAGAACGTTGCCATCCCAGTATTCAACCCGAGCGACTCAGTTCACCAAGGCCTAGCGAGCCTTTCGCAGCGCTGTCATAACGCTGTGGCAGAAAAGGAGTTGGACTCGGTAACCGCCATCAACAAAGCTATTGATGAAGCTGCCGCTCAGCTATGGGGTATCACTAACAAAGAACTTCGATCAATTCACGACGCGCTAAAGGAGATATGATATTGGGTGATTGAAATCGGCGATCGTGTCATCCTTCAAACGGCGCAGCATCGTGAGCTTGGACTTGGAGCAGTTCTCGACGTTCGTGGCAGTCAAGCAAAAGTTGAATTTCGACCCACCGTATTTTCCACCCCCCCATACATTACCGAGACCAGAATCCTTGACTCATCCGAACTCAAGGTTATCCCTTCGCCAACTGCCTTATTACAGCACGGTCAATACGATGACACCTGGAAATTTGAACTCAAACAACGTGCTGCAGATCTCTTGGTCTGCAATCGCGACGGGCAGCTCTCCAACGCTCGCACAGACCTTTTGCCACACCAGATTACCATTGCCCACGAGGTTATCTCCAGCCCTCTTCAACGGTTTCTTATCGCTGATGACGTAGGGCTAGGGAAGACTATAGAAGCAGGCCTCATCTACTACGCTCTGTTTCAACGTGGGCAGGCAAATCGCACGTTGATCGTGACTCCAGCTGGACTCACACTCCAATGGCAAGAGGAGATGAAGGACAAGTTTGACGTAGATTTTGCCGTCTACCGTGAAGACATACAGGGGCCTCTCGCATTTGAGCATAACAACAAAGTGATCACCTCCATAGATACACTGAAGCTCGATCGTCCTCAGAAAAACGGGCAGATACCCGGCCACAAGTCGCTTGTTCTGGCAGCTCGCGACTGGGATCTCATCATCTTCGATGAAGCCCACAAACTCTCAGCTAGAACGTGGTCCCCGCGGAAGATAGAGAAGACACACAATTATCGCCTAGCCGAGGAATTGCGTGACCACTGCCAGTCAATGCTCCTGCTTACAGCCACACCCCACCAGGGCGAGGAGTCCAAATTCCGAAACTTGTTGAAACTCCTCTATGAGCGTGTGACCTTTGATCAGTGGGAACGCCAATCGCCCGATGCAATCCCTTACACAAAGCTCGTGTTGCGCAATCGTAAATCAAAAGTTACAGACGCCAAAGGCAAGCCTCTCTTCAAAGAGATGAAAGTGCATCCCGTCCAAGTGGCTTTACTGAATACGGGAGAACGCGCTTTTCACAAGGCATTAGAGAGCTACCTCAAAGAAGGCTATGGCTACGCTGAACAAGATCCCTCAGAGCCTCACCGCAAAGCTATCGGCTTTGTAATGACGACCTTCCAAAAGTTAGCTGCCAGCAGCAGTCAAGCAATAAAGCATGCCCTTGAGAAAAGGTGCGACAACCTCAAGCGAGGAGTCGAAAAGAATGCGGGGTGGGAGGAAGGTGAATACGATGCTCGTTGCCAGGGTGAAGCTGACGAACGCGCTGCTGCTGAATATGGAAGTGCTTTCCTCCAAGGCGAGTTAGAAATCCAGTGGTTAAATACTCTAATCAACAAGCCCGTCCCTGAAGACGGCAAAGCAGACGAGTTAATCAAGGTCATAGACTCTTTGTCACAGAAAGAACTCGTCCTTATCTTCACCGAATACCGACAGACTCAAACTTTCTTGCATAAGTTGCTCGAAGAGCGCTATGGCAAGGATTGCGTCGTGGAAATCAATGGCAGCATGAATTTGTATGAGAAACGCCGTAGTCAAGAACGTTTTCGCGATGATCCGCGGGTGCGTTTTCTTGTCTCTACTGAAGCTGGGGGCGAAGGTGTGAATCTCCAGTTTTGCCATATTGAGATCAATTACGACTTACCGTGGAATCCATTTCGCCTTGCTCAGCGCTATGGCCGCCTTTATCGCTACGGACAAAACAAAGTTGTTCTAGTGTTCAACTTCCAGAACATCGACAAGATAGAGGAGAAGATACGAGAATACCTGGAACGGAAAACTCGAACAGCTGCGGAGAGCCTGTCCAAGATCACTGGGGAGACACCTCAAGAAGTCGAGGAGGGTCTCCTTGGACTATTCGAGGAATACATAGACTACGAGAAGATTTATCGGGATACCTTGGTTAAAGGCTCAATTAAACCCTCTCAAAAAGTGATTGACTCCGCTGTCAAGAAGGCTGAAGAGGCCTATCGCCTTGCTTACAACAGTCTGTTCAGTAAGCCAATTGCTCCGTTTAATCCGGAACGTTTCAAGCACGAGATTCAGAGTCCTCTGACTTTGGTGCAGGTTGAGGAGTTTGTACATGAATTTGTCCGTAGACACGGGCGCAACTTCAATCGTAATCCAAAAGGGTACTACGAATTCCTGCTACCTAGTTGTCTGAATGAGAAGCAAGATCTCAAACGTCGCTACGAGAATGTTACCTTCAATCGCAAGAAAGCCATCCGATACAGTCATTTGGAATTCCCTGCATTAGGACATCCATTTACCGACGAGGCGATTAGATATTGTGGTGGCCCTGACTTCGGTGGGTTTGCTGCTTTGCGCGAGGTTAAAGGCTCAAAGTTAGCGGGCACTCGTGGCGTACAATTCAACTTCCTTGTGAAGCACATCAGGCGAAGCGAACATGGCGAACAGATTTTCTTTGATCTAACACCTGTTTTTCTTACTCCTGAAGGAGAGGTTAACGAGGAAGCTGGGATAACAGCTCTGCGCAAAATGGGAACCCCGCCGACGGATCACACTAGGTTCGAGTTCTTACATGGCCTCGACATCGACGCCCTAGAGACGAAAGGCCGAAAGGCCGTCCTACAGCGCCACCCAGACGAAACGCTTTGGGACGAGGATCTGATGTTGCTGAATGTCGCTGGGGTGCTATTTCGGTAAGACGCGCGTAATACCTGTCTATCCCGCAACACGCGGTTCCCCTTGTTGCGAAAGATAGCTCAGGCAACGGCGTGTGACACGTGCGAGCATGCGTTCACTACACTGCAAGGGCAGCCGTTGGGTCATCGCTACGTGCAGCGGATGGTAAAACGGTACGTAGTCAAGGCTGGGATTGACAAGAACGTCTCACCGCATACCCTGCGCCACTCCTTTGCCACGGATCTCTATCGCGAGACAAGCAAGATCCGTCTTGTGCAGAAGGTACTTGGCCACTCAGCCCTTTTCACAACGATGATCTACACTCACATCTTCGACGAGGAGGTGGTAGGAATGACAACGAACAAGGCGCATGAGGTTATCATACTTAGAAATCCCGTGCACCGGTTGTCAGTACGTATTCAACGAAAATTGAAGGTGCGCGCGAAGTCCTTAAGCCACCAAGAGCAGACTCAATATTCTTCTACCTATCAACGTCGCGATCAGCTAAGACAAGCAACTCCTCCAACGCAATACTCTTCCGTTCAGGTCTAATGTGTGCAACCAATGCGAACACCAGAGGGGCTGTGAGGTTGTCTGCAAATACACGCGCCCTTATCTCAATCTCTTCCTCAGCGCGTGCGCCGAGAAAGAGTCCTTTAAACGTGTGAGCTGTGGCCTTAGGCTGGATCTTCCCTAGGAGAGAGGTGATTAAATACTTATCTGAAAGCCGTTCAACTTCTATGTCCGGGTTAAGACCCGGCACAATAATATTCGTCAGCCAGCTAGACCCCGGCTTCGACGGTATTTCAGAGGCATCGAGAATCGTCCAGTCATGGCCTTGGACAAATACGTGAGCCTCAATTCGCACGTCTAGTGCCGTAACTGAACTCTTGTTCTCGATGGCCAGCTCAACTTGGGCTACGTGTTTGGCAACTTGGAGGTAGCGCGCGTACTCCCTGTAGTAGTTCTTATTTGCATCAAAACCTGGAATGGAAAATAGGCTTGTCTGGTAATGCACACCATATTCAGGAATCTCGCATTGCTTTGGCAACTCGATGTTCACGGTGGGAAGTTCCACTCTGTTACCTAGCATCTGTCCCCTCGTTCTGTCGTAAAATTGGAGATCCAGGGTGGGTGTAAGTGCAGGTGTAGGTTGGGCTGATGATCCGATTCTCGATACTTCATCTGGAGAAGCTATGGCAGTTGAACTACCCCGCCGGATATAAACAGTTTCCTTTTTTAGTTTCCCATACTTCGCTTTTAGGTATATAGGGCGCTGCTGAAGAGGGATGAAGAGAATACCCACTTCTTCGCCGTCCAGGGTGTGTTCGTAATACGCAAATTGTGCCGGGCGGTTGGTCTTGCTAGTGACGAACTGCTGGAGCTTGGCGTCGTCAAGGTGTTCAGAGACTCCAATGACGGTGCTTCTTGCGCCACGGACTTCCTTAACACCAACTAGGATATACGCATCAGAATGTCGCCATGCGTTCACAAACGCTAGTATGTCCTTAAGTAATTCGCTCTTCTGATCATCGGAGGCCTTCTCAAAGGGATACTGCTCTTGCTTAAAGTCCAGCGACGGACTCTCGTCTTCGTAGAGTAGTTGCTCAAGAAACGCACTTGATAGAGCCATGGATTCCCCCATGTTCAATTCTACCCGGCGCGATTCTGAAGGACCACCCCGTGAGTGCTCAAGCCTCCTCTAGTGGGCCTGCTGGCGCTCATCTGGAAGAGTGCTTTTTCAGTTATAGGAGGGTGTGTACCTAAACAGTCTCATCCGTCCAAGACCACATGCAATCGCCAGAGCACCGAAGCAAATTCATAATTACCTGTTTGTTACCACGGATGTAATTGATCCTATCGTGGCTGACTACGCGGCAACGTTCTATGAAAAGACCGACAAGACCGAAATCGCTATTCTCGACTGCATCCGATTCCTGCGGCACTTTCTGCATCTATTTCATCGCATCCGTGCTGATTATCTTGATGCTTATCAGATATTGGTTTTGGCTGAGCCGGATTCGACTGTAAAACAAACCCTTAAAGAAGGCTCTTTAGCTCTGCGACAAACAGCTGAAAGCGGTGAGTGAATGCAGGAGATCAGCATTGCTGTGTACACATACGGTTTCCAGAGGACGTTCCGCAGAAATTAGACAAGAACGTCACTACGTCCGCTCACGCACGCTCGTAGAAAGAACAATCCATCACGTAAAGAGTACTTAGTTCATCACATGAGCCCTGCTAAATGGCCACCAGTGCCGCCGCGGCTTCGGAAGAGCTAATGGCATGAGTTCATCTACTCTTCTTCTCAAGTACTGAACTTCCGATTCTAACTGCAAGATCTGCGCATTTTTCTCTTCTATACGCTTCTCTTTCTCCTCCATAACCAAGGCGACCAGTGGATCTACCATGCGAATCGCTTCTTTCTCACTTTCCCGATTCACTGTGATGGTATCCTGGCTAACATCTGGTGTTCGTTCCCCTCTGACTTTCCTCGCGATTTCTTCAGCAGCCGTATCAATATCCTGTCCAGCGTGGCTAACCAGCTCATCCATCTCACGCAACATCTCAAGTACTCCAGATGAGTATTCCTTGCGGCCTTTCGCTCCAATATCCACCTGGTTATCCAGCAAGCCATCTACTTTAGCCAGCGCAGCCAGCCGCCATCTTATCTGAGATCGCGTCAATCCAAGAATTCTCTGCAGATCAGTCATTGAATGCATAGCCACCAGAGGTTACACGCTAACCAATTGATAGCCAAGTCACCGCAGTCATCCAGCCCAGAACTTTGTCACTGTGTTACGTAGAGCATGCGTCACTATAACGCACGAAGAGACCTACAGAACTACTCAAGTAACCACCAAGCTTCAGAGGATATGACTGTCGGCATTACTCTTTTCGCACAGTCATCACCTTCTAGCATTCGTAGCTGGCTAATATCTTGGCTATTCACCAACAACCCGTTGCATTGCATACCAGGACAAAATCAGTATCTAAACCAGCATATGTAAGCATAGCCAGGTGATCTTCGCAACGCTCAAGCTGGCTAGCAACCACAGCCAGCACTAGCAACTAAGGAACCTCTTGATTCAGCCGCCATGCACTATAAAACACAGATTATAAGAGCACTTGACACGTCTTGTGTCTGCTGGTCTTGGTGGCTATTCTCCTGGCTGACAATCCGGAGCGTTCATAGCAAAGAACACCGCTCCCAAGAGTGATCGAATCTGCAAGAGGGTTGACCACAAGGGTCTTTCTCGCTATTGTGTAACTCACATCACAAAGAAGAGGGGGTATCACCGGGGTAAGTTAAGGAGAAAGAGACCTTAAAAGAAAAACTCGACGTTGGAGCGTCGAGTTCCTGGTTATCGCTTAATGGGCATAACTACAAAACCCAATATAGCGTCTGGGGAAGTGTTTGTCAAGAGGCATTGTCCTCAGACGATGCAACGGAACCGTGTTCTGCGGTCCTCGTCTAGCTTTTCTCACTCCTGTCGTCCTGACGTTCTCTCCAAGATGCCAAGGTCTTGCAACATAGTGTTCGACATGTTGCGAAGCATGATCGAT
>Ga0307990_1004157_pt1 | contig 10725 bp, 12 predicted proteins | sample EllFjometagen129_FD_203168 | JGI IMG/M metagenome (GOLD analysis project Ga0307990, IMG submission 203168) | Marine microbial communities from Ellis Fjord, Antarctic Ocean - #129 | ecosystem: Environmental > Aquatic > Marine > Unclassified | place: Southern Ocean | collected 2014-10-08
TTTCAATTTGTTCTAAACATTGTGCGTGTCTTTGTTTTAAATCTGATACTGATACAAAAGATTCTACTTCTTTTGTCTCTACTTTTTTAATTCTGACATTATCGTCAAGTGTTGATGTTTCGTTTTCTAAACTGTAAATTGCCATATTATTATATTTAATTATTTAATTAGCTTATATCTGTTATTAAACCATTTTTTACTGTGACTGTGTTGCCATCTCCATTTGTGAAACTTGTTGTTATCCCTGCACTTCCATCTGATGATTCAAACCCTCCGCCTTTTATTGTTCCGAGAGTGGAAACATCTCCTTTTAATAGAGTTGTTATAATATCATCATTCCCTAGCACAACGGAATTTGAACCAATTCCTACTGCACTATTTCCAATCACTGTTTCATTTGTATCTCCGTCTGCAAGAGCTTTTGTGTTTGTGCCGATAAAAGTATTATATGTTCCTGTTTCATTAGCTGTTACTCCGTCTGCGATGAAACGACCAGCATTAAAGCCTAAACCAAAGTTATAGTTTCCTGTGGTGTTGGAGCAGAGAGAAGCATATCCATTAGCAGTGTTATAGCTTCCTGTGGTGTTGGAGCGGAGAGATTGATATCCATTAGCAGTGTTTCTTTCTCCTGTGGTGTTGGGGCGGAGAGAATACGCTCCATTAGCAGTGTTTCTTGTTCCTGTGGTGTTGGAGTAGAGAGAATTATATCCATTAGCTGTGTTTTGGGTTCCTGTGGTGTTGTAGCGGAGAGAATTATATCCATTAGCTGTGTTTTGGGTTCCTGTGGTGTTGGAGAAGAGAGAATTATATCCATTAGCAGTGTTATAGCTTCCTGTGGTGTTGGAGTAGAGAGAATTATATCCATTAGCTGTGTTTTGGGTTCCTGTGGTGTTGGAGCGGAGAGAATACATTCCATTAGCAGTGTTATATCTTCCTGTGGTGTTGGAGTAGAGAGATTGATATCCATTAGCAGTGTTTTGGATTCCTGTGGTGTTGGAGCGGAGAGATTGATATCCATTAGCAGTGTTATAGCTTCCTGTGGTGTTGTAGTAGAGAGAATTATTTCCATTAGCTGTGTTTTGGGTTCCTGTGGTGTTACTATACCCTGCTCCTATTCCTACAAAAGTATTATAATTTGCTCCTGTGTCCAAGCTACCTCCTCCATCTCCTAATATTAGAGTACCAATATAAGCCGTTGGCATATAAGCCACCTGTGTTCCGTTTAGAGCAATCTTACCTGCGACATCTAGTTTTTGAGCAGGAGTTGTTATTCCTATACCTACATTATCAGTTAATGTCGCTGGATAGATATAACCATTTATCGCGTCTCTGTCCCAATAAGAAGCTCCTCCTGCATCTGCCCATTTTACACCTAATGTTTCCCCTGAATCAGCAGTCAAAACTTGGTCGTTAGTTCCTACTGGTAGTCTAGCGTCTAGCGTAGAATATCCATATAAATCTCCCTTGGTTGTTAGAGGACTTGCTCCACCATTGTCATCTACATATTTCTTAGTAGATAAATGTGCGTCAGCAGTCGGTGTTATTCCACCCACTACCCCAGTAAATGCTCTAGTGCCATCTACTAGAGAATATTGAGTATGGTCATCAGCATCAAGTCCTGTTAAAGCTCCATGGTCTGAAGTTGAAACTTCAGTTCTTGAAATTGTTTCACTTCTCCAATCTATATAATCATCTCCCTCATCAGTTGAAACTACCTTAGCATTTACTGTACTTACGTAACCAGTATTTGTTTGAAAAATAATAGTAGCTATTGGTCTAATTTCTGGGAATAAAAGGTCGTCTAAAACTAAGCTTCTAATCTCTGTCAACGCTCCTTGCCTAGCCAATCTTTTTGTGTTGTATTCCGCCTGTCCCATAATAGCTATCATCGGGGTGTCTTTTTCTGTGGTAGCAAAAATATGGCATAAAACAAAGTCATTATTATCAACCTCTGTTAATTGCCAAGCTCCACCAGTAAATTCGTTCCAAGCCAACCTAGTTGCATCAGTATTATCAAAAGTCCTAACTGAAAACCCAGCCACTACTGTTTTGTTCCATTCTCCTGTTCCTGTTTGATGATAAATAGGACAACCAGTTGTTGGTAGAACAGCAGTAGAAGGCAAATATAAATCTTCATCAGAAACTGCTCCAGAATCAACCCCAAACTGAGCATCTACTGTAATACCTGTCCCATCTACACTAAAAGTATTCAAACCTAATCCTGAAACATATCTTAATCCTTCTAAAAAATGTAAATAAGCATGAGTCTCTGGAGACATTACTTTTCCGTGTCTTTCTTCTCCGACATAAATTGCTGTAGCAGTTGAGGTGTCCCAATAAATAATACATGCTATTGCCTGTCTTCTAATGATACTACCAATATCTCCCTCTGTTGGGTTAGCCATTGAAGTCAAAGTGTCGCCAACATAATAAATTACATGTATGCCCTCTTTAGTGTTGTCTATTTGCACAGTGTCTCCAGTTGAAACATATTTAATGCCCTCCACCCAATAAGTGAAGTTCGTAGCAGTTGGTTGAATTGAAAGTGTGTAAGTACCATCATTCCAAGCTAAAGTAGAGTCATCTCTATCTTCAAATCCATTAGCTTCCCATTCTTCCCTTGTAGTTAATTCTGTTAGGGCTGTTTCCACCTCTATACCTGTGAAATTCTCAGCAACATCTTCAATCGGTACATCAACTGCTGAAACTTGGTTTGCCCCAGTTCCCCAATCAATATGGGTATCATTTATAGAGTCAGTACTTACCTCTGCCTTCAATCCAGAAGCAGAATCAGTTAAGTCTATAGTAGCTGAGTCTTCATATTTTAAATCTGCAGTAATATTATAAGTGTTTAGAGTCAAATCAAGCGTGTTTGTATCTGTTACTGTTGTGGACTCAGATACCTTAGAATTGTTAGATACTATTTCGTCGAATTTATCTTTAGTCAATACTCCTGCTCTTGAGGCTGATGCAGAGACTAATGTGGCATTTGTTCCATCGCTTGAATTTACATCAACTGTAGTTGTCGTGGATGTTCCCTCTGATAGATTAGTTGATACGTTTGTTAATTTTGCTGTATTATCTATGACATTCTGTGCTGTTACTGTTGAAGTTTTAACTCCCTTAGCCCCACCGTCTCCTTGTACTAAAGTTTCATCTGTTAAATTAACAGCTGCAGTCACATCTCCACTCCCTGCTGGAGTTTGCCAAGAACAAGTACCATCTCCATCCTCTCTTAAAAATTTTATTGCTCCACCTTCTCCAGTGGATTTAACTACTATTCCTTCTGGAGCACCACCAGCGTTATCATCAACATATTTTTTATTAGCTACTTGATAATCAGTTGTTGGAGCTAGGCTTGGAGTGATTGGGAAGTTTCCGAAAATCTGAACCTTAGCACTATCATCCCAAAACATTTCACTTGTTTCTGTGTAAATCCATTTACCAAGAGTAGCATCCCAAAAAGCCATCTGCCCTTGGGTAGTTCCGTCTAATATATTTTCTTTGCTTACAAAGTCAAAGTTCGATGTAAAGGGGTTAAAAAGTATACTCATTTAAGTCTTAGTTACTGTTGATAAATTATTACTGCCATCATAGGCCAGTGTTAAAGTTGCCACCACATCACCTCCTGAGCCACCAATTTTATATATTACTGTCTCAATCTCTCCGGCACCATTTCCAGCTGCAACATAAGTCAGAGCAACATAATCATATTCCCCAATCTCAAAACCAACCAACTTTTCAAGTTCAGTTATAATATCATCCTGTTTCTCCTCAGTGGCAGGGTTAATAACCGCGTCTAACGTATTTAATAATTTTGCGAATAGACCTGTTCTCATTATATATTCTTAGGAATATTATCATTATCTAAATCCTCAAACTCAGGAATGGTAACATCCCATTTAACTTTAGGCATATCCATATTTGCCTCTTTATAAGCTTCTTGTAAAATATCAAACAACCTCCTGATCTCGTGTCCTTTCTTAGATAAATTAAATCTATAACCTCTCATTCCTTCAAGTTTTTTAGTTTCAGTTTTTTGTTTCTTTGTAATTTCTTTTAAACCACCCTCAGCTTCAACAACATCTTCGAAAGTACTAGACAATTCTTGTGACTTAGCTTTTATCTTGTCCTTGAATGATTCTATTTGAGATTTATAACCAGCGATAGATTCTTTTAGACCTTTCTCTTTCTTACCAATTTCAACTAACGATTCTTTCTTCTCTTTCAAATCATCTTCTAGTGAATCAATAGAATGTTCTAATTTCAAATTACTAGATAATAATTCTTTATTAGTAGAGATACTATCATCTAACTCCATATTAATATTATCTAACTTACTACTTTTAGATAATAATTCTTTATTAGCGACAATCATCCTATCATTAATTCTTTTAACATTTTCCTTCAAATCTTTTTCCATTCTTTCTTTTTGATCAATAACTGTAATATCAAGACCAGCTATTTCTTCTTCTAAAAGAGATACTTTATTTTTTTTGTCTTTTAAATCATTATCTATTTTTTCTACTTTAAAAGTTTGTTTATGAAATTTATCTGATAACTTATCAAAATTAATAGACAAATCATCTAACCTGTCTTGCTCATCTTTTTTTAATTTCTCTATTTTTTTAATATCAGAACGCAAATCTTCTTTCTTTTTCTCATCAAAATTTATAGAAATAGCTAATGATTTTTGTATTTTTTTTAGTTGTTCTAAATTCATATTTTTTTATTTATAATTAACATCTAAAAGCACATCAGCCGCAGCACCAGTAACTGTATATTCTATTTTCATTTTTTCAGCACGATTAGTTGGAGCTGAGAAATGATGATACTCAGTAGATGAAGCATAAGTTAATTGAGTCATTGCTGATGGAGTAAAAGTTGTTACATTCCCACTAACAGCTCCAGTAGCTTCAACGTACCATCCAGTTGTAGAAGCAATATCATCATAAGAGTAATAATAATAAGCTTGGAATGTTGGTGGTGTGCTAGTTGAATGTAGATATAATGTTAAAAATATATCATCAACACTAGATATATCCACCTCAATAGTAGATGACGCGCTATCAGCTGCTTTATAAATTATCCCAGTTGACGTAGCTATGGCAGTCGGATCATCTGAAGTGCTAGATAAATAATTGTCCCAAGCACTATAAATATAAGATGGCGAACTAGACCTACTACCTAAAAAATTATTTGATTTTAACAATATTACTAATACAGCGAATATAATAACAGCTATAATAAGTAATATTTTATTAGTTTTTTTCATATATATAAATTAATATTAATCGAATAATGAAACTTTTGCGTTCATCTTTCCAGCAGTCCAAGAACTTTGTAATACTGTCATCCATTTCATACCATTTGTTTCTAATTCAAATGTCACTGATTCATCTGTACCAGTAAATGTATAACCTGAACTTCCAGCGTAAGATGTTCTACCATTTAAATCAGTAATATCAGCATAAGTCCATCCATTAGTTGAACTAGCAGCTGCATTAAAGTCAACATCATCCTGATTAGATATTTTTACTTTAATATTAAAAGCTGCATTTGAAGCTGTAGAAATAGATAAATCGACTACCTCACCATCTCTAACCATGATTACTTTACCTTTTAAATAGAATGTGTGTGTTCCCGATCCAGCGGCGGTTATATCTACTACTGGGCCACCTTGAGTTGCTGAAACTTTAAATGTATCAGTTGTAACATCACGAACATAATAATCTGTGCTAGCAGATAATCCAGTTGGCAATGTTGCGCTTGATGCTACTTGAATTAAATCTTCATTAGATAATCCATGAGCAGCTGAAGTTATAATGTCTGTAACGGCGGCTGTAAATGCAGCTTGCAGAGCAGCTGCTACGCTAAAAACTTTTAATTCCTCTGCAACAAAATTTCTTCCCATATTTTTATTTATTAATTAATATATTTAATCTCCTTATAAGAGAGGATATTTAATCCTCTCGTTAAGAAGACTAAACTAAAACGTGTTCACCTCCTTTTAATATTTTTATTTTTCTTTTTATTCCGTTAATGACTTCGCTATACTCAGAAATTACTTCTTTACCAGCGAACTCGTTTTTCTTTCCTTTAGGTTTTTCAACTGGTTCATCTTCTTCATCTTCGACTGGTTCATCTTCTCCTACTTCCTCATCTTCGACTGGTTCATCTTCTTCCTCTTCGACTGGTTCATCTTCTTCCTCTTCGGCTGGTTCGTTTTCTTCCTCTTCGACTGGCAAAAGTAATAACAATTCGTCTTTTTTAGACTTTGGATCAAACTCAATTTCGAGTCTCTCCAATTCCTCAATTATTTCTTTTTTTGTCATAATGTTTTTCTTATGACTCCCTCCCCCTTATTGGAGGAGGGAGTTAAAATTAAACGTAATCAATTATTCGTAAGTTGTACTGTATGAATTTGCTTTCTTTAATGTAGTAGTAACTCTTAGATAACCAGTTCCAGTTTCACTTCCGTCAGTAGTTCTCATACAATCAGCTGTTGTACATTTGATTATAAGTTTTGAACTATCTTCAAGAACTACTCTTTGTGTAGAACTAGCATATCCAGAATATGAACCAACTACAGAACCGATAGCAGTATTCAAATCCATTGTGGTTGCTTTAGGAAAATTATCAACATCAACAGCAAATACTACTGTTGATGTTCCATAAGTATCTCCAGAAGTTACCACCTGAATTTGAGTTCCGGACGCTATAGTTAATGCACCCATTTCAATAACAACATTTTCTACCAAGAAGTCTCCAGTAACAACATTTGTTACATCTGCTCCAGTAGTAGAAATATCATCATATTCAATCTTTTTAGTGATTATAAATTCTCCATTTTGGTTACTAAGTCCAAGCTCTTGCTCTACAGCAACAGGCTCTTCTTTAGATAACTGCAAAATTTGGATAATTTGGTCTAAAATATCACCACTAGATTGTGCTTTAACTACATTAAATCCAACAACTAATACTAATACAATCGCTACAGCCAATACTGAATACGCTCCAATTCCTCGTAATTTTTTGTTCTTCATATTTATGAATTAGAATTAATTAGTTTATGATGTTGGACAACTCATGATTAAACCTCTAGCTGAAACAACAGCGATTCCATAAGACATACGTGAACCATAAGTCCAGTTGTCGTTATGAACATCATCTCCATTATTTCCAGAGCTAGGTGTTTTTAAGTTGTTTTCTTCCCAAACTCCAAAGTGAGCCTGAAGTTTTCCAGATGCTACGATTCCCCACCATCTTCGTTTTGTTGCATCGTATGCTCCATTAGCATCAGTGGCAAGTTTAGGTAATATAACATGTTTATATCCAGTATAAGTATTAACTACTCCCGGATTAGCTTGATCAATGTCAGAAGTACTTTGTAATACTTTTCTAACTTCTCTAACAGTAGCAGCGTCTTTACCTGTAATAATAGTATTAAACATCAACTCTCTAGTTTCTCCAAAGTTGTTTAAAATATTAGTATTAGCTAAAGTTTCCGCTGCTTCTAAAGCTCCCGGTGAAAATACTGGATCGCTAGTAACTCGATTTCTCCAAGTACTAGAAGAGTGCTTTAGTGTGTGTTCTGCATAAGCGGTTGCTAAACTATCACCAGTAGTTACATCAACTGAGTCACCATCCATATTGTCATATTCAGTAGATGTTGCAAAACTAAATCTATGAGTTAAATCTAGTTCTTTTCTTTCTGGACAATAATGATTTAATGAAGTGATTTTAGCCATTATTTCTCGGTCTTTACCTGTTGATCTCATTTTGTAAGTAATATCAATCTCAGCGGCTCTACGTGTCCAATACATTGTCTTTGTATAACCATGAGCAATATTAACTTTATGTGCGTCTTCGCCTTCATCCATTCCTCTAGCAAAAGTCTCAGTGTCCATTTCGTCAAATCGTTTAGAATCACCGGTCCCAGAAGGAATAGAAGATTTCATGAAAAGTTGTTCAGCGTTTCGTGGTTCAAATTCTTGATACATCACGAAACTTTTTGTGATTAAGTCTGTCAACTCATCAATAGCAAGAGCGCTAATTAAATTTGTCTGCATATTAATTAAAAGTTTAGTTTATTAAATGTACCAATGTTTAAGTTGAAACCACATGATAAACATTCGCTAAAGCATTTACCATGAAAATACCTTCTGTAGCAGAAATATATTTCACACAAGTAACTACTAATTTTGATGTATTAGCAACATCAACTGACTCAGCATTAGCAAGATCCATAGTGGTTCCTTCTTTTGCAGCAGTTAATGTTCCATCGACATCATCACACCTAACTAAATCTCCCGGACTTAGCAAATCAACCATGATTTCTCCAGCAGTTGCATATCTGTCGTCTGTTGAAGGTAATTCTTCAGCAGCAATACCATAATGGTCGCCAGAAGTAGCGTCAGCTGGAATAAAAGCACCTGATCCATTTGCATATATCAAGTCGCCTTTATTATAATCGGTTGAGATTGCGTTTGTTAAGGGGTATAGTCTAGGTCTTCCTGTCTCTCTTATAAACATAATCTTTATGAATTATTCGATTAATAAAGATTCTCTCAATACGTTTTTAAACGAGGTTTCTTCCTCGGAAAGAATGAGGTTGTTGACTATGGCCCTCGCCACGAAGTTTTGTTATCATTGGACTCAGATAACGTGAGATTACAGTACTTAAACTTTTTAAGTACTGAGTATCTTACTTATCTTTTTTCATTTTAGCGTCTATATCTTGTAAAGTAATTTCGAATGGATGTTTACCCCAGAAATTAGTTAAAGCGATATTCTTTGATAATTCTAGTGAACCAGTTAAAGCATTTTGAGCTATACTAATTCCCTGTCTCATTAATTGAAATATCAACTCAACCTCTCCCTCAATAACATTTTTCTTGAACATCAACTCTATCATTTTTCCAACCACTTTCTTATACTTCTCAGGTTCTTTTTCTATATCTCTATCACCGAGCCTAATATCTGAAGTGACTATAATTTTCAATAAATCTTTAGCCAATTTAGATTGCTCTTCTGTTGTACTATTTTCTTCTTTTTTCTTTTTCATATATTAAGCGTTTAAATCATTAACATTTATTTCTCTTTTCTCTCCATTAGGAAGCAACACAGTATCAATATCGTTAGAAGAAGTTACTTTCTGCATCATCTTATTCTTAGTCATAACAGTTTTATAATCTATAACCGTTTTAATTCTAATTAATCCTTTTTCTTCAACCACTTTCTTTTTTTCAGTTTTTAAAACTGGAACAGTAATTTCAGCAGATTCTTCAAAGAAACGTAGATAATCAACCTTCCTCTTTGTTTCAGTCCCATCTTCATTTAATAAAGTAATTTCCATCATCATTCTATCTTCCCTTCTTACTTCATCATACTTTTTCCAAACACCATCTTTTCCTATCTCCTTATTATAATGAATAACTATTTTACCATCATACATTCTTAACCTCACATCACGTTGCTTATCTGCTTCATCATCAACGACATCATCACCAAGTAAAACCTTTGTTTTTTTGCTATCTTTTTCAAGTAATTTTACTTTAGCCTCTAAGCTCTCCAAAAGACTCTTAGGAACTTCCACAGTCTCCTCTCCTTTTTGTTTATCATCACCCATAGTAGGGATTAAATTTTTTTCATCAGACATATCTTTATAAGTTAATAATTATTTTTTATCATCTACTTTTGCTTTTGTGTTTGCTTCAGGAACTATTTCCTTCAACATTTCTTGCCCCTCTGGTGTCTCAGAAAATCCTTTGTCTCCCTTATCTCCAGCGTTAGTTGGTGGCTGTCCACCAAGATTGTTATTAGCAATTTTAACATCACTAATATTTTGTCCGGGGAAAGCTAAAGCTTCAGCAATAGGTACGTTATCTTTTAATGTACCACCAGTGGCCATTAACTTATTAAGATAGTGTTCGACTACTTTACTATCTTCTTCTTTATACTGTGAAAGAACTTTGTCTTTTTCAGTCGTAGACATGGCGCTAGTGATGCCTTCATTTATCTGCTTCTTAATCTCCTCAGCAGTCACCGGTTTATCGCCATTAATTAGGTTCCCATCATCATCGTGTTCAAAACCTAACTCTTTTAATTTCTTAGCATCAGCCTTTCCTTTGGCACGATACTTCCCAAAATTTGGGTTAGCATTTTCTTTAAACTCTTGAAGTTTCTCCTCAATAGTTTGTCCTTCTTTTGCTCCAACTTCTTTAGAAAAGTTACTTAAAGTTTCTTTTCTCTCCTTGTTTTTTACGGCACCCTGTTTATAACCTTTGACTTCGTCTTCGGTATAAACAGTTTCTTTTGTGCCATCATCTAACTCAATTTCTTTTGGCATAATTTTGTTACTCATTACACGTCACTTGCAAGCTGACGGAGCTGTGAGTATTAATTATAATGTTTATTATATAAATCGTCTAAACGATCACTTTTTTGTGTTATTTCTCCATCCTCTAAATTTATATCCTCAATTCTTTGTTTTAATAATTCCAAGGCATTTATTGTCATTCTAGCTCCCAATGTCTTCTCATGGTTAGGAGATTTCTTTGCACAATAATTCACGCAGTCAGCTATAATACTATTCACTTCATTATTAAATGCTTTATTTTTCAATATATCTTTCGCACTTCTATGATAAATTTTTCTACCTTCTTCAGATTCTATTTGGCTAGCGTCATACCATTTTATTCCCCGCCCTAAAACTTGCTCAAC
>Ga0307990_1004159_pt1 | contig 10723 bp, 7 predicted proteins | sample EllFjometagen129_FD_203168 | JGI IMG/M metagenome (GOLD analysis project Ga0307990, IMG submission 203168) | Marine microbial communities from Ellis Fjord, Antarctic Ocean - #129 | ecosystem: Environmental > Aquatic > Marine > Unclassified | place: Southern Ocean | collected 2014-10-08
TGCGAAACAACGAGCCCTGATGCCCAACCCCATTCATCGGCTGTATCCGCCCAAGTGTATCCAACCTGGCCTCCTGTACTAAAATCCAGCCCTCTACCGTTATTGTTGACACCGGGTTGGCGTGCATACACAATACCTGTCCAATCAGCCGGGTCTTGCTCTATCTTTACCCAGGCAGTTATTGTGATGGTATTAGTAGTAATATTCAACGCAGGTATTTCCACGTCATCATCCGTGCCATCAAGAGACAGAGCACCGCCTATTTTTCCTTCAATTCGGGTGGGATCATCGATGAGAGTGGCGTCATTGCCATTACCTGAACCGTCAACAGCAACAGTCCCAGATATCTCATCTAATTCCCAATGCCCTACAAGTTCCGCCTGCGTCACACCTCCAAATAGACCTAATGCCACAACCATAATACAGCAATGAACCAATGCCTGTCTCATAGTACTCCTCCATTCATAAAGAATGTGTCCATTGAAAATCGAATGCCAACACAGCAGCCAATATTGATAGATCTCTACTCATACGCTCATTTCTATTATCGCAAACAAACATCAATAAGTGAACGACCATGCCCACAGGACATGGCTTCAATTGACCCCTGAAAGGGGTTTCAATACGGAATCCGCTGGCGCGGACTTGTTCTAACAGATCCCTCGGCAAGCTCGGGATGACAAGTCACCTTGAACATTTAATCAGCGGTCGCATTCGACTCTGTCATTCCGAAGCACTGAGGAATCTATTAAGAAAGCCCCGCGAAGCGGATCAACTCTGACCATGCCCACAGGACATGGTTTTAATCGCAAAATAAACCAACCATTTGCGTAAAATGACACCTAGTCACTTTGTGGTTCTGGAAAGCTATTTTCCGGTACAGTTTTTGTATTCCATTCATTCAGCATGCGTTCTATCTTCGACACGTCAAAATCCGCAGGTGGTGACCCAAGCCATCTCAGTAATTCCTTGGCAGTGGGTGTTTCTGAGGGAATACCGGCTGAAGGAATGTTGACGTGTGCCAACCAGGCAATGGCATTCAGCATCAAGGTACGCACATCATTGTGGCCCCAGTTCCAGTGGTAGTGACCACCAGAGAAGCCAAATCCGCGTCCCCCATCGGCCCGCTCAAATGCCCAGGCCAAATGCTGAGGTTGCGCCAACTCAAGGACCTCTTTGCGCACATCAGGATTGTTTGAATGAGGCCCGTCTGAACGCCTGAGAGTTTCTGCGGGCGGTAATACCGACAAAAGTGGCTGTACCCCCTTGGACCCAGGGACAAATCGCATGTGGTAATACCACTCATCCTGAATTGCAAAGGGCTTGACACCCCGCGTTATGGGATGCTTTGGCAAGCTCTTGATGTTTGCATGCCACATGGGGTTGACTGACCAGCCCGGTTCGTAATAGCCGCCGATCCCATTCAGAAACAAGGGGACCATGTTCTCAGTGGGTGGCATCAAGGCGTAGTGCAAGAATCCGAGCCCCACGCCTCGCTCAATCAATTCGTCCAGGATGTTCGCGTGCCCCCTGACAATATGCCCATCACCACCGTCACCATAGATGACAACAGTATCGACATCATCAAACACGGCACTATCAACCGGCCAGTGATCAGCCATTACCTCGGCCTTGATGTTGGGCGATCCATTCAGGCAACTGGCCAGGTATTGGCAACCCGCCGCATGCCGATGATCACCAAAGGCATGGGATGACCTGCCCGCAATGAACAAGACTCGTTTTGGCAGAGGCGGTTCGCTGCCCCAGGCACTGCATGCCGATGTCAGAACACCGGCTCCGCCCATGGCCAAAAACCTACGCCGCGTTAAACACAACTTTTGGGTCTCTTTCATGCGAATACCCTTTTTACACCCTCTTATCCATCTGTGGGAATGTTGAGTTCACCCAAGGTCTTGCGCAACCATGCAAGGGATTTTTCGATCATGGGACCGCCGGCGCCTTCACATTCCATGCTCAGCACGCCGTCAAAGCCTCTATCTCTCAGAATGGCCAACACCTTCTTGATATTTTCGGCATTCACACCGTCACCGATAGCGCATTGACTCACAGCAATACCTGTTTGTTCACCACGCGCGGCTGCAGCCAGAGACTGACTCACGTCTTTGATGTGAGTGTGCGTAATTTTGTCTTTGAACCGTTCACAAAAGGCCACGGGATCTTGCCCGGCAATGTAGGTATTGCCCGTATCCATGTTCATACGCAAATAGGGTGAATCACAAAATGCCAGCATCTTGGCCATCATGTCCGGCTTGGTGGTGAAATAGCCATGCACTTCAATGCTGATGATTATCTCATAGGCCTCTGCCACCTCAATAATCTGGCCGTAACTACGTTTCATGATCTCCATGGCTTCATTGTCAGACAGGCCTTCGGGTTTATGAAGTCCGTCCGTGGTGGCAATACGTTCACATCCGGCCAGCTTGGCCCAGGGGATGGTCTTGAGCACATAAGGGACACCATAAATGGGCCCTTCCTTGCCAGAAAGCGGAAAGGCCGCGTCGACCTGAGAAAACTGCACACCATATTAGTCCATCTTCTTGCGCAATAGTATTGGATCTTCATAGAGCGCGATATGCGGTTGATACCCCAAACCATGTATCCAGCTTACCCCATCAATCACCCCACATTCAATACGATGCACGTTGTTGGCTTGGGCCCACTCCAGACATTTCTCAAAGTTCCAATACGCTGAATTAAAGGCGTCCGTGTGAAATCCAATTCTCATCATGGGGTTTTCCTTCTTTCTTTCAGACGACGCCCCTACTGCAGCCACACCAGCAAGTGTTGCTGAAGCGGCGGCCACAAATTCACGTCGTGTTAAATTTGCACTGTTCTTTGACATCTTCATATCCTTACCCGGAAAACCCGGAGCTTTGTACTGTGTTATGGTTTTATCCCGGAAGTCCATGCCGTGCCACGACGAAACAACTCAGCCGCCCCTTGATTGCTCAAGGCATTGACGTCATGCCCCAAAACACAGTGAAATACCTTGCCCTTGCCATGCTTCAGCACGAAGGCCATGGGGTAGACTTTTTTATCAACTTTTGATATGGCACTGGCCAACACCTTGATGGGCACGTCGCCGTCAAGGCAGGTGTACAGCTCATCGGTGATGGCGAAATCCTTCATACCAGTGGTGATTGGGTGCTTTTGATCAATGATGTTCACGGTAAACTCGCCAAATGGATCATGCCCTCGCAGCTTGGGATTCCAGGCACGCCCGGCCAGTTGGGTGAAGTCGTCCTTGAATTCCTGAAAGGCGCCACAGGCAAAATGGACCAATACGAGGCCGCCGCCGTCTCGAACAAAACGGGTCAGATTATCAAAGGCCTGGCGTCCCGGCACATTGGGATCATAGTTCTTGAAGTGCATGACCACGGCATCATACTGTTTCAGATTGATAGCTTGTAGCTGGCCCAAATCCTCAACCATGTCCACGTGAAACCTTGAATCAGACACGTAAATTGATTTGAGTATGGGCGCAGTTTGTTGCCATTTATGTCCCGGATAATCTTCTCCAGTGAGTATCAAGAGTCGTTTTGATTTGGCAGCAGACTGTGGATTGGCCAGGCACCCCTGCACAATCCCCACCAACAGAAGAATAAAAATGAGCTTACGTTTCATGAGTAACCTTCCAATCTTACATTGAGTGAACGACCATGCCCACAGGACATGGTTTCAATTGCCCCTGAAAGGGGTTTCAATACGGAATCCGCTATCGCGGACTTGTTCTAATAGATCCCTCGACAAGCTCGGGATGACAAGTCACCTTGAACATTTAATCAGCGGTTGCATTCGACCCTGTCATTCCGAAGCACTGAGGAATCTATTAAGAAAGCCCCGCGAAGCGGATCAACTCTGACCATGCCCACAGGACATGGTTTTACTCGAAAAATAAAACGCGATTTTCAACTGAAGTTTTGCAGACTCCAAATTTTCAGGTTTCAGTTCACAGTTTTCGGTATGAAAAACAACCTTTTCTGACTACTGACCACCACAGCCCGGCCTGCGGCCGGAACCAAAAGAAATACTAAACCACGAAGAAACGAAGAGCACGAAGGGGGTTACTCACGCTTTGCTTCGTGTTACAACAAAACAACTTGTTGTTTTTTGTGATCGACATTTAAAGGGGCAAGTTATAAAACTTACATTAACAATGGTTTATAAACGTTTCTTACAGAACCAATTTTTCATCTGTCACAGAAGCGTTCCCTCTACTACACAGTTTTTTGGGAAACTACGAAAAACGCGAAATGCCGCGAAAAGGCTGTCGCCTCAGTTCTGATCTTTCGCGTATTTTCGCGTATTTCGTAGTTGAGAATCCCTTGGCTGCGGCCGAAGGCTGCGCCATGTCCTTCGTGTCCTTCGTTTCTTCGTGGTAAAATACTCCTTTGTGCGAAGCACGAACAGTTATCGGGAAAAACTCTCCAGTTCTTACGACCTTGTAATACAGGGCTTTTTTCAAAACGTCCAGTTTTAAGACATCGTCTCTTTGGCTTGAAGCTCCGGCACAGGCTTGCCGAGTATCTCCAGCAGTCCGGCCACTAAGTTCTCCTGCGCCTGGGGATGGGCAATATGGGGTTCAAACGTGGCCCGTTGTTTGATCCCCTCCATGGCAGCAAGCATCATATCAGCCCCTTCGCGCGCATTGTCCACCTGCAACTGGCCCGACGCCTGGGCACCCAGGGTTAAACCCACATACATTTCCCGCACCGTACTGTAAAACTGGGCCCAACCCTGACGCACATCAGCAAAACGCAAAGACAGGGCAAATACCTCGGTGGTAAAAACACGGCTCCGCTGGTCGATCACACAGGTATGAACAGAAAGCTCCAGCACACGACGCAAACGTTCCAGAGGATCAATAATCGTGGCAATTTCACAATGAACCCTTTCCTGATACGTACGGTAATAATGGGCGCAGGCCGCAAGAATCAGTTCATGCTTTGATTTGTAGTGACAATAGATCGAGCCTTTGGTGACCCCCGCCTCGGTCGCAATCTGATCCAGACTGATCTTGTCAAAACCATGGGTGGCAAACGTTTCAAAGGCCGTTTCAGCCAGTCTTCCAGGCATATGTGGTGCTTTACGTGGCATTGAACTCCCTTGAACTTCTCACAGAAACTCATTCCATATAATACTGGGCAGTTTTCTATTTTCAATCAAAAATACACCTTTTTATCCTGTCAAAAACCTTTCTATCATTTACATACCCATTAGTATCAATCGAATTCCGCTAAGACGTGTGTCGGAGAATCCCGTCGTCGGCCCGAGAGCGAGCGGTTTTGTGACTGGCAAGGACAAAAAGCAGGCGATGTCGGTGTATATCGTCGATACAGTCGGACGCTGTCCAGTCGCAAAACAAGCCGCTCGAAGCCAGATCGGATTCTCCAACAGGCTCCTAGATTGGGCATTTATTTTTGAGTGACCCCTTAACATGAAATGAAAACCACCGCCGCAAACTGCGCAACCTGGTTAGTATTTTGCGTAAAGTGGCGTTTGCATGCCTCACTCTATGATGTATGATACTGCGACATGTGTTGTTTCCTGGGAATACTACGCACACAATTGAAGCGTGGTCTGACCTGATGACCTGATTCAGTCAAGACAGTTTTGAAGCGACAGTAGCATAAGAATCATATGCCCGCCACAGACTTCACGACGCAGTGAGTCTGGCTCTTGAATAGGCGATTGTCTTGAAAAATCGACTTTCCTAACAGTAGAACCATGGATGACTGGAGAATGAACGTATGACAAAACGAGAAAATCTGTTGAAGTTATACCGGCGTCAAGGTACTGAAGAGATCCCAGTGGGCATGCATTTCTGCCCATCGCAGGAAGAGGAATTCAGACGTCGCTACCCGAACAAAGAGAGCTATCTCGACCATTTTGGCGCACCATACCGCATCATCTATGACCCGGGCTTCCCGTGGAATTTCGATGCCAAGTGGCGTGTACCCAACCGCGAACAGATCAACTGGATGCAGTATTATTCAGAGGACGAGTTCCAGAGGGACAAGAAGTTTGATCTGTGGGGCACGGCCCACGAAAAGGGCTCAGAAGCGGCTATCCACATGACCCAAATGCACCACCCGTTAAAGAATGCGAATTCACTTGAAGACCTTCAGGCCTATCCGTGGCCCGACTTTTCGACGGTTGATTTTTCCTATCTTGACGACGAAGTGAAGGCCATTCACGACAAGGATCTAGCAGCATTTGTCTGGGCCGAATGCACCATATGGGAAACAGCATGGTATGTGCGTGGCATGGATAATCTGATGATGGATATGGCCATGGAGGACCCAAAGGCGACCTGGCTGCTCGACATGATTACTGACAAGGCCTGCGAACGAGCACGCGCTTTTGCAGGAGCCGGGGCCGATATCCTGGGGCTTGGCGATGACGTGGGTATGCAGGACGCGTTAATGATGTCCCAGACGATGTATCAGCAATGGCTCAAGCCACGCTTAGCCAAGGTGATTGCAGCAGCCAAAGAGATCAAGCCGGATATTCTGATTAGCTACCATTCCTGCGGCTATGTTACGCCGCTAATTGACGACTTTATCGAGGCTGGCGTGCACATTCTCAATCCAGTGCAACCCGAGTGTATGGATTTCAAGGAAGTCTTTGCAGCCTATGGCGGACGCATTTCATTCAATGGCACCATCGGAACACAGCAATTGATGCCCTATGGCACCGCAGAAGAGGTAAAGGCGGAGGTCAAGCGTAACCTCGAAATCGCCGGGGACCAGGGCGGACTCTTCTGCTGCCCCACTCATATGCTGGAACCCGAAGTGCCCTGGGAAAATATCGAGGCCTATGTGCAGGCCTGCCGTGAGTTTGCAGAGTCGCCACCCCAGTGATGGAGACGTGCTTTCTGGAGACAATGAAATCAGTGAGTGATTCTCAGTTTAGAATTTGTTAGGAGTTGTTGATATGGCGTTATTCAAGAGACTATCTGGATCTTTGGCCCTGCTCTGTATTCTGGCATCTACAAGTGCATTGGCCAATGACATCGATGGCTATTACAGAGTTGCCTATGACAATTGTGGTGTGTCAGGTGAGCAGAGTCATATGCGTGTGGGGAATAGCTATGCCTATCCACTGAAAGACATTCCCATTGAGAAGGTGGCCAAAGACAGTCCTGCACGCACTGTCGCATTTGACACAAAACATGTCATCTTGAGCTATGAGGGATTACCTGTGGAGGCTGCGTATAAACTGAAACTAACATTGCTTTCAGATGCGCCGCGATGCCAGACCATCACTCTGAATGGCAAGCCTGTTGAGCGTCAGTTTGAGTTAAAAAAAGGAAAGGTTTATACACTCACCTATGATCTGCCCAAGCGAGCATGTGCCCAAGGTCGACTTGACGTAAGAATTAAACATGAGAGCGGACCCAATGCGGTGCTGTCCGAGGCCACCCTCTATTCAACGGCCAAGCGACTTGAACCGGTTTTGAGCATGTCTGCCAGTGGAAATTTTGATCGTCAAATCCGGGGCCATGTCCTGGACCTAAACAACAAGGCTCCGATTTCAAATGTGAGCGTGACAGTCAGCGTACCGAACACAGATTTGTCTTTGGATACCAAGACCGATCGGACGGGTGAATTCTGTGTCACAGTACCCGGCGACTGGCAGGCTGCTGCACAAAACGGATTGCTGGTCGAAGCAAAACTGGCTACCTCAAGTTTGAAGCAGATGATTGATGTGATTGAATTATTTCCCCCTCGATTGATTCCCAAGCCCACCCAGACAGGCAATGTACAGCACCCCATACTGAGCCTGGTGGGGACCTGGAAGTTCAGTCCTATGTCACCGGAAGACTTTCCAGAATGTGTCAATGAAGTGCAAACCTTCGCTGACATCAATGTACCAGGCGAATGGGTCATGCAGGGCTTTGACGTGCCCGAGGGCAAGGCCGCTGGTTATTACCGCGAGTTTGATGTGCCCACAGATTTTCAGGGAAGTCGGATCATACTCCATTGTGACGCGGTATACGCCCTGTCCGAAATCTGGATCAATGGTGAAAAGGTGGGTGTCCATGCCGGAGGTATGACTGCATTTCAGTTTGATATCACAGAACAAGTCAAAGCCGGTCACAAGAATTCGATTGCCATGAAGGTTATCAATGAGACGCAAACCGACGTACTGGCCAGCGGCAGTCAATACGCGGTTCACGCCTTGGGTGGAATCACACGCAAGCTGTATGTCCAGGCAATCCCCCAGGTGGCTGTCACGACCTTTGATATATCCACCACGTTTGACGCGGCGTATTGTGATGCAGACATTCATCTGGCCCTGGCCATAGAGAATGTCAGCAACGCTCTTTTCAAAGACGGAAAGATTCATTTCTCACTCAGGAAGAGCACGGGACAGCGTATTGAACTTTCTGAGCACAGTGTCAAACTTGGTCCAATTGCCGCAGACACACATCATCGTCAAGCTGTGACATTGCACGTGCCTCAACCCAAGACGTGGGATCCAGAGCATCCCCATCTCTATATCCTTGAGGGGACGCTGTACTCGGACAACAGGGTTGTGGAGGTGGTTCGCAGACGCTTTGGTTTCCGCCAGATAGAGGTGCGAGGCGACCGCGTGTTCGTCAACAATCATGAAATCAAGTTGCGAGGTGTATGTCGTCATGAAGTCCATCCTCTGCGTGGTCGAAGCCTCACGCCAGCGCAATGGCGTCGAGATGCCGAACTGTATCGGGCAGCGAATATCAATTACATCCGAACGTCACACTATCCACCGGCTGAGGAGTTCTTGGATGCCTGTGATGAACTGGGGTTGTTTGTCGAGTGTGAAGCCCCACTCTGCTGGGTGCAACATGGCGCCAATAGCAACTGGCGTAAATCGGGTTGGAATTATCTCGACCCCAACCTCTATGTCCCTTTATTACGGGCCAACCTGGAAAGCATCGCATTTAACCGCCGTCACCCCAGTATCATCATCTGGTCGCTGGCCAATGAATCCCGGTGGAGTCCTCTGTGGGCCAAGGTGCTGGAAGCCGTGGAGCAATATGATCCAACCCGGCCCACCACTTTTCACGATCAGTGCTATGGCGGTTACAACAATGCCGGCAGTACGGCACAAATTGCGAATATGCATTATCCCGGTCCCCGAGGCCCGTCCGAGGCGGCCAGCCAGGCACGCCCTCTCTTGTTTGGTGAGTATTGCCACTTGAATGCCTATAATCGGTATGAACTGGTGACTGACCCGGGATTGCGTGATGCCTGGGGACGTGGCTTCAAGGCCATGTGGGACAGCATGTACCAGACTCCAGGGTGCCTGGGCGGCGCCCTTTGGTCAGGCATTGATGATACGTTTCACCTGCCCTCGGGGCATACCGTAGGCTATGGTACATGGGGACCGATTGACGGCTGGCGCAGGCCCAAGCCCGAATATTACCATGTCAAAAAAACATATTCTCCAGTACGCATTTCTCAAGGCTCTCTGGAGGTGCCCCGTCCTGGTGACACTTTGATTGTACCTGTCGAGAATCGCCATGATTTTACCAATCTCAAGGAACTGAAGATACGATGGCGTATTGGACACAAAGCTGGAGATATTCAGGCTGACATACCACCTCGTCAAGCCGGCCAGCTTCACATAAAGACCGATCTGACACAGCTTGAAGGCCAGAGCCTTGATCTACAATTTATCCATCCTGAGCGAGGCCTTGTTGATGCGTATCTGTTGCCCATCGGAAAAACGTCGAGTCAAGACACACCGAAAATAACGTCTAATCAGACCAACCCGTCTTTAACCCTGACGGAGACGAAAAATGCCATAGTCATTCAAGGTGAAACATTGGCATATGAGATTGATCGACATAGCGGGCACATCATGCGTGCTCAGCTTAATGGGTTGCCTCGTCTGGTCGGCGGTCCGGAGCTTCTGGTTCTGCCCTTGAATGCCAAGGGAGGCACGCAGATGACCAAGGAGGCTCAGGTCTTTGCCCCCTTCACAGAAGTCTGTGCTGGACGTACCGTGAATAGCGTGACTGCCAGACAAGAAGACGGTCGTGTTGTCATAAACGTGAGCGACACCTATGCGCAGGCGCGCGGCGGGTATAGGCTTATCGTGGATTCTCAAGGTGGTTTAACCATCGAGTATTCCTATACGATACTACAGGAAGTCAATCCCCGTCAGTGGGGTTTGGTTCTAACAGTCCCCAAAGCACTTGACACCCTCAGCTGGAAGCGATCAGGATTGTGGACCGTCTATCCCAAGGATCATATTGGACGGCTATCCGGAAGCACTCCAACGTTTGTAGGAAATGAGCGTTGCGGACCGTCAGGACCTCGGACTCAACCAAACTATGCCTGGATGCTGGACAGCAGTGCATTGGGCACCCATGATTTCCGGTCGACCAAAGAATCGATCACTCAGGCCAGCTTAACAAACAACATGGATGGCGGCGTGTTTGTGCGATCCAACGGTGAGCAGCATGTACGAACCTGGGTGGACAATCAGCAGATTAAACTCCTGGTTGCAGAGTACAGCAATGCTGGTGCTGAGGGATTTTTCCGAAGTCATGCGGCCGTGGAAGACAGGCCTTTGAAAGTGGGCGATATCATCAAAGGATCGATTACCCTGCAATTGCAGTAGATAATCTCAATGACCAGCATATCACATAAAAAGCGGCCTTGGACTTGCCAAGGCAGCTCAAGATGTTCTGGTGTACTCCTAAATC
>Ga0307990_1004160_pt1 | contig 10723 bp, 5 predicted proteins | sample EllFjometagen129_FD_203168 | JGI IMG/M metagenome (GOLD analysis project Ga0307990, IMG submission 203168) | Marine microbial communities from Ellis Fjord, Antarctic Ocean - #129 | ecosystem: Environmental > Aquatic > Marine > Unclassified | place: Southern Ocean | collected 2014-10-08
AGAATACTCTCTTTTCAGATTACAGCTAACTTCTTTCAAAGCTCCTGATTGTACTTTACTACCGATACGAGAAACAGAAAGACCTAAATCAATAGCAGGCCTAAAACCATCGTTAAATAAATCAGGGCTCAAGTAGATTTGTCCATCGGTCATAGAAATAATATTAGGCGGAATAAGTCCGGTAATATCTCCTTCTTGCGTCTCAACAATAGGGAGAAATGTCATCGAACCTCCTCCATGCTCTTGATTTAATTTACCTGCTCTTTCCATCAATTGAGAATGGATATAGAATATATCTCCAGGATATGCCTCTCTTCCCGGAGGTCTTTCTAATAATAAAGAAATTTCTCTATATATCCAGGCATGCCTGCTTAAATTATCAAAAGCAACCAGAACATCTTGGGCATGGTCTCTAAAATATTCTCCCAAAGCAGAAGCAGCATAAGGAACCAAATACTGCTCTGCTATAGAACTCCGAGCAGAAGCTGAAATAATAATTGTATAATCCATAGCGCCGGATCTCTTCAAATCCTCTACCACTTTTATTAAAGCAGATTGGCTGCCTCCAATCCAACAATAAATACATACTACCTTTTTATCTTTCTGATTTATTATAGCATCAGTTACTAAACTAGTTTTCCCTGTGACTCTATCTCCGACAATAAGTTCTCTTTGCCCTTTACCTATGGGAATAACTGTATCTATTGTTTTAATTCCGGTAAGTAATTGCTCATTTATAGGAACTCTGTCTAAAACCCCCGGAGCATCTTGGAAAATAGGATAAAAATCGCTTTCTTCTATTTTCGCTTTACCATCCAGAGGCTGTCCAAATATATCGACTATTCTTCCAATATAATTATTTCCTACCGGAATTTGAAAAATTCCTTCTTTAGTATATACCGTATCCCCTATATTGATGCTGGTTTCGTCGCCTAATGTTAAAACTAATACTTCTTCTTTATCAAATCCAAATACCATCCCTTTCAAATCCGACCCAATTTCTACAATCTGACCATTTATACAAGAATACAATCTTTCCACACAAACTATCCCTTTTTTAATTTCTTTGACTGTTCCTGTATCTTTGATATCGAATAAGGGAATTCCCATTAGAGTTGTTTAACCTTTTCTTTCATTAAGGGCATTACTTTTTTAAATTTATTTTTTATACTCCCATCTATTATAAATCCGCCTAATTTTATAACCAATCCTGCTATTATCTCCGTATTTACTTGCTCATCCAAATTAATCTCTTTATTTAACTTGGAACATAAAATTTGTTTTACTCTCTGTTTTTGCTCCTCATCCAAAGGGTAAGCGGAAATCATTTCCACATTATTATCACTACAATCCCCCATTTTTTCATTTTCTATCTGGATATTTTCCATTTCTGAAATTAATTCGTCGACAAATTGATTCTGTAAATTCCTGCGTCCCTGTTCGGTAAAAATATATTTCACTATATCCATAGCCAAATATACTGTTTTATCCTGCATTTGAAGTCTTAAATCTTTACTTTTTCTCTGATTGTCCTCTTCAGCTTCTTTTATAATTCTCTTAGCTTCTTTCTGGGCAGTTTCCAATATTTTCCTGGTTTCTTTCTCTGCGCTCTGAACAGCTTTTTCTTTTATATTCTCCCCTTCTTTCTTGCCTTCTTCAATCTCAACCTTTATTTGCTTCTTCGCCCGCTCTAATTCTTCCCTCAAGACTTTCCCCTTCTCCAGATTTTGCTGATTAAGCTGCTGTAATCTTTTTAAAGCTCTGCTAGTCTGGCTATAAAGCAACCGCCTTAAAAATAGAATAATTAATACAAAAGTAACACCTTGAATTAATATTAACTGTCCTACTAACATATCTAAATCCCTCTTTTTTTCAATTTATTAACACTCAAATGTCAAATGTTGAAACCTGACCCCATTAACCGAAAAGATTATATATCACTAAAAGGGCAATAATAGCTATCGCTTCTGCAAAAACAAAGGCTAATATCATTGAAATCAAAATTTTCGGAGCCGCAGAAGGATTCCTACCCAAAGCATTAACCGCAGAATATCCCACCGCGGCTATTACAGCTGAAGGGCCCATTGTAGCAATAAGCATTATTAATATTACAGTTACATTCTTCATAACAATCTTTTTAAATTTCTCTACCCTAACAGCTATTCTTCTATTTTATTATTTTACATCTTCACCATATATACAAACTCTATCTTTCCCTAACTTTTTCGCTCTATACAAAGCTTGATCAGCATGTACAATTAAATCTTCTTTAGTTTGGGCATCGCTGGGAAAAGCTGCCAAACCGATACTAACGGTAATTAATATTTGACTCCTCACTGATTCTAATATCCTCCGCGTTGCAACCAAAGCATTTTTTTTCTCAGTCTGAGGTAAAATTATAGCAAATTCCTCGCCTCCATATCTAAAAACTATATCGCTATTTCTTACGGACTTTATAAATAACTGAGCAAGACCATAAAGCAATCTGTCTCCTTCCAAATGCCCTTTAGTATCATTATATCTTTTAAAATCATCGACGTCTATAATAAGAAAAGAAAATCCCTGGGGAGAACGCCTAAGATGGTTAATATGCCAATCTAATGTCTCTTGAAAATATCGATGGTTGTAAAGACCGGTTAAACCATCTACGGTAGACATATCCTGATAATATTTCTGCTGTCCGGCTTGAATCATAAGAAAAGCATTTTTTATCGCCCGCCCTAAAACTAAATCAATCTCTTCTTTATCTAAAGGTTTCAGTAAATAAGCATAAGCTCCTTCTTTCAAAGCTTTTACTGCCAAATCAAGGAAAGAATAAGTAGTAAGGACAATAATATTTATTCTTTTATCAATTTTTCTAATTCTTTTTATCAGTTCAATCCCATTTGTATTTTTTACCTGCAATTCTGTAATAATAGCAGTAAAATAACCTTTTTTAGCCCACTTAAGAGCTTCCTTATCAGTAGTTACTCTATATAATTTATAATCAGTCTTTGCTAAAGATTCTTTAATAGTGTTGAAAGTTTCATCATTATCTTCCAATACTAATACATTAAAACCTTTATTTTCTATCTCTGTTCTCATCTTTTACCTCTAATTAATTCCATATTATTTTTCTATTGTACTTGATTGTTTGAATTTATCAATCCAATAGTTTCCCAATCCAGTCTTTTTCCAACTCCTCCAAACTTCCAAATCCGTAAGTAGTTTTTAAAGCTTCTTCCCAATTTTCTTTATCTCGAAGCTGGCGGCAAAAATCTACGAATTTATTTCTTCCAAATCTGTTCAAGAGAAAATCTATTATACTTGCAGATTGGCTATAGAATAAATCCATATCATTCAATTTATAATTATTTATATTAGATAATTCACTTATTTTTAAATACTTATTCTGTTTTGCAAAGCTTTGCATTGCTTTCAATCTTTTATAACTCCCTTCCTCTTGCATGCAAGCTACACCTTCATCTATCCAAAGAGGGAGTTTCTTATTATATCCTACAAACTCTCTAAATATAATATGCCCCATTTCATGGGGCAAAATAGTATTAAAAAAATCTTTTCGCCCTATATAAGTTTTTATTTCTTTCTTTACCACTTGAACATGCGCCCTTGACCATGAACTACAACCGGTTTCCTTTAAATAAATCTTTCTATTGGAATAGAGAAAAATCTTGCAGCGATTTTCCCAGGTCCAAAAATTTAATCTTTTAAAACCCAAATAATCAGCTATATTCCTATAATAAAATTCGGCTTTATAGCTAAGACGATTAATATCGTCAGAAGGCACTTGCTGATGATATATTATGAAATGCGTGCTTTTTACTACATCCCATTCGGTTCCATAAACCTGTTCTACCCCTATAAACAAAAAGCACCAAATTAAAACCCTTATTTGGCACTTCCTTTTACTTACAAAGTCAAACCTTAGCATTTAATGCTTTACTCTTATAGCCATTGCTAAAACAGGTAGATTTAAAATTGGACATTAGACGTTAAATCCTAACCCTTCTTCTGGTCCTTTTCCCCCTTCTCCTCTGTCTCATTAAAAAATTTCAATACCCCGGCTTGTTTATGCCAAATTACAAAGAAAATTAAAGAAAGCACCGCCAGCCCTAAAATTACTAATACAATAGCAAGCCAAGTCGCCCTAATCGAAACTTTCCCAGAACCTCCTTTTGCTATTAATTTATACTCTAAAACCATTCTTTCTATCTTAGCCAAATCAGCCTTAATCTTATCTAATCGTTTTGTACTTTCTCTAAAAGAAGCTATATGCACCTGAGGCGAAGCATCTTTAGCCTGCTCTTGCCTTCTAATTATTTCTTCTTTTGTTTTTTCAATATTCTCATTCAAAACAACTGCTGTTTCAAAAAAACTTGTATTTTTCAGCTGTTTAATCATTTCTCTCGCCTGCTTTGATATAGCTTCAAGTCCTTTTTCTGAAACCATCCATATATCCTTAATCTCCAGCTCTCTAACCGCGCTTTCCCCCGGCTTAAGAGTCACTTCTTTATAAACATAATATAATCCTTTCTCAACATTATAATCTATCTTTAAATCTCCTAAATTTACTATATCCTGCGGAGTCACTTCCTTAGGTAGATATGCTTTAAGTACTGCCTTCTGAGTTTTAGTTGTAGAAGGATTTATTACCATCGTTTTTAAAACAATGTTAGCCTCGGCTGCATTTAAAACCCAACTGCTTAAAACAAGCCATCCCCAAAACACTAATCCTAATAATTTCATTCCTTTTAATAACATTTTCTTATCCATACTTTATCCCTACTCTAACCATGTTTTAGTTACCGGTACATTGCTTCCTTCGTCCGTAAGTACGCCCTGTTCGGATTCCAACCAAGTTTTGGTCACCGGCAGATCACTTTTTTTCTCCAGAATCTCTTTCTGCAATTCAATTAGAGCTTTGATTTCTAAAGTTTTATTCTTTAAATATTCAACATTCATAGATTGGTCTTCAGAAAGTTTATACATCTCTTCAATCTTCAAACCTTGTGTTTTACTAAACTCTTTCATCTTTTCGGCCGCAGCAGATAACTGCTGATAAATAGACTGAACAGTAGTATTGGTAAATTCTTCTAATTTTCCACTAAGAGAAGTAAGTTCGTCAATGCTGTTTACAATCGTACTTACTACATTATTTACAGCATCCATATTCTTGCTTAATTCCTGAATATTAGATGTATCTATATCTGCAACCTGGCCCATGGTAGTTGCAGCAGTAGAAGCAATCTGTTCCAAATCCGTAGAAATTACCTGAATAGTTATTCCATCCATTACACCTTTACTATCTTCTTTACAAACAACAGAATATTCTCCAATGCCCCATTCAAATTTAACAGGATATTCATAAATACCTGACTCGCCTGCGGCAGTTTCTGTCATTTTTCCCTCGGTTATTTTTAAATTATTATCCGCATCGTAAACATCAATAACAGGTGACAGACCAGGCTCAAATTTATATTTAATAGTCACTGTGTCTTTCTCTCTAATATAAGTTATTTGATTAAGTATCCGCGACTGAACTTTCTCTTCTATAGAAGTCTTGGCTGTGCTAATATCGCTTTTAATAGTAGTTACACCCGAAGTTACTTCTGTTTTGGTCTTTTCAGCTTCTGTAGTTATTTTAGTTTTGGTCTCTTCAGCTTCTGTAGTTATTTTAGACCTGGTTGCTTCGGCTTCTGCCGCTACTTTTGTCTTAACTCCTGATACCTCATCTTTTATCTCCCCGATCCATGTCTTTAATCTGGCAGCAACACCAATATCAAATGTAGTTGATGCTGTATATAATACATTAAGCGGGTCAGCAGCATCACCTGCAGTACCTGAACCATATAAAATACTCATGTCAGCAAAATAGCCCTTACCGCTTTCAAAACCTTCTAAATCTACGGCATCCTTAATAGTAAACCAGTAATTACCTTTCTCGTCAGCAGATACCAAACTATCAATATAGATAGGAGCATCAACAGATGAACTCTTATAAATCCTTAAAGTACAAGTCTGTAACTTACTTATTTCACTTAATATAACCTGTTGGCCTTTCTTCTCTAAACGTACATTGGCATTTATCTCATCTTCATTTTCATCATAAATAAAATCTCCTAACACTTTATAATCAGCCATAGATTCCGCCACAGAGGTTATATATAATGCCCAGGTAATATTATTATCATATTTACCATCTAAAGCATCCGCAGATACATTGGCGCTCTTCTCTACCGTATATTCTATATATCTTCCCTTATTATAATTTAAGTTATATTTCCCATAAGGCAAATAAAAGTCATATGGACTGTTTCCGGTAACAGGATTGGTTAAATCAGAATAATCAAATACATCTCCTGTATCAGCATCCAGAATCTTCAAGGTACCTTCAGTTAAAGAAGAGCCTATGATAGAATCAATAGCCTTTACTGTAATCGAATATTCTTTAGAAACAGTTACCATATTAGAATACCCGGATCCTTCCAGCCCTGTACCGGCAGCACTTATAGTAACCATTGCCGGATAAGTACTGCTGCTATAAACTGCAAAATCATTAAATGCAGCCACTCCTGAACGAGGTGTTGTTTGATAAGAGCAGCCTGCAGTTCGAGTTGCCCCTGAAGAAACAACAGTAATAGTAGATGAAGAAGAAGCTAAATTACCATAATCATCAGTAACAGCCACTTCGAATGTCTCCCAGGGAGCATTAGCAACTACTTTAGATTTAGGTTGAGTCTCCCATAAAATACTTGAAGCCTGGCCGCCGGTAACAAGTATATCTAAATCATCGCTATCGGAAGTAGCAATAGAAGGACCTGATGCAGCAGCTTTAATAGATGCTCCTTCAGCTTTATATAATACCATGGTTATAGCAGTGCTATTCTGACCATCAGCAAAACCTACGGCAGCAGCATTACCAAACTCTACTGTATTACAAGCAGGACTATCACCATTATCAGAATCACCGGCGCCGCTAAATATTATCTGTTTTGAACCCTCATATCCCGTATCTATATTACCATTGGCATCTGCAGCTTTAATATATACACTGCTTTCTGCTCCTGCTGCCGCTGTGTCCGCACTTCCTGTAATAATAAACTTACTAACTATTACATCTACAGTAGAAGAGCTGATAACTGAACCTGCAGCATCAAATCCTGAACCTACCGTCTCTGTACCTATATCATCATTAGGGTCAGCATCAAAACCTACCACCTTGCCGTCTGCACCTGCAGGCAAATTGTTTTTAAAGTAAATACTCAATGTAAAGGTATCATTGCCGCCATCAGGCACAGTATAAATCATACTTTGTCCATCTCCAAAAGTTAAACTATTATCTTTTACTGAACCTAAAATTTGGGTAGTACCATCAGTTATATAACCCGCGCTAATATAATCTGTCCAACCGCCGGTAGTATCTACATCAATGTCCCGGGTAATATCAATCTGGTTAATTTTTATTCCGTATCCATCTTGACCGGCATCTGTAATCTTAAAATCAAATACCTCTACTTTGGTACCTGATGAACAAGCAGCAGAAGATACAGCAGCTGGTTCTGATAAAACCCCTGCTGCCATAGTGCCGTCATCAGAAGCTGTATTAATTATAATCTTATATGAATACACACTATCTACAGCTGCATTCTGTGCCGTAGCTCTTAAGTATATAGATTCCGGATAATCATATTTTACACCACTAAAAGCAGCTACTCCCTGGCTAATTTCTTTCTGTAAAGAATCCGCACTTAAATTGCCATTGGTAACCGCAGTATAACTACCTGTTGTAGTAGAAGCTGTTAAAACTATCTGGTCATTAGCTGAAGCTACAGGATTACCATATTCATCAGCTACAGCTACAACAGGCTGCTGCGATAATGCCGCATTAGCAAAGCAAGCGGTAGCAGGCTGCTGATAGAACGAAAGCTTACTGATAGAACCAGCTCTTACGGTTATAGAATTCGAGGCAGCATTTGTCCCTGTCAAACCTGAAGCCGCCGCTGTAACAGTAGTATTTTGAGCCCTATAAAGGGTAGTATTTAAAGGGGTTGTAGATGCGCCTGATGTAAAACTGACATTATAGGTGTAACTATCCGCAGCTGAACCATCAACGGCATCATCTTCACCGCTTAAAGTATAGTTAATTGTCTTGGAACCGATGTATTCAGCTGCTCCATTTGCTCCGTCACACAAATTATCATATAAATCTACCCCGTATAATGTCCCTAAAGCAAACTCAACACCTGCCTGGAATCCGCCTGCAGGGGTAGCTATATCTTCAGCAAATTTAAGGTGGGTGGAGCTACTATGTTTAACAGTTAAATCTAAATCATTATTATCAGAAGTAGCAATGGAACCGGAAGAAGCTTTTATATTAACATTTTCTGCTTTATATAATTTCATAATAGCAGCTGCTGCACCATCATTGAAATTAAGCAATGTGTTAGAACCAAAATCTATATCTTCACAAACAGCTGAAGTTTCTGAAGGTGAAGGTGAAGAATTAGCGCCGGAGAATACTATATTTATATCACCCGCATCTGTCTTGACATTATCATAATCATCATAAGCTGTTACAATTATAGTCTTGGAATCTCCTGCTGTTATAGCGGACATGTCGGAAGCTGTAACTTTAAAATAACTTAATCCAGCCGGTATCACACTTATACTTACAGAATCAGAATCAACTGTAAAAGTTTCACCGCCGGTTCTTGTAACCGCAATAGTAGGATTACCTGTAGTACTATCTTTATAATAGAAAGCGGCACTGCTTGAGCCTTCACTTATTACTTTCTCACTAATAGCATTTTGCCCCTGGTTATCACTATAAAAACTACCGCCGGAAGAAGCGGTTACCAGTGAGAATGCAGTTCCATAACCTACATTACTATTATTACTATACTGGTCCTGGCTGGTAATAGTAAAGGCAGCAGAAACCTCTCCGGCAGTTACTGAACTAGCGCCGGTCAAAATAACTTTATAAGGAGAAGCAGATACAGCCGCAGCTGTAAAATCAACATTAAAAGTAGTAGTGCCATCGGTCCAACTTGTTCTTACTGTATATTCACCGCTCTTATCACCTAAAGTAAGCGCCGTGGAAGCATTGCCTGCAGAATCTGTAATATCAGAACTGACTGATAATGACTGGCCGCTAGCTCCATCAGGATAACTTATAATTTCAAAACTTATATTAGCATTATAAACACCGATACCGTTGTCATCTTTAAGTTTAACTACTAACTCATTATCTAAAGAATTAGCTGCCTGAGCAGATTGGCTATCTCCACTCACTTTAATTAACCCTGACGGTACAAGTGCAGCAGCCGTAAATGTTACAGGTGAACCGGTAAGAGCTCCTGAAGCTGCAGTTACCTTATACTGCCCAGCAGTATTACCTAAAGTAAGAACAGTGGAAGCTTTGCCGTTAACGTTAGTAGTATCAGAACCTACTGATATGGATTGACCGGCTGCGCTATCAGGATAAGAACTTATATTAAAATCTACATTTATATCAGGGATTGGGTTGCCGTACTCATCTTTAACTATTGTTATAAAAGCGCCTGCCAATTCACAGTTTACAGCACCGCTCTGATCATCGCCGCTTACCAAACTGATACTATCTGCCGGTTGAGCGTTAACCGTAGTCTGCAAAGTATGCACTGAATAACCTTCTTCACCTTCAGCTGCTGACATATCGGAAGTTCCAGCATTATAAGCAGTTAAAGTAGTAACTCCTTCTGCTGATACACCGCTGCTGAAATTAAGGGTAATAGGGTATCCAAAAGGTATAGCCTCTATTAGAGGTAAATCTCCGTCAGGAGAACTGTCTAATCCTGAGAATGTTAATGTATGATTACCGCTATACCCTGTATCAATATTCCTGTTAGCATCAGCGGCTCTTACAGTAAGTTCACTCCCTACCCCGGCATCTACACTGAGTGAAGCTTCACCGGCAGCAGCATTTACAATCTCTAAATGAGTTGTATCTATGACAATGGTGCCGGTTACCAAAGTTATAGCACCATTATCGGAAGTCATCTGAGTAGAAACATCTGTATCCACCCCTATATTAATCTCATTTATATCAAAGGTATAAGTATCTCCTTCTACAGCGGATAACTTACCGTCTTTCATATAGATATATACCGTAAATTCTCTAGCAGTATTATCGGGTACAGAATATAAATCTGCATCAGATTGGTCATCCGGTGCAGTTCCAAAAGTTATTAAAGAATTAGTAATAGCATCACCGGTAGCAGTATCTACTTGTACTTCCTGGCCGGACTCTTCGACATATAACCCTGCCCAGGCAATATCACTGGAAGCATTTCCACCGCTGCCAGAAACTGCTACATCTATTTTATCTATTAAAGCAGCAGTTAAATCTGCCCCAGCATCATTTACCTTAAACTTCAACACTGCAAACTTATTAGCAGCAGTATCATTAGCAGGTGTAAGGTTAAAATTAGATACCGGCGTATCTGCCGCTTCTACCGTAGAGGTACCGGCAACAGTAAATGTAATAGCATCGGAAAAGTTAGGTAATACTTCTGCTGCTTCAGCATAGATATATATAACCCCCGGAGTATCATAAGTTACACCGCTAAATGCTGCTTCACCGTCAACAGCTGCTGCAGTTTTACTATCTGCAATTAACTTACCTGCAGCATCAGAATAATCAGAAGAATAATTTCCGGTAGCAGCAGAATCATAAAGTGTTATA
>Ga0307990_1004161_pt1 | contig 10714 bp, 6 predicted proteins | sample EllFjometagen129_FD_203168 | JGI IMG/M metagenome (GOLD analysis project Ga0307990, IMG submission 203168) | Marine microbial communities from Ellis Fjord, Antarctic Ocean - #129 | ecosystem: Environmental > Aquatic > Marine > Unclassified | place: Southern Ocean | collected 2014-10-08
ATATCCTCTTTTTTGTATTGTAGATATTGTTGGGGCATAAGTTGAAGGTCGTCCAATGCCAAGTTCTTCCATTTTTTTGACAAGAGTAGCTTCTGTATATCTTGGTTGATGTTGAGTAAATTTTTCTATAGCATTTATTTCCTTAGAAATCAGTTTATCTCCTATTGTTACAGGTGGTAGCATTTTATTTTGTATATCATTTCCCGTATTGTCCGATTCTATATAAACCTTAAGAAATCCATCAAATTTTAGTATTTCTCCTTTAGCTAAAAAATTTTCTTTTACAGAACTGGCTTCAATAGTTACATTTGTTTTTTCTAAAAGAGCTTGGCTCATTTGGGATGCTATAGTTCTTTTCCATATCAGAGCATATAATTTTTTTTGATTATCATCTTTACCTGCATAATGATTATTTATGTAAGTCGGACGTATAGCTTCATGAGCTTCTTGTGCTCCTTTAATTTTGGTTAAATATTTACGAATATTTACATATTTCGCTCCATAGCTTTTTGTTATTTCTTTTTTTGCCATTGATAATGCCAAGTTTGATAAGTTAACAGAATCTGTCCTCATATATGTTATCTTCCCTGATTCGTAAAGTTGCTGAGCTATTAGCATTGTTTTTGAGACAGAAAATCCAAGTTTTCTACTTGCTTCCTGTTGTAGTGTTGAAGTAATAAAAGGTGGTGCCGGTGATTTTTTTGTTAATTTTTTTTCAATATTCTTGATAAAAAAATTAGCTGATATACATTTTTTAAGAAATTCACTTGCTTGATCTTTTGTATTAAACCGTTGCAATAATTCTGCTTTTATCTCATTATTGTTAGTTTGCTTAGCTAAACTATCTTTTTTAAAAATTGCAGATATTTTATAAGAAGATGTTGCTTTAAAGGAGTTTATTTCTTTTTCTCTTTCAACTATCAATCTTACGGCAACAGATTGCACACGTCCTGCTGACAGGGAAGGTTTTATTTTTTTCCATAATACAGGAGATAGTTCAAATCCTACTAATCTGTCTAATACTCTGCGGGCTTGTTGTGCATCTACAAGTTTTTTGTCAATTTTTCTAGGGTTGTTAATTGCATCTAATATTGCTGTTTTTGTTATTTCATGAAAAACAATTCTTTTTGTTTTACTTTCTTTTAGTTTCAGAGTTTCAGCAAGATGCCAGGAGATAGCTTCTCCTTCTCTGTCTTCATCAGAAGCAAGCCATACTATATCAGATTCTTTTGCGAATTTTTTAAGTTCTTTTACAAGTCTAGTTTTGTCAGCAGGTATTTCATAAAATGGTATAAAATTATTTTCTATATCAACACCTAATTTTTTTTTAGGCAAATCTCTTATATGTCCAAAACTAGATTTTATTAAGAAATCTTTGCTTAAAAAATTTTTAATTGTCTTTGCTTTTGTTGGAGATTCAACGATAACGAGATTCTTTGCCATTTTTGTAAGTTTATTTTTAAAATATAGTGAAATAAAAATTACTGCAAAGGAAAAAAAAATAATTGAATTCAACAATTTTGTATTCTATTTTAAATTTGATTGTTAATAACCCCGGTTAGATAAAAAAAACCAACGGGGTAAACTTTTGATACCTGAATATTATTTCTTTTTAAGTCATTTTATGTAATTTGTAAGCAAAAAAAATGATAAATTTGCCTGTCTAATGTGAATGAATTGGCTATAATTCATTGACAGTCATTGATTGTCAATATTAATGAATGACGGTGAAGATAAATGACTATTATTAACCCCAAAGTTTTAAAAATCTTACGGGTATGAAAGGCAATAAATGACAAATTATATTACACAAAATATAATAACACAAAATATATTTAAGTTTAAATAAATATAATGAACACAAAAAAACGATTATATATAGAAACGTATGGTTGTCAGATGAATTTTTCTGATAGCGAAATTGTGGCTTCAATTATGAGTGATAATGGTTTTGAAATTACAAAGGATATTTTTTTTGCTGATATTATATTTATTAATACTTGTTCTGTGAGGGATAAAGCTGAGCAAAGAGTAAAAAATCGTTTACAGGAATTTAAATTTTTAAAGAAAAAGAAAAAAAATTTAATTATAGGAGTGATAGGATGTATGGCAGAAAAACTTAATACAAAATTTTTTGAATATGATTATATTAATTTAGTTGTAGGTCCTGATTCTTATCGCGATTTGCCAAATCTTATAAAAAAAGCGGAGAACAGACAAAAGGTAATTAACATAACATTATCAAAAGATGAGACCTATTCAGATATTATTCCTTTTCGTTTTAATACTAATAAAGTATCTGCTTTTATTTCAATAATGAGAGGATGTGAAAATTTTTGCACATATTGCGTTGTGCCTTATACTCGTGGCAGAGAAAGAAGCAGAGATGCAGAATCAATTGTTAATGAAGCAAAAAATTTATTTGATAAAGGATATAAAGAGATAACTTTGCTTGGACAGAATGTAAATTCTTATAGATGGATATTAAAAAAAAAGGATGTTAATTTTGCTAAACTTATTGAAATGGTTGCTTTGATTAGTCCTTCTTTGCGGGTAAGATTTACAACTTCAAATCCTAAAGATATATCTGATGAGTTACTTTATAATATTGCTATATATGATAATATTTGTAAATCAATACATTTGCCTGTTCAGTCAGGGAGCAATAATGTGCTTAAAAAAATGCACAGAGGATATACGCGGGAATGGTATATTGAAAGGATAGCGGCAATAAATAGAATTATTCCTGATTGTACAATATCTACTGACATTATTACAGGATTCTGTGGAGAGACAGAAGAAGACCATAAAAAAACGCTTGCACTTATGAATAAAGTTGGCTATTTTTATGCTTATATGTTTAAATATTCAGAACGTCAGGGAACTATTGCATATAAGTTATTTAAAAATGATGTTCCGGAACAGGTAAAAAAAAGACGATTGCAAGAGATAATTAATCTTCAGCAAAAACTTTCTTTTAACAGTAATTTAAAAGATATAAATAAAGTTTACAAAGTTCTTGTTGATAGTATTTCAAAACGTTCGGATAAATATTTATCAGGTAGAAACAGTCAAAATAAAGTGATTGTTTTTCCTAAAAAAAATTACAAAATTGGCGATTATGTTGATGTAAAAGTTGCTAAATGTACTTCTGCTACATTAATAGGTGAAATTGTTTGATAAATGTTATAAAAAAATTACAATGGATATATTTTTAACTATTGCAGGAATAATTTTATTGGTTGTCGGTATTGCCGGTTGTATATTACCAGTTATACCCGGTCCCATAATAGGTTATTTTTCACTTTTAGTATTGCAATTTAAGAGTAACCCGCCATTTACTTCAAAATTTATGGTGATTTTTGCTTTACTTACAATATGCGTTACAATATTAGATTATGTTGTTCCTTTATATGGGACTAAAAAGTTTGGTGGCACTAAAAAAGGAATATGGGGAGCTACAATTGGTTTGATATTAGGATTATTTTTTTTTCCACCTGTAGGAATTATAATTGGTCCTTTTTTAGGTGCTTTTTTAGGGGAATTAATAGGTGGAAAAGATACTAAGTTTGCTTTTAAATCCGGATTAGGTTCGTTTTTAGGTTTTATATCAGGAGTTTTTATGAAACTTGCTCTTTGCTTTGTTATGGGATATTATTTTGTTGTAAATGCTTTTTTTGTATAAAAAATCATTATAATAAAAAATTTAACAACCATTTTTTCTGTTAAACAAAAAACATATATTTTTGCTATAAATTAGTATCTTATCAATAAAACTCTTGTATTTTTGGCAAAATATTTTATATAGAACTTTTTTATGATTTCTAATTGATCTAATTGCTCTAATTTTACCCCGTTAAATAATGCAAAGCATTAAAATATAGAATTTTATTTAACTGGACAAACCTAATCAAAACCTCATACACCTAAGGCAATTGAACAATAAGTCCACTCTGAAAAGTCAGAATTGTGTCATTCCGAATAACGTCATCCTGAACTCGTTTCAGGATTAGTTCGGAATCTCTAATTTCAATAATATCAAAAGATGCTAAAACAATATTGAAATAAGTTCAACATAAAGTTCAGCATAACAAATAAATAAATATCTACTTTTTGGAGTAGACTCAACAATGTAACTCAGAACTTTATACATAGTAACTAATTGATAATGATATAAATATAAAAATACAAAAATATAAACAAATGAAACAGTTATATCCTTTAAAATTTAGCCCGATTTATAAAGAAAAAATTTGGGGCGGAAATAAAATAAAAACTATTTTGAATAAAGATTTCTCTCCTTTTTCAAATTGTGGTGAAATGTGGCTAATATCAGGAGTAGAAGGCAGTCAGACAATAGTTGAAAATGGTTTTTTGGCACATAATAAACTAAACGAATTAGTTGAAGTTTATATGTCTGAGCTTGTAGGTGATAAAGTTTATAAAAAATTTGGCAATGAGTTTCCTATTCTTGTCAAAGTAATTGATGCTAACGATTATCTTTCTATTCAGGTTCATCCTGATGATGAGCTTGCAAGGAAGAGGCACAATTCATTTGGCAAATCAGAGATGTGGTATATTATGCAGGCAGAAAAAAAAGCCAAACTTATTAGTGGATTTAATTGCAAATTAGATAAAGAAAAATATCTGGAGCATTTTAATAATAAGACATTAAAAGATATTTTAAATTTTGAGCAAGCAAAGTCAGAAGATGTATTTTTTATACCATCAGGCAGAGTTCATGCTTTATGTCCGGGTCTTTTGCTTACAGAAATACAGCAAACTTCTGACGTTACTTATCGTATTTATGACTGGGACAGAGTTGATGATAAAGGAAATTCAAGAGAATTACATACTGATTTAGCTCTTGATGCACTTGACTTTAAATTATATGATGATTATAAGACTATTTACAAACATAAAATAAATGAGAGAGTAAATTTAGTTAAATGTCCATATTTTACTACAAATATTCTGCATTTTGATGCTAAATTTGAGGCAGATTATAGCAGTTTGGACTCTTTTGTTATTTATGTTTGCCAACAAGGAAGTTTTGTGTTAGATTATTTTAATGGCAAAATAAATGTTAATAAAGGCGAAGCAGTATTGATACCGGCAGAGATAGAAAATCTATACTTAATTCCAAAGGGAGAATCTACAATATTAGAATCTTATGTTGAGTTATAAAGGGTAAAAAGAAAATAATAGAGAGACAATAGGTTTTATTGTAATCATTCATAGCTTGAAATTAAAATAATAAAGTCAAAAGTATAGCAACTTGTAACATTTTTATTTTTAACTTTTATACTGCAAAAGGGTTAAATTTTTACTTTTATAATAATAAGAAAATTGACTGGGGGATTGACAGTTAATTGTTTTTAGGTGGGGGAAAGAGAGGCGTTTCGCCTCTCTTTCCCCATAATATATTAACCAAAATTGTCATTCCGAATGGAGCACATTCACTGCGTTCAGTGTAAACTCCGCGGAATGAGGAATCTCAAGCTAAATTAAAATAGGGTAGCTGGTAAAATATTATTTATGTGATTTTATACAAAATATTAAAGGAAGCTCGTCACATTGGATAAACGATAATAAAATATTGAAAACAAAATTTTCATGGCAGCGTGGTTACGGAGCATATTCGGTGAGTGCATCTCTGTTACAAAAGGTGAAAAATTATATAAAAAATCAGACAGAACATCATAAACGAAAAACATTTACAGATGAATATAATGAATGGAAAAAAGAATATGGTATTTTTGATGATTGAATATAGAAGCCCGCTAAAGCGGGCTGTGGAGGCAAGGTTTATTACATTATTCCACCATACTAAAGTATGGTGCTAATCTGATATATTCTAAATCAAATACTTATATGTTTAACTAAATGACATTAATATTCAAGTGGGAACAAAATATTTGACATTATAAACAGACACTATTTAAGTATATAATTTGATATATCATTGCTTGTAGCAAGGATAAGTAATAAGAATATTATTATCATACCTGTTATTTGAGCATATTCCATAAATTTGTCGCTTGGTTTTTTACCTGTAATAATTTCATAAAGAAGAAATACTACATGTCCACCATCAAGAGCCGGGATAGGAAGCAGGTTCATAATTGCAAGTATAATAGATAAGAAAGCTGTTAATGTCCAAAATGCTTTCCAGTTCCACACCGAAGGAAATATATTACCAATAGCAATAAAACTGCCTACTGATTTATAAGCTTCTGTTTCAGGAGAAAATATAAGTCGTAATTGTTTTAAATAATCTTTAAAAGTTTTATATGTTTTAACAGTTCCTTTTGGTATTGCTTCAAAGAATGAATACTCTTGTTTTTTTAATTTAAAATAATTGTCAAAAGGTTTTAAAGCAATTCCTATTAAACCTTTGTCAGAAACCTTTACATTAACATTTGTCGTATCATTATTTCTAATGACAGAGATTATAGTTTTTTTATTTTTATGTTTTACAATTTCTTTTCTAAATTCATCAAAATATACAGTTTCTACACCATTAATTCCAATAATTTTATCATTTATTAGCATTCCTGCATTTTTTGCAGGCGATTTTTTTGCAAAGCCACCAACTTCAACAGGTACTCTTAAAGAGATAAAATCAGGTGATTTATTTTTAATAATTTTACTTACAAATCCATCAGGTATCTGTATTTCTTTTATTTTTTCATTTCTGTTAACCTGAATTGTTTTTATATCATTAAGCAAAATTTCTATTGGTATATTTCTAAACTTATCAACTTTTTTATTGTCAAGAGATATTATTTTATCTCCATTTTTCAGACCCATTTCCAAAGCAAGTGAATCGCAGGTAATTCCGTATTTTACATTAGAAGTCGGTAAATACTGTTCGCCCCAGGTAAAAAGTATAGCTATATAAATGGCTACTGCAAGTAAAACATTGACAATAATGCCTCCAAGCATAATGATAAGACGTTGCCATGCAGGTTTTGAACGAAATTCCCATGGCTGTGGTGGTTTTTTGAATTGCTCTTTATCCATAGATTCATCTATCATACCTGCAATTTTTACATAACCACCTAATGGTATCCACCCAATACCATATTCTGTTCCGTGTCTTTTTATTTTAAATAAAGAAAACCAAGGGTCAAAAAACAAATAAAATTTATCTACTTTTGTCTTAAATAATTTAGCAGGTATAAAATGTCCTAATTCGTGAAAGATTACCAGTATTGAAAGACTTAATATTAATTGTAATACTTTTATCAATATTTCGTTCATAATTAATTATAATATATGTTTAAAATTTGCGAAAATAGATATTTTTTTATATCTGTGAAACAAAAAATGCAATATAAAAGTTAAATAAGGTTAAATATATTAATGAAATAGTTTTGCTAAATTGCTTAAATTACTCAATTTCACAAGACAGGCGGCAAAGCCAAATCCGCCTTAGACGGATGAATGGCCAACATAAATGCCATAGGATATAAATCCAACGGCTTAAATATATAAAAAATGAAGAAGTATAATAAGACAAAAGCATATAATAAAAAAGAACGCTCAAAAAAAGAAAAACCTAAAGAAAAATTAAACTTATATAAGGCAGAAAGCCATTTTCAGAAAGATAAACAGGTAAAAGATAATAAAATTATTCGTTTAAATAAGTTTATTGCTCATGCAGGGATATGCTCAAGAAGAGAGGCAGATAATATTATAATGAATGGTGATATTACTGTTAATGGAAAAATTATTACAGAGATGGGAACTAAAATACTTAAGACAGATATTGTAAAATATAAAGGAAAGATATTGGAAAAAGAGAGATTGGTTTATGTTCTTTTGAATAAGCCCAAAAATTTTATTTCAACAGTATCTGACCCGCATGAACGAAAGACAGTGATGAATCTTGTAAAAAATGCATGTGAAGAAAGGATTTTTCCCGTTGGCCGTCTTGACAGAAATACAACAGGAGTATTATTATTTACAAATGACGGGGATTTGGCAAAAAAACTTACACATCCAAAATACAAAGTAGAAAAAATATATTATGTTGAGTTAAATAAAACTCTTATCAATGAAGATATGCTTAAAATTGTTGAAGGATTAGAACTTGAAGATGGTTTTATAAAAGTTGATGAAATTAATTATATAAACGGGGATGATGAAAAGAACAAAATTGGTATAAAGATACATTCAGGTAAAAATCATATAGTTCGTCGTATATTTGAGGAGCTAAATTATAAAGTTGAAAGATTAGACAGAGTTAAATTTGCCGGACTTACAAAAAAGAATTTGAAAAGAGGCGAATGGAGATTATTAATGCAAAAAGAAATAAATTTATTAAAAATGACTTTGTAAAATTTTATAAAACATTGAATATAAATGTTTTATAGAGACGCAAAATTTTGCGTCTCTACAACTGACAATGCCAACATTACCTCACAACAGAAATTTTATTCCTCATTATTCCGTCTTCTTTTGTCCGGATATTCAAATAATAAACACCTGATTTATAATCCGATAAATCAATTACAAAATTTCTGGTGTTTATCTTTTTACCTTTTATTGAATATACAAACTGGCTAAGATAATGTAGAAATGATGTTTTTTTTGATGTTGTAGAGATCAGGCATATATGAAATTGTAGAGACGAGGCGCGCCTCGTCTCTACTTTGGAAAAAAACTGACAATTTCCATATTACCTCACAACAGAAATTTTATTTCTCATTGTTCCATCTTCTTTTGTCCGGATATTCAAATAATAAACACCTGATTTATATTCGGATAAATCAATTACAAAATTTCTGGTGTTTATTTTTTTGCCTTTTATTGAATATACAGCTTGCCCAAGCATATTGGATAATGTTATTTTTTCTATTTTGTTAATATTATCTGTAAATTCAATATTTAGTTTATCAAATGCCGGGTTTGGATAGATTTTGGTAATGTATTTTGATGAGATTTCGTCTATTGAATTAGTTACATCAGTATATTTACAACCTTGTGTTCCATCTCCGCAACTATTATGAGGTGTTGCACAGACATTACCTGAATTACTACCTACAGTTACAGTAATAGAACTTGTTGTGCTAGACCCTGACCAGCCACTTGGCAAACTCCAGCTATAGGAAATTGTATTAGAAGCTGATGCTATATAGGTTTTTGTGTCGCCCTGACAAGCAGAGCCAGGTCCACTTACAGTTGCTGTGCCAGGCAAATTATACAAAGTACCAGTCAATTCTAAATCATCTATATAAGCACCTTCTTTGGTTGCACCAAGCCCATCTGAAACGAATCTAAATTGCCAATCAAATTCGTTCCAACTACCATCAATGTTGTAAGATTCTGATGTCCAGTATCCTTGACTTGTTCCATCCCAAGAGTCTATAAGGGATGTCCAATCATTACCATCATGGAAATATAAACATAGAAAATCACAACCACTTTCTGTGTAATACCATAACCAAAATTTGAATACAACATTTGTATAACAAGGAATGCCTATAGTAACATATTTCCAAACTGCAGCATCCATATCGTTATAATATTCTTCATCACCAGAAGAACAACCATGTGCAGAATTATAATCAGTTCCTTGGGCTGCACACCAAATGCTCCAATTACCACCATGACTTTTACAAGTACCCGAACCAGAAGATACATCACCCCAAGAAACATCTTTAGAGCTGCTATGGGATGTATGATATAAACTACTAGGACAAGGATTAGTTTCCCAATTTTCACTCCAAATTGTTGATTTAGCACCTTTTGTTTCAATAATTTCGCCTTCATTTTGTCCATAAGATTCTAAAAAGGTAAAATTTATTCCATTTTGGCTTAATTTATCAATATCAATTTCAGGTAAATAAACATTTACATTATTCTGAACATAATCAGGTATATTTATGCCCATATTCATTAATAATGATTTACTTAAAGAACTTACATCTACATTCAAAAAATGAAATTTTGATTTAATAATTCCATTTTCTTTATCATCTAATTGTCTGATACGGTGGCTATATGCAGAAATATCTTGCATGGTTGGAGCAAGACAATATTCTTTTTCACCATATTTTCTTTGCCAAATTAAACCATCTAATCTAAAGGCCTCACCATTGGCTGTTAAAAGTGGTGTTTGCTGATTTTCCAAAAACTGCTGATAATCTTTTTTAAAGTTGCTATTTTTATTTGCTGTTTTTGTTTCTAAATTAGTTTTTTTAGGTATTTGAGCATACCCGGCAGAAAAAGCCATAAACCCAACTACAAAAGCAATAACAATGCCTTTGCACATTCCTGCCTTTGTTAAAACTAAGGCAGATAAATTAAAATTTGTAAATTTTTTCATATTTTTTATATTTTTTTGTTGCCCTGAGGTTCAAAAGACGGGTTTTATAATTGATTATTGATTATTGGCAACAAAAAAGGGCGCGAACCTCTGCTTAATATTTTCAACTTCACTTTGGTACCACCAAGCACCTTGTCAGAATTGAAATAAACAAAAGGAACACACCCAGACGGGTGCATTTCCTAATCTATTTCTCTCTGACATTTAAAATTGGTGGTTTTAAGTGACGAGAAACGTTAGCAACGCAATTTTTTGTTATACCCGGTTAAATAATTTTGCTTTTGGCAAAATTTTCACATTATGTGATTTAACAGGGTGAATTTTAAAGAACGATTTTTATTTTTTAGCAAAGGGCTATAGTCCTTTGTTAAAAATTTT
>Ga0307990_1004163_pt1 | contig 10710 bp, 11 predicted proteins | sample EllFjometagen129_FD_203168 | JGI IMG/M metagenome (GOLD analysis project Ga0307990, IMG submission 203168) | Marine microbial communities from Ellis Fjord, Antarctic Ocean - #129 | ecosystem: Environmental > Aquatic > Marine > Unclassified | place: Southern Ocean | collected 2014-10-08
AACTTGCTGCTTACCTGATGGCTGCAGTTGGTCTGTTGTTCGTCGCCTTCCCGAGGTTCATATTCATGATCTACACGTCAGACCCTGCCGTAATTGCCCTCGGGCGAACCCCACTCATCTTCCTTGGCCTGACACAGGCATTCGGTGGAATCTCGTTGGTCCTCGAACAGTCGTTGCAGGGGGCTGGGAACACGCGCTACGTGATGCTCGCGGAGATGCTGGTCTGCTCGCTCTTCTACCTTCCTATCGCTTACCTGCTAGGGATTCGCGCGCACTTGGGGATTACCGGTGCGTGGATGGGCGAGCTTGCATACTGGATAACCATGTCTTCATTAATGGCCGCGAAGTTTCGCACGGGAACATGGAAGACGATCAGGGTATAGCCTGGGGATGCATCAGGACAAGTGGTTTCTCGGCACTGCCCGTGCCCTTCTTGGCAACGGGAAGAAAAGACACGGCATACCTAGGGGCGTGCCGTGTCATGTTAAATGAAGTTATTAGCTACTACTAAATGGCCACGACGTCTTGTGCCTGTGGACCCTTGTCGCTGCTAGCAACAGTAAACTCTACTTTCTGTCCTTCCTTCAGCGTACGGTAACCTTCACCGCGAATCGCTCCAAAATGAACAAAAATGTCTTCACCCTGCTCGCGCTCGATGAAGCCATAACCCTTACTGTCATTAAACCACTTGACGGTACCTGTTTCTCGATCTTCCATCTCCATCACCTCCGTACTGCTAGTTAATCAAGGCAGAACGTTTGTACAGACCAGACGACTGCCATCACCAACAAAAGGATACTACGGTGCTGGGTCGTTATCAAGAATGAAGTTGTCTCCCACAGCAGATGTGTACAGGGGGTGATATCCGTTGTGTAGGATTCTCACCGTGGTACCATGGGCTCTAAGGTATACATAGTGGATAAGGAGAAACTAACAGGATCGCCAGTATCTGAGGAAGGCGGATGTGTCTAGTAGTCCAGAATTCGAGATAGGAAAAACTTCGTACGCTCATGTTGCGGATTATGGAAGAATTCCTCGGGAGTGTTTTCTTCGACTAGCTGTCCATAATCGAAGAAGACGATGCGATCCGCCACCTCGCGCGCAAAACCCATTTCATGAGTTACAATAATCATTGTCATGCCGCTTCGAGCTAACATGCAGAATTGTCTCACCAAGAATCAATAAGCACCTCTCATCTGGTGATAAGTCATGCGGGGAAAGTAGCTTGCATCTCCGTTCTTCTGTGATCAACGGAGCGATCGTTCATGCATCGGCGAGCTGCTCACCACGGCGGGCCGCACGGAAGATTACTGTGTGGATAGCTCGTTCTTTTGCCTTGCTGCGTGTGTCGAAAGCTCCTTTTGTGACGGTCAGCTTTCTGTTACCATTCGAGCATCATTCCAATAGTGTAAAGGACAGCAAATGGCAAAACGCAAGAGACCGGATATCTATAAGCTTCTCAAGTTCTATCCGTTGGGAGAAGAAATCGCCAATGCGGTCACGCATGGAATCGGAGCTGCTCTGAGTGTTGCCGGGTTGACGCTACTTCTTGTTCTTTCCGCGCAGAGAGGTGCCGCCCCAGGGCAGATGGCTGCCTTTGCCGTCTATGGAGCCAGCTTAGTCCTCCTCCACCTGTCCTCCACACTCTACCATAGTTTCCAGGCACCGCGCGTCAGGCTTGTCTTCCGCATTCTCGACCACGGGTCAATCTACCTCCTGATCGCCGGCACGTATACGCCGTTTCTTGTTGTGGGTATGCCAAGCAGGTTTTCCTTCATTCTCCTGGGTGTCATCTGGGGGTTGGCCATCTTGGGAATAGTTCGCAGTGCGCTGTTCATCGGGCGATTTCGGATACTGTCAACAATGACTTATCTGCTGATGGGATGGCTGATCGTAGTGGCATCCAAGCAGTTAATTGCGAACATAGCATATGGTGGACTGGTCCTCCTTCTTGCCGGCGGACTTGCCTATACCGGCGGCGTTATTTTCTACGCGTGGAAGAAACTTCCATATAACCATGCCATTTGGCACCTGTTCGTACTCGGAGGCAGTATTTGCCACTACTTTGCCATACTCTATTATCTGGTACCGTCGTCGTAAGAAAAGGGGACAGTCTCCTTCTCTTGCTGGCGAATCGGGATAAGGGAGACCGAATGGGTGGAGCAGCTAAACGGGGCAGCAAACGGTTCATGTTTCTAGTAGCTGTTGTTGGTTACTGGATGGGACTACCAGTATTCCTCCTCTTTCTCTCAAGAGAGATTGACGTAACTTTATCCATTCCTTTGCTTCCATGGGCACCTGCGTTTTCGATTGGGGCAGCGCTGCTTCTTGGAAGTGCCATTATTTCCTGCTGGTGTGCAGTGGCTCTCTACCTGCGCGGTGGAGGATTTCCCCTCTCGTTCCTACCACCAGTGAGGCTTGTACAGGAAGGGCCGTACGCTCTTTCTCGCCATCCTCTCTATCTTGCGTTCACCGCATATCTTCTCGGCCTAAGTCTTGTTGTGCGCTCGCCGGCGGGAGCTATAATCGTTGTTCCAGTCTTCGTTCTGTTGTGGATTCTGTATGCCTGTCTGCATGAAGAGCGTGTCCTTGCGCGCCGGTATGGCGAGGAATACAGCGAGTACAAGAAGGATGTATCGTTCTTCTTCCGGGCGCGGCGAAAGATCCCGGGTCCGAGCATCGTTTATGCAATTGTCTATGTCGTGGGAAAGGCAATCGTCCACATCATGTACTCAGTTGCCGTTGAGGGAGAGGAGAACGTTCCACTCAGCGGGCCGTGCATCTTGCTCTCGAACCACGCATCTTATCTTGATCCTGTCTTCCTTGTCGCCGCGTGCAATCGCTACGTACGCTTCTTCACCACTGGGGAGATGATGCGCACTCGTGTTGGAAGGTGGTTTTTCAACGCGATGGGATCGATCCCTACGAGTCGCTACCGGGTGGACTCCGCTTCCGTGCGGGCGTTCCTTGCTGCGCTCAAGTCGGGTGACATTGTTGGGATATTCCCTGAAGGGGAGCGCACGTGGGATGGTAATCCACTTCCGATCAATCCTACCGTGGTGCGCCTGCTCAAACGGTCGAATGTGCCTATCGTTGCGGCACGGATCGATGGAAGCTACGCCATCTATCCACGCTGGAGTTCGTACCTGCTTCCTGGCAGGATCAATGTACGCTTCTTTGCGCCGTCTTCATCCGATCAAATCCTGGAGGTGCTCTCGCGCATCAGGACCAATGAGACTGGTTACACAATGTTTCCTCGCAGCGCGCGCGGGTTGGAACGCCTTATCTGGGCCTGCCCCGCCGAGTGGACACTCGATTGTAGCATGAACGTGCATGCAAGCAACGGCACGAGCGTCTCGCTGCGAGAGTTTGTCTCCTTTCTGTCGCGCGAGGATTTCTTTCGGGAGACAGACACACTCTCATCCATCGGCAAGGTTGATCTCCTTATCGGAGGGGAAGAGCTCTCCCCTGTAGCCTCCGGAGAGGTGGTCTATCGTGATGGGTCACTTCATGTGGGGGGGATGTCCTTCTCCATCTCCGAAGCACGAATTATCAGGCTTGAAGGGAAGGACAGGCTGGATATCGGATTTGAGCAGGGTCGCAGATTACGGCTTGTTCTTCATCGTGACAGCCCGCTTAAGTGGGAGCAATTCTTGCATGTAAAGCTGGGAATCGAATTTTAAGGCAACACGACGCGAGGGTCTCACAAGCAACATTCCTCGAATAAACTTGACGGGTGCAGGTAGTCCATCCTATGATAAAAACACCATGAGATTCCTACGGAAACGTGCTGTGTCTTATTCTGGCGGCGTTGATGCCTGCTCTTCCAGCCATTGGAGAGGATCTGCAACTGAGCAAGGCCGACGCGGTTCGAACGTGGATGACGATAGGTTCTTCGCTTATATCCGTAGGAGTAGCGGGCTCGGCCGCGTTCTTTATTTCTCCCGAAGGCACGCCCCTGGCTAACCTCCTTCTGGTTGCGATTCCGGTGAGCGGAGTTGCTGCTGCAGCGGGTGCCATGGCCGGGAGATGGATCGTCGATACAACACTTAGCATGAAACCCTCTGGATTAGCGTCTCCGCTCGTCGGCGCGGGCCTGGGGCTGATCGCGGGTGCCTTCATCGGTGGGATCAGCTTCGCGCTGACGGCCGCAATTGCCATCCCCGTCGTTGAGGCAGAGCCGGGCTATTGGGGATCGTTTACCTATCTGCAGGCGGTGGGGATGGGCCTTCTTGCCGGAGCATTCTGGGGAGGACTCTCGGGGATCCCGGTTGGTGCCGTGGCCGTACCGATCATCTCGTTCTACATGGGTTTTTAGAAGACAACAGCTTGGCGTGTACATCTAACTGACATACAATCAAGAGCGGTTCGGCGCCATGCTATGTCAGTACAGTAGAGTTTTAGGAAGCAATCAACTTGACTCGGAGACAGTTAGCAAATTCCAGCGCCAGTGTGTTCAGTTCAACTGGTGCGTCTCAAAGGAAACACGGACAGAAAGCGAAATTGGCAAGGACTACAAGACGAGTCAGGAGGGAGAGGCGAACGCCCAGCAAGATAGTCCCGAGCAGCGTGACAAGGACTTGGCCCAAAGCATGGGTTACGTTAGACTTACGTCAATTGGGATGAAGAGTGTGGAGTAAGCCGGGCGATTCTCTGCAACTCTTGCCCTGCCCGATCGATTGGAGGGAAATGGCGGATGTGAGGGATCGAATCAGAGCTGCTCTGCGGCGCGTCTGGAACAACTGCAAGGCTACATTCAAGCTACCACCTCAACTTCCCATCGAAAGCGCCTGGAAAAGGAACACGAGAAGATCGTGAAGCAGCAAGTTGAACTCCTCGCTTTCGATGAGAAGTTGCGACACTACGCCGACATGAAGATCAGCCTCGATCTCGGCGACAGCGTGAAGGTGAACTACGGAAAGCCTGGTGATCTACTGGCTGAAGTGAAAGCCGTACATGGAAAGAAACCGGAGGCAGTATGAGCAAACTCTACAATCGAGCCCTAGGAATCCTGCGAGAATGCCTTGGCCCCAATGCGACCTTTCATGAGCACCAGTGGGAAGCGATCGAAACGCTGGTCCAAGATCGCGGCAGGCTGCTAGTGGTACAGCGCACCGGATGGGGAAAGAGCGCCGTCTACTTCATCGCAGCAAGGCTATTGCGTGAACAGGGCTACGGCCCCACCATAATCATCTCACCACTCCTTGCACTCATGCGAAATCAGATTGATTCCGCAGCCTGTTACGGCGTGAAGCTGGGTTCTATCAACTCGCAGAACACTCCTGATGAGAATGAACAAATAGAACGAGAGCTACTGGACGGCACTCTCGATGCAGTAATTATCTCACCGGAACAGCTTGCCAAGCCGCACATTCAGGATGATGTTCTCCGCTCAATGCCAAAGGATGCAGGATTGTTTGTGGTCGATGAAGCACATTGCATCTCGGATTGGGGCCACGACTTCCGGCCTGACTACAAGAGAATCGTCAGCATCCTACGTGGCATGCCTCCTAACATGCCTGTCCTTGCCACCACTGCCACAGCGAACAAACGCGTAATGGACGACATTGTTTCGCAATTGGGCGATAGCATCCAAGTGTTGCGAGGACCATTGACAAGGGAGTCCCTGTATCTTCAGACCATTTCATTCCCGCGACGGTCACAGAGGCTGGCGTGGCTGGCTGATACGCTTCCAATGCTTGACGGAACCGGGATTATCTATACGGCGACTACTCGAGATGCTGAGCTGGTGAAAGATTGACTGAAAGGACGAGGCATTGCCGCCGAAGCCTATTACGGCTCGTTGAAAGGTCTAGACAAGGAGAAGAACCGTCAGAGAAGAGAGGAACTCGAAGCAGCCCTTCTTAACAATGAGCTCAAGGCTCTTGTTGCCACCTCGGCATTGGGAATGGGCTACGACAAGCCCGATCTAGCGTTTGTCATCCACTTCCAAAGCCCGGGCTCTGTAGTCGGCTACTACCAACAGGTTGGCCGTGCGGGTCGGGCGATTCCTGAGGCTCGCGTCGTTCTGTTGTCCGGCAGCGAAGACGATGATATCCAGAAGTACTTCATTGCAAACGCATTCCCCAACGAAGACCTTGTTTCCCAAATCCTTGCTGTGGTTGAGCGTGTGGATGGCGGAGCCACAATTGCAGAGCTACAGCGCGAAGTCAACGCAAAGCCGTCAAAGATTGACGCGGCACTTAGATTCCTAGCTGCTGAGTCCCCCTCCCCGATTGTCATCTCGGACAGACCTCGGAGATATGTGCGATCGCTGAATGATTACGAACTCCCACACGAAGTCATTGCCCGTTTGAGCCGCAAGAAACTCGCCGAGTGGGAAGTGATGAAGAAGTATCTAGATTTCGACGATTGCCTTATGCAGTTCTTGGCGAAGGAGCTCGACGATCCAGAAGCATCCGTCTGCGGAAAGTGCGCTAATTGCAATCCGGAAAAGGCATTGCCGACGACGTACCAGCAATCAACCGGCGAGGCCGCAGCGACCTTCTTGGAGAATGTCAATATTCAGATTTTGCCAAAGAAACAGATTGGAAGGTTTCTTGCTGCCGCTGAGGATTGTTTCCCCATTTATCAATTCCCCTTCAGATTGCGCACCGAGAACCTTCAACATGAGATAGGCCGAGCTTTGTGCCGATGGGGAGAAGCGGGCTGGGGCGAAGTCGCCATGCATGGGAAGCGCGACGGACAGTACGATCCTCGTTTGGTGGCTGCATCTGTCAAATTGATTAAGGATCGCTGGAATCCTGAGCTGTTTCCGACATGGGTCACCTTCGTTCCTTCTCACGCCCATCCTCGGCTTGTGCCCGCATTCGCCGAGGAGTTGGCAAAAGAGCTGGGACTTCCCTGCCTCGATGTCGTGAAGAAGATTAAAACAAATCAGCCGCAGAAGACCATGGAGAATACCAGTCATCGGTGCCAAAACCTCGACGGCAAATTCGAAATCGTTGGCGAGTACCCCGAGGGACCTGTATTGTTGGTTGATGATGCAGTGGATTCAGGGTGGACGTTTACCGTCATCGCCGCATTGCTTCTTCGCTCCGGGTCAGGACCCGTGTTACCATTTGCCATCATGTCAACAACGAGCACCGAGGGATAATGACGATGAACGAAAACAGCCAAGCCATTCTGCTGCTAACTGTACGATTCGGAGCATCCAAGCCGAATGAAGTTGCTCCGCTCGGTCCTGCAGAATATGGCCGCTTGGCCGCCTGGCTTAAAGAGAATGATCACAAGCCCCACAACCTGTTGCGTGATTTGGATGACGTCTTGGCCCCTTGGACGGATCCGCGTGGCAAAATCACGAAGGAGCGGATTCAGGCGCTCCTCAATCGGGGCATGGCAATGGGTGTTGCTCTGGAGAAGTGGCAGGGCGCAGGTCTCTGGATTCTGACGAGAGCGGATTCAGACTATCCGAAGCGGCTAAAGCAACATCTCAAGTTTAACGCCCCAGCTGTTCTATTTGGTGCGGGAAACAAGAGATTGCTTGATCTTGATGTAGGAGTGCTCGCCATCATTGGCTCCCGAGACATTAACGAGGCTGATGAAGCCTTCGCGAAGAACATTGCCATTCAAGCTGCTCAAGAGGGAATGAACGTCGTATCAGGCGGAGCCAGGGGAGTAGACAAAACTGCCATGCAGTCGGCACTTGAAGCCGATGGAACGGCAGTCGGCGTGTTGGCAAATGGCTTGCTCAAGACGGCCTTATCATCAACGTGGCGTACCTACATCAAGCGGAAACAGCTGTGTCTGATAACCAGTTACTCCCCGGAAGCAGGCTTCAATCGTGGCAATGCGATGGGCCGAAACAAGTACATTTACTGCCTGTCTGATTTTGCGCTTGTCGTTCAATCCGCGAAAGGTAGTGGAGGAACATGGGCTGGTGCGACAGAAAATCTGAAGAAGCAGTGGGCAACGCTTTTTGTTCAAGGCGACACTTCAAGTCCAGGACTCGAAGATCTCGCAAAACGTGGCGCAAGTCGTCTGACAGTGCCCCGGGACGTCTCACCCAATGAGGAATGGTTGAGACAAGCGCTTCAACCAACAGAGATATCGCCACCTGATCCTGAGCCCGCGGCAAGCATAGATTCATTCTATGCGCTCTTCCTGAACAAGGTTAAGGAAGTTCTCGCTGGAAGAGAGCAAGTCTCGCTTTCGGATCTGAAGACGCAATTCCCAGACCTCTGCGAGAGGCAGATCAAGGATTGGCTGGATCTGCCGGTCAGCGACAACCACCTTAAGAGGCATGGAAAGGCTCAAGTCTACTCACTTCGAGAGCAAGCAAGCAAGCAACCTGAACTAGATCTGAAAAGCAAAAAGAGTGAGTGAAATTCGTAAACATATTTTAGCTAAAGGATGAAGCATTTTCTTGTTTTCTAGCTCCGGAAGCAGGATGAACATTGATTATTGTAGTGATTAATCCAAACGCCTTGCGGTAGGCTGTCGTGATTTTCCGCGTGTATTGCGCTACCAGATCCTGCGGGACGAGGTGGAGGGTGACGCCGCCGAAGCCGCCACCGACGAGGCGCGCACCGAGAGCTCCGTGGTTTGCTCCCCAATCGACGAGGTAGTCAAGTTCTTTCGTGCTGACCTGGAACAGATCGCGTAGCGATGCATGGGATGCGAAGAGAAGTCTCCCCACAGTGATGAAATCATCTCGCTCCAGTGCTGCAGCGACTTCGAGGACACGCTCGTTCTCCTCGATTACGTGCCGGGCACGCATCATCAAGGTATTTGGCAGGGCGCTCTTCGCTTGGCGCAGGCCATCGATGCTAAGATTGCTCAAGGAGTGGATCCCTCGCTCTGGTATCTGCTTCTGGAGCAGGCGGAGGGCCTCCTGACACTCGTGTCTCCGGTCGTTGTACCCGCTCTTGGAAAGAGATCGCCGTACACCCGAGTCGACGACGAGGAGGGCCACATCGCGGAGTTCCAGGGGGATGTATCGATGTTTGAGCGATGTTGTGTCAAGGAGCAGCGCCGATCTATCCCTTGCAAGTAGGCTCACAAATTGGTCCATTATTCCCGACTGTGTCCCGACGAAGCTGTTCTCCGCATGCTGGCAGAGCTTGACAAGCTCCAAGTCCTCTAGCTTAATGTTATACAGGTATGAAAGGGACAGAGCTAGAGCGACTTCGAGCGATGCAGAGCTGCTGAGGCCCGCGCCCAGCGGGACGTCACCGGTGATGACCGCGTCGAATCCGAACGCGAGACTTGCACGCGTCTGCATCTCCAGCAGGATTCCGATTGGGTAGTCGCTCCAAGAACCGGTTGGGTTGGGGACATCAAGCGGCAGGCTAGCTTCGAACGTTTCATCGAACGCTGCGGCATAGGCGCGTATAACGCGGTCACTGCGTGGCCTCAGGGTAACGACCGTCTCTCTATCTATGGCGAAAGGTAGTACGTATCCGCCGTTGTAGTCCGTGTGCTCACCGATCAGGTTGACGCGCCCGGGGGCACGTGCGGTGATCGTATCCGCTCCCTGTCCGAACTGGTGTTCGAGAAGAGCGACGCTATCCGGCAAGGCTTGTGTCAACGGGCATTCCTTTGCGGGCTGACTCGCGTAACGCATCTAGTGTGCGCAGGTTGCCGATGCTATCTTCGCGCGATATGGCGGGGACCTCATTTTGCAGGATGCACGTTGAGAAGTGATCCACCTCAAGGCGGTACTCGTTTTCCGCATCGATCTCTTCCACTGTCTTGCTGCCCATCGTTACGACCTCGATCCTCACATCGACTCCCCTTCCTGGGTTGTAGGTATTGAAGGCTGCGATGTGCCCTTTATCTCCTACGACTTCGTATTCCCTTCTTCCCGTAAGGAGGAAACTGCTATCGAAGACAGCTGTTCGATTGTCGGGGAAGGTGAGGATCGCCCTCGTCTCCGCCTCGGCACTGTGATCGGGGTGATAGGTGCTTTCCGCAAACACTTGCACGGGATCGGCAGAGAAGAGGTACCGCACCGTATCGACGCAGTACACACCGATATCTGCCAGGCTTCCGCCGCCGGCCTCTTTGCTCCAGCGGAAGTCATCATCCCTATCCTGGAGGATTAGTGGGAATGAATGAGCAACGCGGATGAGGCGCGGCTGGCCGATGATCCCCTGCGCCAGCAGCTCTCTCACGCGCCGCGTCTGCGGATGGAAGCGGTACATAAACCCCTCCATGAGGAGGACGTTGTTCTTCTTGCTCGCATCAAACATGGCGATCCCATCGGCAGCGCTTGTGGAGAGTGGCTTCTCGCACAGGACTTGCTTTCCCTCGCCCATTGCCCGTATTGCCCACTCACGATGGAGGTGGTTAGGGAGTGGAATGTAGACTGCATCGATGGAGTGATCTGCCAGCAGTTCCTCATAACTGCCGTACGCCTGAGCGATACGATGCTTAGAAGCGAACTGCTCTGCCCTCTCCTTGTCTCTGCTCGCGACAGCGATAAGAGAAGCGATCTCCGACTCGTGAAACGCGGGAATCAGTCGCTCCGCGGCGATCCTCGCCGTACTTAGTATTCCCCAGCGCACCTTTTTCTCAGTTGTCAATCTTGCCTCCTTTTCTCCGCATTTAAGAGCGGCTATCCCTTAACCGAGCCGGCGAGGAGACCACGGATGAAGTATCGTCCCATCAGAATATAGATGAGCAATACAGGAATCGCGGCGATTATCGACCCAGCCATCGGCAGGTTCCAGCTGACCGCCTGACCGC
>Ga0307990_1004164_pt1 | contig 10709 bp, 8 predicted proteins | sample EllFjometagen129_FD_203168 | JGI IMG/M metagenome (GOLD analysis project Ga0307990, IMG submission 203168) | Marine microbial communities from Ellis Fjord, Antarctic Ocean - #129 | ecosystem: Environmental > Aquatic > Marine > Unclassified | place: Southern Ocean | collected 2014-10-08
TTAATCGTTTCTAACATCAGATCCAGATAGACCTTGTTCTTTGGAATCGTGTATACATTCTCCAATTCCCCGCCTTTCAGCCAGCCTGGTTTTGTAGGGACGGAACCCGTGGCTATGATCAGTTTCTCATAGTAGAATTTTGCACCGCTTGCAAAATTGCAGGCGTGTTCATCAGGGTGCATTTTTGTCATCTTATCAATAATGATTTCTACTCCCAGGCTTGTGAGAAGTTTGTCTGGAACAACATCCTTATCGCTGCAATCAAGAGTGCCGAAGATATAGGGAATCCCGCAGGGAATTAACGCTTTATTCTCCTGTCTGACTAACACAACCTCTTTTTCCGGGTATGTGGACTTTGTCGTTATGGCAGCCTGTAAGCCTGAGGCTCCGCCTCCGATGACTAATACATCAACATTTCGCATAGGATACTCCTTTGTTAATTATTATGAAAATGAAGATATTATACGAAGTTTAGCCACTCCTTAACAGCTCTTTCTTTTGGTGGCTGGAGTTGGTGTCGTTAGTTGAAAGCCCTTCCGAAGTGCTTAAAAAGCACGCTGAAGCGTGAACAACATACGGGGTTGGGATATGGAGAAAATTATGAGTTCAGAGTTCAGAGTTAAGAGGGAACAAGCTGAAGCGTGAACAGCATACGGGGTTTCGTATGTAGTTCACGTTTTTTTCAAGCTAGTTGGAAACTAGAGGTTGAAGGCCACGCATAGCTCGTCAATGATTTCCTGCGACATAGGAATATGCCCACCGATCGACTGACTGTCGATAATTGCTTCGGCCGAACATTCGAGCACTTCGAGTTTGTCGAATGCGGACAAGATGTCTTTTGCAACCAGCATCACGCCGTTGTTTTCCAGCACTGCTGCTGGGTTTTTGAGTGACAGGGTGCGAGTGACCAGATCGAAGTCGTTAAAGGTGGCTTCGAACGGAAGTACGCTGACATCGCCGACAAAGACGTAGCTTTCAGGAATGGTATAGGTGTCGATCTTTTTGCCGCAGATGCTGAAGGCCAGCGCGTTAACCGGCAGGGCATTGATGATGCAATCCACTTCCGGGTGCGCTTCGTAGATTGCACGGTGCATGTGCAGCGCGCGACTCGGTTTTTTACCGATCTGCTTTTTATCCTTGCGGATCATCACGAGATCTTCGGGTTCAATGGTGTAACGATCAAGCGGATACGGAGTGATCAGGAAGGAGTTTTCATCAATACGGGCCGAAAAACTACCAGTGGTTCCACTGAGTAAGCGCTGACGGTAACCCCGGCGAATGAACTTGGCCAGCTCGCAACGCAATTCTTTCTCTTTGATGCACATCATATCGGTATCGTACTCAAACGCATCGAGCTTATAGTAGCTTTTAGACTGCATCTGAATCTGTTCTTCGGTCAGCACTTTGGGCGTGCCGATGGCTCCTGCTTTGATGTGTGCCTTGGCACAGACTTCCAATGCTTCGAAAATTTATGATTTTTCAGCACTTTCTTTACCGACCGATTCGGGGCTGAAAAAAACATGGCTATGATATGACGTTTTGTCATTCCTTAACAGTTATTTGTTTTGGAATCATTAGGTTGAATTGTGATTCAGTTTAGTTGAAAGACATTCCAAAGTGCTGAAAAAGCACGCTGAAGCGTGAACAACATACGGGTTCTCGTATGTAGTTCACGCTTCAGCGTGTTTGAGGTAGAAAAATAGAGGGGTAGAAAAATATTGGTGCGTTTCCTATTTTTTTTTAGGTGAAAAATCTTAGAGGTGAAACATAACAAAAATTTGTGATTTTATTTCCGTGCAGACCCTTAGACGGTTTGTGCAAAGACTGTGCTTTCCTGTAGCCCAGTCGCGCCGCGACTGAGGCCTGACAGAGCCTCGCTCGCGGCGCGAGCGGGCTACACGGGGCTCGTCACAACGATTTTTCCCAACAAGTCTAAGTTAAACGGTTAGCTTTTTTTGGCTCTGAGAGCCAACTCTACAGAAAAAACCTATAGAATGTTACTGTTTTTCTTCTGGACGCCACTGCACCAAAGAATTGCTGTAGAACATGCAGACCAGCTCCGCGGTGCCGTGAAGAATTCGACATACTTCATCGATTAAATCCTGTGTGTCATATCCTTTTCGAAAGGTCGGAACGGAGCTATCCCGAATCACATATCCGTCAGCATATGCACGGACGACAGTGTGCTTGTTTAAAACCGGCCATTTTCCCTGCACGCAAAGATAGGCCGCGCCCTGCGGGTCTGTACAAGCGGCAATGTCGTCATAAACCAGCTGGCGCTCTGTCGGAATCAGAATATTGAGGACATAGTTGCACAGTACCACGTCATAGGTGGAATTGAGCACCGAACGATCTGGATAAAAATTGGGGTCGTAGTCATCGACCGACACAGCACCTGCTTTCAGCAGGGCGTTTTTTGCAAACCGATCCAGTCCGGTCCCCAGGTGCAGTACCCGTTTTTTTTTGACTCGACCGTCCTTGCAAATCCGAACCACGGGTTGTGAGGGGTTGCGGGTATGATTCAACGCAGTTGTTCGCGACAGGGTTCGGATGGCGCTCAAGCGGCCTTGCTCGATAGCCTGCAGATCCTTTTCCAGTGCGACCGTGATATCTGCCTGCGGTGTGGACCAGCCCGAAGCTGTGTCATAGCGATATTCTCTGGCCTGCGAGGCATACACGATCCAGCCTCCTTGCTTTTCACGAACAATCGGCCACCCGGCTTTTTTCATTTTGTCTGAAAGCGCTCCCATGATTTTTCCTTTACCCGTCAACAGTAATCTTTTTTAGTGGGAGGTGAGAACTTTGTTGCCGCTTTTTGTAATAAGTACCATGTGCTCACAGCGAGAAGACAGTTTTCCATCACGGGTTCGGGCATCCCATCCGCGGGTATTTACACCCCGCCACCCCTGGTTGATCATAGGCTCTATGCAAAAGATCATTCCAGGTTTCAACTCCATTCCCTTGTGAGGTCTGCCATAGTTTGTAACCATTGGGTCCTCGTGCATATCCAGGCCGATAAAATGTCCTGTATAGTCTCTCACAACCGAGAAACAGTTACTTTCCGCATGACTCTGTATGGTAAAACCGATATCACCGAGGGTATTTCCCGGTATGGCGGCTTTAATTCCCAGGCTCAGGCATTCCTCGGTAACGGATATCAGACGGGAGGCCTCTTTGGAGATTTTGCCTACTCCGATGGTTTTAGAACAGTCAGCAAAGTAGCCGTTTCTTTCAATAACGAGATCAATATCGATAATATCACCTTCTTTCAGTAGGGTATCATCAGGAACTCCATGTGTAACCTGGTCATTGACCGAAAGGCAGGATACGGCGGGAAATCCTTCATAATTCTTACATGAACCAATGACTCCCATTCTGTCTATTTCCGCTTCTATCATTGCATCCAGGGCAAAGGTTGTCATTCCCGGACTTACCCATGAAAGGCTTTTCAGTAATAGCTGGGAGATCAGTTCAGCCATTTTGGATATCTCGATAATCTCTTTCTGCGTTTTAATCATTCCCATTATTTTTTCCTGTTACTTTTTCTTGTTTGTTTTTTTTCATTCTTTTCCGAGTGCGGAGCGACCGAAAAAAAGAAAGATATGATACGAAGTTTTGCCATTCCTTAACAGTTATTTCTTTGGAAATACCTCGGGTCAATTTAGTTGAACCCCATCCCAAAGTACTCAAACCGCAAGTGTGAACAACATACAGGCTTTTGTACGTAGTTCACGTTTCAGTGTGATAGAGCATACTTGAATACATTGGTTTAACTAAAAAAACCACGCCTCATTATGCACTACTGTAGATCAAAAAAAGAACTCAATTCTGAAAGATCTGATTGTTTGTTTTTTGATAAAAGAAAATTTAAAAAATTGAGGCCGCTGCGATTGAGAATCTGCTCCTCTGGAAAATCAATGCTTTGAGCTAAGGTTACGCATTGATCAAACACGCCTACCCGGGTTGCAATATGCGCATCAGTACCAAAGGCCAGTTGACCGCCATGTATTGCGACTGCTTCCGCGAGAGCCCTGCAGTTTGTCTCACTGCCCGCTCTGGAGGAGGTAAAAGAGGAGTTGTTGATTTCAATCAGTACTTGATACTCGGCCGCTGCTTTTGCCACCTCGTCTGGATAGATTGGGAAAGCCGGGTTTCCACCATGAGCAAAGACATCAATCTGTCCGGAGGCCATTGTTTTGATCACAGCATCGGTGTGGATGGTTTTAGTTTGGGGAGTGAATATTGGTTCATGCAGGCTTCCAAGAACGATGTCCAGTTGTTGCTGTATATCGATATTTATATCCAACTCCCCGTTGTTATTCATGATATTGGCTTCTATACCGCGGAGGACACCCACTCCGCCGATGATTCGAGGGATCACCCGCATATTTTTGAAAAACCAAAAGTGCGGGGCTCCCGGCATTGCTGGTCCATGGTCGGTTATGGCGAGTAGTTTGATGCCCCTATCTGCGGCTGCGGCGATATTTTCGGCAAGGGTGCTATAGGCATGGCCGCTAGAGATGGTATGGGTATGGCTGTCAACTTCAATATGCATGTTACTGGACTCCAGGAAAATTTAAAGCGGTGTATCAATTCAGTGCTTCTATTTATTCACAAAAATCACTCCTACAAGGATTAATACCGTGGCGAGAACGGTATAATAATTTACTGTTCCCAGACCGATTGCGACACTTATTCCAGCTCCAATTAATGGTAAAAAATAATTATATGCTGAAATAATAGTAGGTTTTAAAGTTTTCTGTGCCGTCATCAGTAATGTGAAAGTTACATAAGTACATAGAATTGCGATTACAAAAATTTTCATCCAGATATCCAGAGGCAAACTGAAAATATGATCTGCTTCTATATGTTTAAACGAGATGATGAAGAAACATATAAATGAAAAAGTAAGCATCCATTTGCTTATTGTTACCGGGTTATATTTTTTGATTAATTTCAGAAAAAAGGTCAAATAGATAGCATAAGATATTTGTGCACAAAGGCATAAGATATCGCCCCCGATACTGCTAGGGTGATCTCCCGTTTGTTTATTCATAAAGATTAAAATAGAAGCTCCCATAGCACCAATTATTACTCCTGCTATGCGAGAAAAGGTGATTTTGTCTTTAAGATATATAGCTGAAATAGTTAGGGTTAAAAGTGGTGCCATAGAAGTCATTAAACTAGAGTGCACCGGGTTTGTTTTGCTCAGCCCAATGATGAAAAGGCCTTGATTCAGCATTGTGCCGAAAACAGCAGCAAGGAATAATAAAAACAAATCTTTTTTTGGAACTTTTTCCCTAACAAAAATAGATGTAATCCAAAAACAGATTGCAGCTCCAGAAAGTCTTAATGTGTTCAGTGTCAGGGGATGTATATGATCCAGTACTATTTTTCCGATAGGAGATATTATTGCAAAAAAGAATATAGCAACAGTCATGCATATATGAGCTTTTATATTTGTAGCGTTTTCTTTCATATAGCGGTTTATTTGTTTAGGGAAATGTAAAAATAGTATTATTTTGTTTACTAGCTATTAAAAAAAGGGGGAAGGCTTCAGGCTTTAATTGCGTCATTAACAATCTTTACAGTTGACTCACGTGAGCCTGTTGCGCAGAGAAATAATCCGTGATGACAGAAGATTCCATCGGGTATCTGTGCTATTTCTGAAAACTCCTGATCACATAAACCGGCCCATGCTATTGGAAAATCTTTGCGGTTGGAAAACTCGCCCAGGGCAGAAGGAACTGCTTGCGCAAACCACTTTTTGCCTTTTTTGAAAATGGCATAAAGAATGGTTTCGTTATTTTTGCTGTTAAAAAGGTGCTCTGTCCACTTACAATTTTCCGGGACGAGAATATACGAGCGCTCGTCAGCCAATGCTTCTTTCAGGGCTGTCTCCAATCCTGTGCGACTTTTAATCCAGTGCGTTGCTACTTCAATTGCTGCCTGCAGTAATAAACGCGCTCGCAATACTTCCCCTGCAAACGCCTGATCGGCTTTTGAGTGATCCTGTGGGTTCATCATGGAGATGGAACCGGATAATGATATTTCACGCACATCGGAAAAATCCTCAATATGCTGAGTTAGCTTCACTCCGTTATCGATGGCATCAAACTGTCGTATCAAACGGCGGCAAACTCTATCAGCTACGAGAGGACAGCCACAAATCTTTGCTCCATATTGAGACCATATTAAGCCCACTGATGACATCTTCAATCCATCATCGTAAGTTGGACCATCCTTAAAATGGTGATCGTATATTTTCTCTGCATGATTAAAAGTTCCACCAACATCAACGAGGAAATCACACTGAGCCCATACTTCAGGGTCACGAGAACGACGTATCTCATATTCCGGGTAGAGCATTGATAATACCGCAATTGCAAAAACATCATCGGCATGAAATGCCCCGCTGTGTGTTCCAAATATCTTCTTCAAAATTATGATTCCATTTATGTTGGCACCGAGGTGCGTATTAGTATTTGTTGAATTTTTATATATCAGTGGTTTTACAGCACACTAAAGTGTGGACTACATACGTGTTTTCGCATGTAGTTCACGCTTCAGCGTGTTGAAGCATACTTGGACACATTGGTTCAACGAAAACATCGAGTATGTTCGAGAGATCACGTTTTATTTCAGTGTCCTTTGTGGTTAAGTAAATAGTCACAGAGTGGCGCACCTAGCGGTCGCGCCGCTCTGTCATTTTCTAAAAGTAAATGTCGCGTTCGCCATTTTGAATACGTTTGCGAGCTTTTTTCAGTTCAACAACTTGTGCTGCAGTAAAGTCTGCCGGACGATCTTCAATTTCACCAAGCTCTTTGCAGATAAGTTCGTTGCCCATCTTTTGTGTTTCAGGGCTTGCAAAGTCATCAAGGTATTCCTGAAGGGTTAAGACCGCATTCATTTTACAGAAGTGGCCTTCTTTTCCGGTTTTGAGCAATGTCATGATTTTGTTACCGGTACGACCGCAACGATAGCCGGCTGTGCAGAACGAGATGATGTGCCCACGTTTTATACTTTCCTGTACAACGGTATCCAGGCTTCTCATGTCACCGAGTACAAACTGCTGTCTTTCGCTTTCCTGATGTCCATCAGAGGTAGTTTCCTCATTCGGAAAAGCATCGGCATAGGCACCAATTCCGAGGCGGGAATCAGCATCACGCTGTGTAATCATGTCGATTATAGAATCGAGCATTTCAGGTTTTTCACGATTTGTTATGATTAAGCCTGCATAAGGGATTGCAACACGTAAAACCGCAACAATATATTTAAAATCGTCATCGCTTACCCAGTGTTTGACCCATGAAAAATCGGTTCCTTCTGCTGGTTCAAGACGAGGAGCAGAAACAGAGTGGGGCCCGATGCCATAGCGTTTTTCGAGATCGGCCGCATGAGCAACAAGTCCCATTACTTCAAATTTCCAGTCATACAAACCAAATAGCACACCTACTGCAACGTCATCAATTCCTGCATCCATTGAGCGATGGAGGGCATATAAACGCCACAGGTAATTTCCTTTAAGAGTTCCTTCAGGATGGACTTCGCGATATGTTTTTTTGTGATATGTTTCTTGAAATACCTGATATGTTCCAATTCCGGCTTCTCTAAGAATTTTCAAGTCATCAATCGGCAGAGGTGCTGCGTTGATATTTACACGGCGAATTTGTCCAAATCCATGTTTTGTCGGTACTTTGACGCTGTAAACGGCTTTCATGCTGTCAGCAATGTACTGAGCATCAGTTTCCGGATGCTCACCGTAAACCATTACAAGACGTTTGTGGCCGATTTTACCGGCTAATACTTCTGCTTCTTTTTTGATTTCGTCCATGCTGAGAACACGGCGTTTCATATCATTATTATCACATCGAAATCCGCAATATTTACAACGGTTTACGCATTTACTTCCACAGTAGAGTGGGGCAAATGTTACAAGACGGTTATCATATACCTGTTTCTTTATTTCGCAAGCAGCGGTGTACACTTCTTTGCGTAATGCAGGGTCAGTGACGTTTACAAGAGCAGCAACATCTTGAGGCGTCATTAAGTTGATTTCATGAGCTTTTTTCAGAATTGCACGAATGCGTTCTGGTGAAGCTTCTTCATTAGCTGCAATTTCAGTTTCAATGGCATTGTCATCAATATAATCTTTGCCGTTATCTAAGTAACAGTCAATTTCATCTTGTCGTACCAGATGATCTTTCCAGTCTTTAATTTTTTTCGGATCGTCTTGCATTTTATCTCCTTTTGGTTTTGCCAGTACAAAATACAGCAACATTTGCATGTTAAATTTATTACATATTGAACCATATGATGAGGAGAAGAATTTTCATCTGTTAGAAAGGAAGTAAGAATGTGTATGAACAGACTTCTACCCTTGGTTTCAGAATTAAGAAAAATATGAAATATTACCTAATAGAAATATCTCATATGTCCCAACATCCTAGTCTCAGGTGGTTGCTGGGAACTATAAATTATCGTGTAAAATATATCAATAACAAAAATGATTTTTAATCATTGAGTTTTACCGACAAAGTTTGGCTTGTCACGGATTTTTATGGAACGAGTTTAAGGTAAGGTTCGAGGAAGAATTTTATATAAAGAAAGGCAGCTGAATATTTTGACCGTCTATGCCCGCAAGCGGTGCTAATCCGTGGCACGGCAGGATAACAGGATATTCAAGATTAGAATCTGTAAATAAGTTAACGAAACGAATCGCACCGTGGGCGAAGCCTTTGCAATGGCAAAATTGGACCTCACGCCTGATGCAAAGCAGACTCCCGGCTACCACTTTGTGCAATGCGAAATAAATCTATTGGGCGATCCAACGTTAGTGGCAGGACTAAAGAACACTAGTTATGATTAAAAAACCGGTTCAAAAAAACAAATTCAGATTGTTAATTATCAAATTAAGGCAATGTAGTATGCAAAAGCAAATAATGTTATTTTTAATCTCTCTTTCGCTTTTTAGTTTTGCCGTTTTCTCTTATGCGGGGGAACAGCAGCCCAACATTGTGCTTATTCTGACAGACAACCAGAGCTATTATGAATTGAGTTCTCATGGCCACAAATATGTGAAAACGCCGAGAATAGATGCTCTGGCCGCCGAAGGTGTAGACTTCTCCAATTTCTATGCGGCGCCTTATTGTTCACCTAGCCGGGGCTCTCTTATGACGGGGCGATATGCCCTGCGTGCCGGGATACATAATACCATAGGAGGATTTTGCATCCTCAACAGAAAAGAGAAAACAGTAGCCGATTTTCTGAAAAAGGGTGGATATCAAACGGGCATATTTGGAAAATGGCATTTGGGGCATAACTACCCCTACCAGCCCGTAAACCGGGGCTTTGACGAAGTCTTTGTCCATCGCGGCGGATTCATTGGCCAGATGCAAGACTACATAGGTAATAGCTATATTGATGGCACTTACGAGCACAACGGTAAAGCTTATAAGACAAAGGGTCATTCTACCGATATTCTGTTCAGCAAGGCTATGGAGTTTATTGAAGCCAGTCAGAGAAAACCATTTTTCGCTTTCATATCGACTCCCGCAGTCCACGATTTTGCAGCTCACTCTGGAGCCAGAGAGAGAATACTTAAAAGGGGTAAAATAAAGTATTCATCCCGGGACTTGGACCTCTTTTCCGGGATCGAAAACATAGATGACAATGTGGGATTTATTCTCGATCAATTGGAACGGCTCGGGCTCACTGAAAATACTATGGTGATTGTGGCTACCGATCAGGGGATGTATGGACGGGGACATCCGGAGGGAATCAAGATGAACCCGGCCCAAGGCTATGATTCCCGACATCATGTTTTTTGCATGGTTCGGTATCCAGCTTGGCAGGGGCAATTTCATAAATCCAATGCCCTTGCCGGCATGGTTGATCTTATGCCTACCATGCTTGACGCTGCGGGAATTCCCGTTCCTGGAAATGTGGATGGTCGCAGTTTGCATCCCTTGCTGGCGGGCAAAACAGCTTGGGCCGATGATCGCAAGCTTATTATTCAGTGTCCGCGCGGGCGGAATCGTAAAAAGAATGTAAATGTCTCTGTTAAAACCAAAAAGTGGCGCTTGGTTAATGGCTCAAAACTCTATGACGCCCAAAATGACTGGCTGCAAAAAACCGATCTGGCGGCCGATTATCCGGAGGTGGTCTCTGGATTAAAAGCCAGTTATGAGGAATTCTGGAATTCATTACCACCGGTAGATGCAATACGACCCTTGCAAGTATTAAGCGGCCCCAACGTCTTTGAAACTCGTTTAGATACGCAGTGCTGGTATAAAGGCGATCAGCCTTTCCGGCAAGCACAACTTGCTCGTAAGTTGAATGGAACATGGGTGGTTGAGGTTCCTGAGGACGGTCTCTACCAGTTTGAGTTGAGACGGTATCCCAAGGATGCGCCCAGGGCTATTGGGGCGGACAGGGCCAGCCTGACAATAGGATCAAAATCGGTTTCCATTAATATCGACAGTTCCGATGCAAGCGCGAATCTGGAATTGGCGTTAAGCCAGGGAACCTACGACATGAAAACGACTTTCAATAATAATGACAAATGGGGGGCTTATTTTGTATATGTATGCCATGTCGCCCCAAGCTCGAACTCTGTACCTCGTAAACTCGTAAAGTGAGCATCACATTAAGACCAATAAAAATCAGAAAAGGTAATTATCATCATGAAAATAATAACTGTGTTGGGT
>Ga0307990_1004166_pt1 | contig 10706 bp, 10 predicted proteins | sample EllFjometagen129_FD_203168 | JGI IMG/M metagenome (GOLD analysis project Ga0307990, IMG submission 203168) | Marine microbial communities from Ellis Fjord, Antarctic Ocean - #129 | ecosystem: Environmental > Aquatic > Marine > Unclassified | place: Southern Ocean | collected 2014-10-08
CAGGGGATCTTCTGAATAGTATTCGAAATTCCTTCCGCACAGCGGACTGCGGTGAATATTTGCTCCTGGTCCCAGAATGACATCCAGACCATATTCCAAGACCTCGTTGCCCATGGCGTCACCTACGTTTTTAACCAGGTCGATATTCCAGGTAGAAGCTAGCAAGGTACCGATAGGGAAGGCCGTACAGTAGTATGTTTTATCATCGTTCTTACGGGTAGGATTTATGCGCAATCCAGCAGGACCATCGGACAGATAAAGGGTAGGAATACCCAAACGTGGAATGGGAACGATTGTTCCCATGGCTCCACGTACTCCTTCATCCGAGGGGCCCAATCCTATGCCTGATTTCATGCCGGATCCTTTGAGCAAACGGATTTTCTCATCAAGAGTCATTTGTGATAACAGGTCGTTTGCTCTTTCATCCAGCGATAATCGGGCATCTTCATAAATATCCAGTTCATCATTCCTGTTCAAATCCCTGAAGGTGTAATCTTTATCAGTAATTTCTTTTATATCAGGCCCTTTGTACTTACCTCTTTTTTCGCTATTGATAATATTCGAATTGAAATATAACGCCGCAGCGATAACAATCACAACAGCGAGACCAAGTACAGCAATCAATACCCTGACTAAGATTTTTAATGTTTTTTTCATAACTTTGACGTATTAAGAGTCAAATTGACTCAAATGTAATGTATATTTAGGACTCTGCAAAAAATCGCGTATAGAATATGCTGGGAAATATCAGGAAGTATATTGAATCTCTGGAAGAAGAGGCAATTCCTCAGTTGTCGGTCAACTGTGTCATAATGGGTTTTCATGAAAGAACGCTCAAGGTGGTCGTGAATAAGATTATAGCAGGGGAGAATATGCTCATGGTCCTTCCCGGTGGTTATGTTAAGCAAAGGGAAGATCTTACGGATTCCGTAGAAAGAATTATCAAAGAGAGCACAGGGCTGGAAAATATGCTCTTCAAACAATTTGCGGTTTTTGGCAAAGCTTCCAGGTCATTCGCCAATGAACCGGTCCTAAAGGCAGGCTTCCAATCCGGATCAGATCAGTTAGTAATTGATTGGCTCTCTAAACGCTTCATCAGCCTGTGTTATATCGCATTGGTTGATTATCATACTATTGAACTGAAAGCGACAGAATATTTCGAGTCGGCTCAGTGGCTCTCTGTGGACCGGGTCGAGAAGCTGGACATGAATCATGCCGATATTCTTAGGAGCGCCCGGCAATTCTTATTGAAAGAGATGCCCTACACACCCATCGCATCGAATTTGCTTCCACCTCAATTCACCCTGCCCGATCTCCTGGCCTTGATGGAATCTATTCTAAGCCGGAAAATCGACCGGCCAAATTTTCGACGGAAAATCCTGAGCACGGGCATGCTGGAGAAAGTGGATGTTGACAACTCCGGCAAAAGGAGGCCTGCCGACATTTACAGGTTTAAATACGGAAAGAATACCGCCCTGATGGAAGAATTCAAATTTGGGTTTTGAGGGAATATTTAACTAATATAAGAGGAAGTGGTCACTTTTACAGAAATTTAAACAGGTTATTCATTTATTCCATAAGGCAGTTATAATTGTTATTTTGGTTTTTATGGCCTGAATCATAAGTTTAGTAAGGCAGAAAGAGTTTTACCTGTTGACAGAATTTGGATTGGAAATTTATCTATTATAAATATGTTCAGATATTATATTAAAATTGGCTTTAGAAATATTTGTAAATACAAAAATATTTCAATCGTTAACATTCTTAGTCTCTCTATCGGGATTGCTATTTTACTGTTAATAGCAACTTATACACATAATGAATTAAGTGTAGATAATTTTCATACTAAGGTTTCTCGAATATTTAAAGTCTCATACGGTAATTCCAGTTTTACGCCAGGTCCTTTATCTGGTTTGTTAGAAACGGAATTTCCAGAAATTCAGCAAACAACACATATTGAAACTCACCAGTTATTTGCTACCTCTCCTGTTTTAAATTATAACAATAATCCATTCGAAATAGAACATTATTATTCCGCTGATTCTGCTTTTTTTAATATTTTTGATTTTGAAGTGTTACATGGGAATTTGAATACCGCATTAAACTCACCGTTTTCAATCATTCTTACTAAAACCGAAGCAATTCGAATCTTTAAAAATGCAAATCCAATTGGAGAAATCGTAACATGGAAAAGTTTTAATGATTTTACATTTACAGTGAAAGCAGTTATCAAAGATCTTCCACAAAATTCTTCGGTTCGGTTTAATGGATTAATTTCTGCAGGTTCAACAAAAAAAATGGGATTTCGTTATTCCGATGACTGGGGGTATACTGTTTATGAAACCTACCTTCTCTTAAAACCCAATGTTAATTTGTTTGAGCTTGAACAAAAACTAAGGAACTATCTTATTGAATATTATAAAACTTATTTGTCGTCCACTTCCAGTCATGCTGATGCACAAACAACTCCTATAAGATTGCACCCTTTAAGGGAGGTCTATTTTAATAAAAGCCTTACCAATGATACAACAAACCGGGGTAACCTGTTTCTTGTGCAGATATTAATTACTATCGGAATTGTTATCATGCTGCTTTCAATTATAAATTACGTCAACCTTTCTACGGCAAGGGCATCAAACAGAACAACTGAAATAGGTATTCAAAAAGTGCTTGGTTCAAACAATCTTAATCTTATATTACAATATCTGACAGAATCATTAATTATTAGTTTGTTTGCCGCAATTGCCGGACTTATAATTGCCAGATTATTATTAAACGGTTTTAACCAATTTTTGGGTTTAGGGAACAGCCTGACATTTTCGGTTGCTTATCTTTTGTCGTTATTGATACCAGGAACCTTTTTAGTGGGAATTATCGCAGGAATTTATCCGGCATTCTTTATGACATCACAAGAAACCGTTGATATTCTTAAAAAGAAATCAAGACAACAAAACAAAGGACTTAATCTTCGTTATTCTCTTATAATTTTCCAGTTTTCAGTATCAATGTTTTTGATAGCTACTACTCTTCTTATTTTTAAGCAGGTAACCTATTTGAAAGATAAAGAATTAGGTATAAATAAGGAGCATATTATTTATGTTAAATTACCATATCAATTAATGCGTGGAAAAAAGGAGATCTTTCGGGAACGATTACTTGGTTTTCCCGATGTAAGGAATGTCGCCTTTTCGAGTTCTGTTTTTGGACAAATAGAGGGATTAAATAGTCAGGAAATTGATGGGAAAAACATGAATTTTGCCTCTATATGGGTTGATGCGGATTTTATTGATCTATATAACATGCAATTGATTGAAGGCAGGTTTTTTTCAAAAGAATTGAAGAGTGATATAAATTCTACTTCACTGTTAAACCAGGCGGCAGTCAAAGAATTTGATGTTAAGGATCCATTTCAGATAGAAATACGGGTACCTGGTGGACGGGCAAAGGTAGTGGGAATTGTAAAAGATTTTAATTTTAAATCACTTCATACCGGCATTGAACCAATGACAATTGTCTATTTACCCGGACAGGGTCAGTTTGCTAATATAAAACTATCGGGCAACAATGTTTCTAAAACGTTAAAAATAATAGGGGAAACATGGAGTGAACTTGCCCCGGGTTTCCCTTTCAGTTACCACTTTCTTGATTCTAGCTTTGACAATTTATATAAAAAAGAAAAACAGATGGGGAAAGCCATAACATGGTTTTCTTTAATAGCTATTGCTATTGCTTTAATCGGCATATATGGGCTATCAACATTCTTATCTGAAAGCCGGATAAAAGAAATCGGCGTACGTAAAATTAATGGTGCAAAAATTAGGGATATACTTCTGTTGCTGAACAAAGATATTGTGAAAAGCATACTTGTCGCATTTTTTATTGCATCTCCTTTATCCTGGTACGCCATGAGTAAATGGCTTGAAAATTTTGCTTATAAAACAGACATTAGTTTGTGGATATTTCTTACTTCAGGAATTATTACTTCATTAATTGCCTTATTAACAATTACTTTGCAAAGTTGGCGTTTTGCAGCAAGGAACCCGGTTGATGCATTGAGGCATGAATAATTTTTGTTTCCTTAAAAGGTCAAACAACTTTTCAGACTATTGACATAAATAGACATCATAATACGCCCGGTTTTTAACATTCTTTAGTAAACAGTTTGCCTTGTGGTAGTTAGTCTGGTTCAGTGCTTTTATTTATTGTAAACTGATAATAGTTATGTTTTGATATTGGTGAAGCATATGAATTAGTGAAAAAAGAAATCTGCTACATACTTTTTACTACTTACTTTCTACTTCTTTCTCTCATCACCACATCACCTCATTATGATTTATATCCACAATCCAAAGCGCTGAAAATTAGACCTAACCCGTAACTCGTAACACGAAACCCGCTTCGTCCACCGTAGTTTTCTTTGACCACCGTAGGCTTGCCGAAGGTGGATAACTCTTCATAAAACAGTTTGTTAAAATACTTAGCCGCATTTTTCTCTAAACAACCAGAATTTCATATTTTTATATAATAAATGTCCAGCAAACCTGAAATAAATCTGAATCATTACATATTCCGGACTAAACTAAACATTTTGAGTGCTAAAATTTAATTTTAATTATTTATATCCTAAATGTTACTTTAAAGCTCACTACTTGGATATAAGAAATCAGATTTTCTTGCCTCTTTCCAATAATTTATCTAAATTTGCCTTCATAGTTATAATGTGAGCTTAAATCTCTCACTTTAGATATGAACAAGAATATATCATACCGGTCATCTCAGCTTCTAAACGCACTTATTAATCAGAAAAAGGAATTCTTTACATTAAAGGATGCCTCAGAAATTCTGTTTGGAAAGGATAATACAACTGTAAGAAAGCTGCTTAGCGACATGACAAAGAGAGGCGTTATCATGCGTATTAAGGAAGGATTGTATCACCGCATTCCTTACGAGCAAAAACCGGATCAATATTTCCCGAACTGGCATCTTACCGCAGAGGCCATGGTGCAGCCAAAAGATTACTATATCGGGTTTTACAGTGCTCTGGATATTCATGGACTGATTACACAACCCTCAATGGTGGAACAGGTTGTTACTCAAAAGCAGGTGAAACCCAAAACCCAAAAAGTGAAGAATGTCCGGTTCGAATTTATTACATTGAGCAAAAACCGTTTTTTCGGCTTCAAAAAACAGTGGATTGATGATTTTTATAAAGTGAATTGCAGTGACCTTGAAAAGACATTTCTTGACTGTTTATTCAAACCGGATTATGCAGGTGGTATTACTGAAATAACCAAAGCATTATATAAAAGCAGGAACAAGCTACAACCAACTAAATTTTATGATTATCTTGAAAAGTTCGATACACAAGCGGTCTATAAACGCCTTGGCTTTATCGTAAACCAGCTTGGTCTGTTTCCTGAAATTCAGGATTTCATAACCAAGAAAATCAGTTCTTCCTATGCCCCTTTAGACCCTTCTTTACTGAAACATGGAAACTGCTTTTCAAAGTGGGGCATCATTGACAACATTGATTTTAAAGCTGTTCTTGATTCCATGGAAACGTAAGCCTATGATACAACCAGGAGAAATACAATCTATAGCCGGAAAAGAAGGTGTTCGGGATACACAAATTGAGAAGAATTATGTCATTTCCTGGGTTGCGTATGGCATAGAAAACAATCCATTTTTAAAGGAAAACCTGATTTTCAAAGGAGGAACAGTGCTGAAAAAAGTTTACTTCCCGGGCTACCGTTTTTCAGAAGATCTTGACTTTAGTTTTAATGGAAAGGATTTTGAAATTAATGCTATAAAGGCTGCGTTTACCGAACTGATAGAATGGGTGTATGAGGAATCCCGGATAACACTATCTGTGAAGGATGAAACACAACACGAGACCGGAAACTTCAATTTCTACCTTTCATATACCGGACCCTTAGGAGGAGTAGGAGCTAACAAAGACATCAAAGTAGACATCAGTCAGGATGAACTGATATACAACGCACCTGAAGAAAAACGAATCATTAACTCGTACTCCGATCTTGAACAAGAAGAATACAGCATTTCTTGTTATACATTTGGAGAGGTAATTGCAGAAAAAATGCGTTCCCTAATGCAACGTACAGCTCCCAGGGATATTTATGACCTCTGGTATTTGTTTGAGATAGAAGGACAGAACATTGAAGATCACATTTTTGCATTTCAGGACAAAGCAAAGCACAAGGGATACGATCCAAAAGAATTGACAAAAGTGGTAGAGCAAAAAGAAAAGACCTTCGCAAAGCATTGGCAGGAACACTTGGCGAATCAAATGACAGAAATACCAGACTTTAATGACGTGTGGCGTGAATTAGGTAAACATTGGCGAAAATTTCAGAAATTCATTGAATAAAAAACCATCATCGCACAGATGAAAAAAAGAAAACAAAAAAACCTTCCCCACTGCACAAAAAAGACAGATGAACTTGGGGGACAAAAATAACTCTAAAAATGTGGACTACAGTTGCCAACAGGCGTTAATATTAATTACCTATTTGGTGCTATTTGAGAGTTTTGTACATTTGGTAAAATGTATTGATAAATTGAAAAAACATTGTTGAAAAACGGCAACTAAGTTTTAGCGCCGGTCCGCCAGGCAATATTTAGAAAGATGATTCAAGCAGTCAAAAACACTGATAGCAAAATTGAGAATAAAAGGAAAAGAAAATAAAATTGTTAACTAAAATTGAAATATTACTAGAAAATTTTAAAAAAAAAATAACAGGTTTAAGACATTACACCCGCAGAAATCAATAAAAATCAAAATATGTTTGACGAACTTAAAAAATACAAAAACAGGGGCCATTTCTTTTTTAAAAGCGGCAATAGCTTAAGAGATGTCAGCAAAGATGTACCCGATTTACCGGGTGTTTATTATATCATTCGTCTTGCCGGCATGGAATGATTCGTTTTAGGATATACATACAATAGAAATACATCTAAAACACAAGAACAAGGAGGAAAAGTAATGAAAGGTGAATTTGCACATGTTGTCCTGTTTTGGCTAAAAAATCCTGATAACCAACAGGAGAGAAAGAAATTCGAGTCTTCTCTTGAAACATTTATTAAGAACTCGAAATATGTAAAGACCATGCATTTTGGAGCCCCGGCAAATACTAACAGACCGGTTATAGATAATACATATACTTATTGCATGATATTAACTTTCACTTCAAAAGAAAAACAGGATAAATATCAGGATGAACCGGGACATAAAAAGTTTATCTCTGAATCTGAAGACTTATGGGAAAAAGTAATTGTGTTTGATTCGGTTAACTCCTGGTAAAATCCTTTTTTGAATATGAAAAAAAATACAACAAACGAATATCCGGATTACTTTGCGAGGGTTTTTTGCTGATATAAAATAAATATTAAAATGTAAGTTATTATGAGAAAGATTTATAGCACAATAGCAATACCTGTATTACTTGTAAGTATTATTTTATGCTCATGTAGTTCAAAGAACTTATTAACTATAAGTGTTACAGAACCGGCCCCGGTATATGTTCCTTCAAACATTAAATCAGTTGGTATTATTGACAGAAGTTTACCTGCGGACGAAAACGAAAAAAAAATTGATAAAATTGATAAAATTTTATCTGCAGAAGGCAAAAATCTGGACAAAGACGGAGCCCATGAATCTATTGTTGGTTTGTTTGATGAACTAATAAATAGTAACAAATTTTATGAAGTGAAAATAATTGACAGCATTGATGTAAGAAGCCCGGGATCTGGAGTTTTTCCATCACCACTTTCCTGGAAAACTATTGAACCTGTTTGTTATGAAAACAATGTAGACGCCATCTTTGTTTTATCATTTTATGATACAGATACAAAAATTGATTATAAAGCTGTTCCTGTTGAAGTTGGAGGTCTTTTAAAAATAAAAGTTCCGGTTATTGAACATCATGCAACTATTGCTACCTTAATAGAAACAGGATGGAGAATTTATGATCCGATAAACAAATTTATACTGGATGAATTTTTCATAAATGAGACTGTGGTATTAAAAGGGGTGGGGATTAATCCGGTAAAAGCTATTAAAGCAGTAATGGGAAGAAAAGAAGCCGTTTTACAGGCAAGTAATAACATTGGTTTTAATTATGCATTAAGAATACTTCCTTATAGAATAAGAGTCTCCAGACACTATTATGTTAGAGGAACAAATAATTTTAAAATTGCAAAACGCAGAGCACGAACAGGTAACTGGGATGGAGCAGCTGAACTTTGGGATAAAGAAGTTGCAAATCCTAAAAGAAAAGTAGCCGGGAGAGCTTGTTATAATATGGCTATTATTAATGAAATTAATGGTGACCTTAACGCTGCTGTTGAATGGACATCAAAATCTTATACCGATTATAAAAATAAAATGGCTTTACGATATCTCAATGTGCTTAAATACAGAATTGAAAGAAACAGGCAATTGGAGCAACAAATGGAATATTAATTAATTATAGTCTAAAAATGAAAAATTTGAAATTGTCTTTCGTAGTACTTTTATTATCAGTGTTCACGGGTGTGCTCTCTTATGCCCAGGACTGGCCGGATTTAAGCCGTTTTAAAGAAGAGAATGCAAAACTCGGATTGCCTTCACCGGGCGAAAACCGGGTTGTATTTATGGGTAATTCTATTACAATAGGCTGGGGTCAGGTTTGTCCGGATTTTTTCTCGGACAGACCATACATCAATCGCGGCATCAGCGGACAGACAACTCCCCAGATGCTGGTCAGATTCAGAACCGATGTAATTGACCTGAAACCGGCAGTTGTAGTAATTCTGGCAGGCACCAATGATATTGCCGGTAATACAGGTCCTTCAACACTTAAAATGATAGAGGATAATATTGTTTCCATGGCTGAATTAGCAAAGGCTAACGGCATTGAAGTTGTTCTTTCTTCGGTGTTACCGGTTTTTGATTATCCATGGAAACCCGGACTTGAACCGGCTGAAAAGATTGCTGCCCTGAATAAGTTTTTGAAGAATTATGCTGAAAAGAATGGAGCTATATACCTTGATTACTATTCATCACTGGTAGATGAGCGAAAAGGCATGAAGGAAGAGTATGCAAGTGATGGCGTTCATCCAAATAAAGCAGGATATAAGGTAATGGAACCTCTTGCTGAAAAAGCAATAGAAAAAGCATTGATCCGGAAATAAAGAAATGAGTGAATGATTAAATGAGTGAATAAGAAGAGGGGGACGAAAGAAGAAATGGTATGCTTGAGCCCGCTTTCCCGTTATTGATAAAAGAGGTTCGGAGAATAGTTGAAAAGAAAAGGAGCGTAAAGAAATGATCAGTTGGATAAAAAATAACTTTGGACTTAAAAACTTTCTTATCCTGATTTTGGTTATATTAGTAATTGTTGGTTTTATAAAGGGACCTTCATGGTATAAACAGATTATCAGGAGTCAATATGAAGGTATTGTAGAAGCGAAGGTTACAAATATTGTTGTCAAAAAAGCATCATATCAACATATTAGTGGAACCAACACAAAGATAGTTAGTTATGAAATAACTTATGTTTATAAAGTTGAAAATAAAGGTTTTTCTAATACTGAATTTATCGAACCTGATTCTGAAATCAAACTTTTATTTGATCAATTTAATTCAGGGAATACACACTGGGTTGAAATAAGATATTCTATTAAAATGCCTTCCAAAAGTTTTGTGTTAAAACTTTTTTTGGATAACTAAATCTGATTTATATTATTTATGCAGCAGAAGGACTATTTATTACGAGAAATTGAGAAAATAGGACTATTATTAAAAATGATTTTTAATAAAATAGTCGGTAAGGAAGAGAACTATGCACTCACAGTAGAAAATCTTTTTGAAGAAGAGAAAGAATTACTGCTTCATGAAACCGGATTTAATATTGATGTTTTTTTATTAATTGAAGAATCGGGAATAGAACATTACATTTCCAAGTTTGATGGGATCAGGGGCTCAAATATTGAATTATTGGCAGATATTTTAAAAGCAATGGGGGGAAAAACAGATTCTGCGAAAACAAAAGAATATTTGAAAAGGGCATTGAGATTATATGAGTTGTGTAATTCAATTGACAAAACTTTTTCATTTGACCGGGAAAGAAAAATTAGTGAGATAAAAAACGCCTTGTAGCAATACCTGATACAATGGCGGGTTAAAAGGTATATAGTAGATTAACCAACAGAATAAATGAAAGGGGTACCTATTTGCTGATTTAGCCGGACATTTTTCCGGGAAGCAAACATGACAAAATGTGCATGATTTTACTATGGAATGCAATTTGAACAGTACATAACGGGGTATAAATTTTAAAGTAAACAAACATGCAATTAGATAAATTTACAATAAAATCTCAGGAGGCAGTACAAAGGGCACAACAGTTGACTATGGAAGCTGAAAACCAGGCAATAGAGTGCGGTCATCTATTGAAAGGGATTTTTGAGGTTGATGAAAATGTATTACCTTTTTTATTTAAAAAACTGGCAATTAATGAGCAAAACGTAATACAGGCTTTAAACCAGATAATAAAAAGTTATCCCAAAGTTTCCGGCGGGCAGGTGTATTTATCAAATACAGCTAACCAGGCACTAGTGAAGGCGCAACAACAAAGTAAAGAGTTTGGGGATGAATATGTTTCGTTGGAACATTTACTGTTAGGTTTAATGAAGGTAAAGGATAA
>Ga0307990_1004167_pt1 | contig 10705 bp, 8 predicted proteins | sample EllFjometagen129_FD_203168 | JGI IMG/M metagenome (GOLD analysis project Ga0307990, IMG submission 203168) | Marine microbial communities from Ellis Fjord, Antarctic Ocean - #129 | ecosystem: Environmental > Aquatic > Marine > Unclassified | place: Southern Ocean | collected 2014-10-08
TGGAGATGGACTCATTCTAAAGTGCCAAACTCATGGGTCGGTCCGGGGCCATACAAATGTGGGTGGATTTATCGGGGAAGCGATGAACATGCTGAGTGGGCTCTTCACCACGTATCTATCCAAGAATGTTTCCTCAAGTTCTGTGTATGCAGATCAGGTGGGAGGTGGTTTCATTGGAGACCTCCAACTTAACCAAACGATCATTTCGGAATGCTATGCCTTGGGAGAGGTTAAAGCAAACATTGCGGGCGGTTTTTTGGGATCTGCAGATTTTTCAATGATGCCCTCAAGCACATGCTCATTAACAGACTGTTATGCCGCAAATCGAGTCTCCGGAATCAGCGAATCGACACTTGGAGGCTTCATCGGAAAGTTGCAGACTTCTCAGGAACGTGCACAAGAACATCTACAACACCTGTCTTCTTGTTTCTGGGACAAAGACATAACCGAGCAATCCGAGGGGATTCGCATCAGCAACCCTCCGTCTTGGCCACTCGACACATCTCAAACAGGCCTGCAAGGAAAAAGCACAGAACAAATGATGGACCCGAATACATTTGAACAATCCGGATGGGACTATGACGCCACATGGACTCAAACACCAGGACAAGGTTATCCCAGACTCAAGTGTCTATCCACATCTCATTTCTTAAAGGAGGCAAACCATGATTAATCACCAATACAAAACCTGTCTGTCTGTAGTCACCCTGGTTTCATGGTTTGTAGTCATAGCCAATGCAATCGAACCATTCACCACAGGCACGGGAACGCCAAATGATCCCTACGAAATCGAAACAGTAGAACAGCTCCTTGCTTTGGGGCAAGACCCTGATCTGCTAGGTCAGTGTTATATTTTGATGTCAGACCTGGACCTGGATCCCAATCTTTCACAAAGTCGTCTCTTTAACCGTTCAGTTATTGCCCCTGGAGATGTTGTCGCTGAAGCAGGTTGGGCATTCCACGCCTTCACAGGCGTGTTCAACGGAAATAAACACACGATTCGGAATCTCGTCATTCACTCTGAATTTGAGGAACCCACAGGTTTATTTGGCTCAAACAGAGGCCTGATTCGAAACCTAAGGCTTGAAGACTGTCACATCTGGGGGGCTCAAAATGTGGGCATCCTTGTGGGATACAATAGGGGTGTTTTAAAGCACTGTTTTGCCTCAGGCCTGGCAACAGGTATCGATACCGTGGGAGGCCTGGTGGGCCAGAACCAAGGCCTCATCACCCATTGCAGTACAGATGTCAGTGTCATGGGTGATCAGAATAATATTGGTGGACTGGTGGGTAGAGACGATCACTCGGGCCGAGGCATCCTTGAAGCATGTGACTCCCAGGGCAGCGTGAACGGCTATAGTTCCGTCGGTGGCCTGATGGGGTTTAACGAGGGATACATCATAGAATGCACGTCTCTGTGCGATATCACAGGAGAGGAGAATGTCGGAGGACTGACTGGCACTGAAAAAGGAAGCATTCTGAAAAGCCGGACACAAGGCACAGTAAGCGGAAAAACCGTGATTGGGGGTCTGATCGGACGGATGGACGCTCAGGCAGACATGTGCCTTGAGAGCTTCTCAGTCAGTTCAGTATATGCCGATGAGATAGGTGGTGGACTCATAGGATCACTCTATAAGGGATACCGTTTGCCTGTCAGTGATTGTTATAGCATCGGGGATGTTCAAGGAAGTACTGCCGGAGGTTTCATCGGAGAAATCAGAGGGAATCACACTAAAATGCTGGCCGATTGTTATGCTGCAGTCGTTGTTTCAGGAAACATGTCTTCAAACGCTTCTCCAACGCTTGGAGGGTTTATAGGGCATCTGGATTACGGAGGCCCACGCCCCCCCTTTTATTCGAGCCTATGGGACACGCAGATATCGGGCCAGACATCGGGTGTCGGCCTGATGACCCACACATTTGATCCCAATGCGGCTGTCGAAAACTTCGACGTGCCCGGAAAAACCACGGCACAGATGACCGATCCCAACACATTCATTGATGCAGGCTGGGACTTTGAAGGGACGTGGACACAGTTGACAGAGCAGGACTACCCCAGCCTCATCTGGGAACATACCCTGTGCAAATAACTGAAGTTTTGAAAACTTCAAGTTTACAGTTTACAGTAGACAGTTTACAGTAGGCAAAACGCGTTTTGCTAAAAACTGAAAACCAAAAACTGTACACCACAGGGCTTTTTGCAAAAGTCCTGTGAATAACGCAGCCAGAGAGGGTGCCGCCTCAGTGTGACATTCTATAGGTGCGTTTACTCGGCCCTAAAGAAGAGTCGATAGGCTGGGTTGTCGGTTTCTTCGATGAACGGATACTCCCATTCTTTCAGAAAATCATCAATGCTGGTGGTGTTACTGGGATTGTCCTGGAGACCGATGAGCACGTTGGCGTAGGTGCCGCCGTGTTGCCGGTAGTGAAACAGGGAGATATTCCATCGCTGTTGCATGCGCGTCAAAAACTCACGTAAGATGCCCATGCGTTCAGGAAATTCAAATTGAAAGACCCGCTCTTTGTCTGCGGAGGGAATGCGTCCCCCCACCATGTGAAGAACATGCAGCTTGGCCAGTTCATTGCCAGAGAGGTCGACCAGATCAAATCCTTTCTTCTTTAGTCGCTGAATCAGCGCTTTTCGACCGTTGAGACCCTGTTCGATGGTGACGCCCACAAAGATGTTGGCCCGGTTGGGGTTGTCGTATCGGTAGTTAAACTCTATGATGTCGTGACCGACCAGGGCGTCACAGAGCGCCAATAAGGCACCGGCCCGTTCGTGAATGGTAATGCCCAGCATGGCTTCAGTTTGCTGACCCACGCCATACCGTTCAGACACATATCGCAGGCGATCAAAGTTGACATTGGCACCGCTATTGATGGTCAACAGTGTTTTATGACGAATCCTCTTTTCCTTGACATGGCGGATGAGCCCGGCCAGGGAGAGGGCGCCGGCCGGTTCTGTGATGGAACGCGTATCATCGAAGATGAGCTTGACAGCGGCACAGATTTCATCATTGCTGACTGTCACCACTTCATCCACACAGTGTTTGGCCAGGCGAAAGGTCTCTTTGCCAATGGTGGCCACAGCCACGCCGTCTGCAAAGATGCCAATGCTAGGTAGAGTGACACGTCGCCCCGCAGCGAGGGCAGCCTCCAGACAGGCTGAATCCTCGGCTTCGACACCAATGATCCGGACGTCAGGCCGGAGATATTTGATATAGGTGCCGATGCCAGCAATCAGACCACCGCCGCCCACCGGGATAAAAACAGCATCCAGGGGACCCGAGATCTGACGGAGAATTTCCATGCCAATCGTGCCTTGCCCGGCAATGACGTCAGGGTCATCATAGGGGTGGACAAAGGTAGCCCCCCTGTCTTCGCAAAGCTGAATCGCATGCTTGCAAGCGTCGTCAAACCGATCGCCATGGATGACCACCTGGGTCCAGTCGCCACCCAGGGTTTTCACGGAACGAATTTTAATGGCCGGTGTGGTCACTGGCATGACAATGGTGGCCCGGGTTTTGTGATGCCGGGCGGAGATGGCCACACCCTGAGCATGATTGCCTGCAGAAGCCGCCACCACACCTTTCTTTCGTTCTGAAGCAGACAGGTGAGCTATTTTATTGTAGGCGCCGCGAAGTTTAAAGCTGAACGCAGGTTGAAGGTCTTCACGTTTGGTGAGGATCTGATTGCCAAACTGTTCGCTCAGGGACTGCATGGCATCAATCGGCGTTTCCCGGGCCACGTCATAGACCTTGGCAGATAAAATGCGTTTTATATATTTACTGGGCACAAGTCAAATCCTCATATAGGCAGTGGCTTTATTGGGCAAAATGCTGTTGTATCTTTTCTGTGGTGGGATATTCGATCACACCCTTTTCTGTCACAATGGCAGTGATATTCTGGGCGAACGCTACGTCAAAGGCGGGGTTTCGCACGTTGATATCTTTGGGTGCAATCACGGTGTCACAAATCTGTGTCACTTCATGGGCATCCCGTTCTTCAATGGGGATTTTGTCACCGGATGCCAGGGACAGGTCAAAGGTGCTCGACGGCGCTGCAATGTAAAAGGGAATGTCGTGGGCCTTGGCCAGGAGACTGAGACTGTAGGTGCCTATCTTATTGGCCGAGTCCCCGTTGGCAGCAATACGATCTGCTCCCGTAACCACCATATTGATCACGCCCTGCTTCATGAGCCAGCCGGCCATGTTGTCACAGATGAGCTTGACAGGCACGCCGGCATTCTGGAGTTCCCAGGCGGTGAGTCGAGCCCCCTGGAGCAGCGGTCTTGTTTCATCTGCGTAGACGGTAAACTCGGTCCCTTGTGTCTGAGCTTCAAACATGAGTGACAATGCAGTCCCCTGCCCGGCCGTGGCCAGGGCGCCGGCATTGCAGTGAGTCAATACCCCAAATCCGTCCTGAATAAAGGCCTGACCGTTCTGGCCAATGCGCAAACACATGGCCACATCTTCCTGACAGATGGCCTGCGCCTCCTGAAAGATGCAGTCCAAGAGTGTCTCACGATCTGCGTAGGGTTGATTCTTCACAAACTGACCGGCCGCCTGTGTCACACGATCCAGGGCCCAGAATAGATTCACAGCCGTGGGCCGTGACTTGGCCAGATACTCGGCCTGGGCCTTGACATGCACAATCGCCTCTGCAGCGGTCTTTCCGGAGAAAGCCTGAACCGCCAACACCAACCCATAGGCCGCTGCCACACCGATGGCCGGCGCACCACGTACAGCCAACGTTCTAATGGCATCAAAGAGTGTCACCGTGTCACGCACTTTCAGCTTGTCCACGGACCCAGGCAAAAGCCGTTGATCAATCAATTCCAGATAGCCGTAAGCGTTTCCAATCCATTGAAGTGCGGGTGTGACCATGTCAAAATTCCCATCTCAAATCTCGCCTCTGACAGCGAAGCGGTCTTACTTCTTTTTGTCTAGGTTTGTATCAGTTTGGGTTTCAAATATTGGGCCGTATAGCTCCGTTCACATGCCACAATCTTCTCAGGGGGGCCAACCACCACCACCTCACCACCTTCATCTCCCCCTTCGGGGCCCAGATCAATAATATAATCCGCCACCTTGATCACATCAAGATTGTGCTCGATCACAATGATCGTGTTGCCCATATCGGTAAGACGCTGAAGCACGGCCAGCAGATTGTGAATGTCGGCAAAGTGCAGGCCTGTGGTGGGTTCATCCAAAAGATAGAGCGTGTGCCCTGTGGCCTTCTTGGCCAATTCTGACGACAGCTTGACTCGCTGCGCTTCGCCACCGGATAGGGTCGTGGACGCCTGGCCCAACTGCACATACCCCAGGCCCACATCACACAACGTCTGCAGGATACGAACAATCGCAGGAAAACTCGCAAAAAACACCACGGCCTCTTCAATACGCATATCCAACACATCGGCAATGTTTTTGCCTTTGTATGAAATCTGCAGGGTCTCCGGATTATATCGTGCCCCCTTGCACTGCTGGCACGTGACGTACACATCCGGGAGAAAATGCATCTCAATCTTTTTTGTGCCCTGCCCCCGGCAATACTCGCATCGCCCGCCCTTGACATTAAAGCTGAATCGCCCCGCCTTGTACCCGCGTATTTTGGCTTCACGCGTTAAGGCAAAAAGTTTGCGAATCTCGTCAAAGGCCCCTGTATAGGTCGCGGGATTGCTGCGGGGTGTCTTGCCAATGGGCGATTGATCAATTTCAATGATCTTGTCGATCAAAGAGGAACCCAACACCGTCTTGTGCAATCCCGGTTTTTCACGAGACTGGTACAAACGACGTTTCAAGGCTTTGAGCATGATTTGATTCACCAGGGTACTCTTGCCCGAACCGGAGACGCCAGTGACGCAAGTGAATGTGCCAAGCGGGAACTTCACACTGATATCCTTCAGATTGTTCTGCTTGGCCCCCTTGACTTCAATACATTTTCGCAGGCTGTATTTGCGACGCTTGCTGGGCAGAGCAATCTCACGTTTGCCCGAAAGGTACTGACCTGTCACCGATTCTTTGCACGCCAAAATATCAGCCAATGTACCCTGAGCCACCAGTTGACCGCCATTGCGTCCAGCACCAGGCCCGATATCCACAATGTGGTCCGCCTGCCTGATCATGTCTTCGTCATGTTCCACGACCAACACACTATTGCCAATGTTGCTCAGTTGCTTGAGAATTCCCAGAAGACGATCATTGTCACGATTGTGAAGACCAATGGTGGGCTCATCCAACACATAACACACACCCACCAAGCCACTGCCCACCTGGGTGGCCAGTCGGATTCGTTGAGCTTCACCGCCGGATAATGTGCCACTGATCCGGTTGAGTGTCAGATAACCCAGCCCCACATCCATCATAAAACTCAGCCGTGCCTTGATCTCCTTGACAATCTGACAGGCAATGAGGGTCTTTTCCTTGTCCAGACTGAGGTTTTCAAAAAACGTCTGGGCCTGCTGAATGCTCATACAGGTTACGTCATTGATGTTCTTATCCACCACAGTCACAGCCATGGCCTCTTTACGCAACCGAGCCCCCTCGCATTTTTGGCATGGCTGCTCAGACAGATACGTGTGCAACTTGGCCTTGACATATTCGCTGGTGGTTGTTTGCCAGCGACGTGTCAGGTTGGGAATGACACCCTCAAAGGCCACACCGTGTTTTTTCTTGTCCATTGCATCTGAGCCGTACATAAGCACGCGCTGGGCCTCTTTGGGGATCTCAGAATAGGGCACAGCCTTGCTGATGGTTAAGTCACGACAAAAACGCTTGACCAACCGATTGTACAGGATGTTCATGCGTTTGCCGCCTTTGCGCCACGCTGTGATGGCCCCATTTTCAAGAGACACCGTCTTGTCCGGCACAATTAAATCCGGGTCAAATTCAAGAATCGTACCCAGGCCATCACAACTGCGGCACGCCCCATGCGGACTGTTAAAACTGAACAATCTGGGCGACAATTCCTCCAAACTTGCTTCAGGATGGTCGGGACAGGCAAATTTTTCGCTGTACACCACCTCTTCCCACTCACCCTTTTTGCCCTCAGGCTCCTGAAATAGAACAAGAAGATTGCCGTCCGACAACTTCAAGGCGGTTTCCACAGAATCAGCCAAACGAACCCGCACTCCGGATTTCATAATGAGACGATCCACCACGGCCGCAATGTCGTGTGCCTGGTTCTTATTCAGCTCGGGAAGATTTCTAACGTCGTACACCGCTCCATCCACGCGTACGCGAACAAATCCTTCCCTTTGGACATTGGCAAAGATCTCCTTGTGCGCCCCTTTTTTGCCTCGGACCAAGGGGGCGCACACCTGCACCTTGGTCCCCTCCGGACGCTCCGTCACGGACTCGACAATCTGGGAAGAATGCTGACTGGTGATCTCCTGGCCGCACACCCAGCAGTGAGGTTGCCCTGCTCGGGCAAAGAGTAAACGTAAATAATCGTAGATTTCAGTGGTGGTAGCCACGGTGGAGCGAGGATTACTGCTGCCGCTTCGCTGCTCAATGGCAATGGTGGGTGGCAGGCCCGAAATCTCAGACACGGCAGGTTTCTGCATCTGCTCCAAGAATTGCCTGGCGTAGGCACTCAAGGACTCCATATACTTGCGCCGCCCTTCTGCGTAGATCGTATCAAAGGCCAAAGAACTCTTGCCTGATCCGCTGATCCCGGTGATCACCACCATCTGATCCCTGGGGATACGCAGACTAATATGCTTTAGATTATGTTCAGCAGCCCCGCTGATCTTAATCGTTTTATCTGATTGTATCGCCATTACAACCTCCCGGCATGTAACCCTGCTCTCAGGGCAATCAACACAAACCCTCCATTCTAACAAACATAAACCAAGAGGCAACAGAGATTTACCCAGTTTTTTTTGCCCCGGCGTCCTTGAGCGTTGGGCTGTGCAAACTTGACCTGTCTCGCGTTTTATTGTATTATGGATTTTTGATCATGAATGAGTCAATAAAACAGTGGGCTAAAGGACCTGAACATGGCGTGGTATAAAATATTGATGGGCATTTTTGTGCCACTTCTGGCAATTGGATGGGGTGCTTACTGGTGGAATGAACGCAAGCTCGACAAAGAAGAAGAGAACATGACCGAAGAAGAGAAATCCACAGACACACTGAAACAGTCGCGTAGTGATGTCTCCGATTGGGCTCAACAGATGGCTGATTTCAAAAAACCAGAACGTAAGCCCCCTTCTTATAACGATTAATTCACAAGTTTCCCAAATTACATCATTGACATTCCGAGTCGTTTTCTGTTAAATATCAAACCTTGTTTTATGTATAGGGTCGGTGCCCGAGTGGCTAAAGGGGATGGGCTGTAAACCCATTAGCGTAAGCTTACGCTGGTTCGAATCCAGCCCGGCCCATATTTAAAACATTACTAGAGCAGTACTTAAAGGTATCCTCAGTAAAATCAGCAGTTTGTGTTACATCCAAGAAATCGCTCTCCTGAACGTTATCCCCTGTTACGGCCTGGTACTGTGCCGGATTCTGTGCCGCTTTTTTGAAGTGCTCATCTGTCACCTGGTTATAATGTTCCATGGCCACAGCCTTGGAGTTTCCTATCCGTGCACACACCACATGGTCAGGCCAGGTATCTAATAATTCTGTTTCGCGTGTGAATCTCAGATTCTGCCAAGGTTTGGGCCAGAGGATCAGGCCAGCCCGCTTGATAATTCGATTAAACTGGGTTCTCAGATTGGCAGTCGCATCCCTGTATTTTGTAATGACAAACTGATCCCCCTCCTGTGCCGCTTCAAAGCCCTCCATATAAAATGGCTCTCAGTTCGGGAAAAAGGGGCACCATACGGGTCCTGCCATTCGCGTGATGCTCTGTCTTGGGTGAATGCACCAGCATCTGCCCCTTGGCCCAGTCAATATCCTGCCACTTCACAAGCAGTGTCTCGGAGGGAGACCGGAAGCCCCCCGTAGTATAGAGATGCACACAAGATACGCCGAGGATGCAGACTGGCGGGCACTGGATAGAAACGTGAGGACACTTCGCCACAACATGAACAGCCATGAGCTTGAACCCGATAGCCCAGACCTCATTCAGGCTGCCAAAGACGTGGAGTTTGCAGAGGAATTGCTTCAACTGCGTGAATCGCAACTGGATCGCCTGTGACGTACTCAGCGGACAATGGTGTCCGGGCCCGCCACAGCCCACGAATCTGAACGAGAAACAACCTTAGACGCCTTGGAATATGAAATCAATCGCAATAGGCGAAAAGAACAACTCCTATTGTCGGAATTGAAACAGAAGAGTGAAGAGTTTTCCGACATATTCGGCAGGACTCAGACCCTTGAAAAAGAGCTTAGTAGATTAGCTGAGAATCGTCAATTGTATAGACTTTCAAAGGGGCTGTGGTTTCGACTCGCAGCCCTTTTTTGTGTTACAAAGACTAGTTATTTAGTAGGGTTTTGGTTTAAGGAAAATGTTTGTCACCCCATACCCCTCTCCAGATGGGGCCCAAGTCAATCGTCGTCGCCCCTTATTGTTCTTCAATTTGTTCCTAAATGCAGGGCAGGTTTCATTATTCTTGCCACATGAACGGCATTTATCTCTTTTCAGGACACAGGTTATGAACCTTTATACGTATATCTACTTGATTTCAAGATAGGCATGACAAGTCTCTTGAAATACGTTATATTCATTCAAGTATTCGGCATTTATGGAGCAAATCGGGTAATGAAAGCTTCCCGCAAAGCAACGGCATCATTTTTGGTTGGGCTTTTCTTATGTGTGAGTGTTCGCGCCGACATTCTGCTTGAGTCAATGGTTCACTTCGAGGCTCCGACCGTGGTTTATGCGTACACCCACCTTGCCGATATCCGTACGGATCCATTGCTTGAGTCAACAGTTAACGTCGCAGATCAACCGGTGTGTACATACAGTGAACCCGAGGCACTTCACAGCAATCCTGTCAATTTTTACGGCTACACGAGCATCCCTGATTTAATGCCAGAGCACATACCATTCTTGATGGATGCCGAAATGGATGGCACCCGGCCTTCTCGTGGGCACTCTGTTCACGTTTTAGCGGAGGGTCAGAGCAGCCTCAGTTTATGCGTGTCTGCCCTGTTGAGTTTGGGATTATGCACCTCTATGCGCAGCGCCAAGAAGCTGTCATTGGGCTTTCCCCCGCAATGGTATCACACTGGCGGTCCCTTTCAGATTGGCCACAGCATGGAGGTTGATCTCGATTCTGTCTGCCCGGTCCCGGCGTGCTGTTTTGTCCAGCCGGTCACAGATGCCGCAGATATCGCACTTCAACGCCATTTTGGGACGGTCGTGTCCTTCTGGCGAACTTCGCAATTCACACCCGACGTTATTGCATCCCGCGGACCTCCGCCCCTCACCTGAGAACAACCCGTTTTGTGTGAACTCGCACGCTACGGCAGTATCAAATCGACTTTCGTATTGATTGTAGTAGGAAAAGAAATATATTCCTCGGTTTGGTCTTGCGTGCGAAAATAATCCGAATATTACGGATTTTACAATGTACTCAGGTATTAGATTTTCAAGGAGTTTTAGTAACTTCTCAATAAACGGATATAAGTCGAAGAGTTTAATCGCGAATTGGCACGGAGAGGGAGATAGAAATCCAACGGAATTAACAGGGTGACAACTGCGTATCAAATCGCCAGGTATTCAAGATGGTCGCGCTCGAGCGCGAATGAGG
>Ga0307990_1004168_pt1 | contig 10705 bp, 9 predicted proteins | sample EllFjometagen129_FD_203168 | JGI IMG/M metagenome (GOLD analysis project Ga0307990, IMG submission 203168) | Marine microbial communities from Ellis Fjord, Antarctic Ocean - #129 | ecosystem: Environmental > Aquatic > Marine > Unclassified | place: Southern Ocean | collected 2014-10-08
CGGCCAGGTGACCCTTGATACGATAGCCTTGAAACATGGCGCGAGGAAGGTTCGAAGACTGTATAACGACAAAGTAATCGTGGGGTTTGCGGGCGCAACGGCAGACGCCTTCACCCTCTTTGACCGCTTTGACCAGAAGTTGGAACAGTATGGCGGCAATCTTTTGAGGGCGGCGGTTGAACTGACCAAGGACTGGAGAACAGACCGGGTCTTGCGACATCTCGAGGCCCTGATGATAGCGGTCAGTGACGTGGATTTTCTGATCATATCGGGGAACGGAGATGTCATAGAATCGGACGATGAGGTCCTGGCAATCGGTTCCGGCGGTCCGTATGCCCAGGCAGCGGCACGGGCTCTTATACGGCATTCGAAACTGGGTGCGAGAGAGATTGTCGAAGAGGCGATGCGCATCGCCGCCGATATCTGTATCTTCACGAACAACAATGTCCGGATCGAAGAGCTGGATGTTGCCGAGGCGGCCACGGACCAGAAGAAAGAAAATAAAAAGTCAAAAAAAAGCACGAGAGCGGAGAAGTAGTCTCTTAATTGTAAAGTTCTTGCATGCCTGTGCGTCGCACGCAGACAGGAAAAAATGGCAAAAGAATTAAAAGCAATCCCGACGGATTCCGTCGGGATAAGAATATATCTTGTTTGCTTCCGGCTTGTCCGGGTTAGGTAGGAGATCATATGTCATCAACGAATTTAACACCACGAGAGACGGTTTCTCAGTTGGACAAGTATATTATCGGCCAGCATGACGCCAAAAGGGCGGTTGCCGTGGCACTTCGAAACAGGTGGAGACGCCAGAATGTTTCGGAAGAACTGAGAGAAGAGATAGCGCCCAAAAATATCATCATGATAGGTCCCACCGGAGTGGGAAAGACGGAGATTGCGCGCCGGCTTGCCAAGCTTGATAACTCTCCCTTCCTGAAGATAGAGGCCTCAAAATTTACCGAGGTGGGGTATGTCGGCAGGGATGTCGAATCAATGATCAGAGATCTGATTGAGCTGGCAATAAACATGACCAAATCGGAGGAGCAGGAGAATGTAAAGGTCAGGGCAATGGAGATTGCCGAGGAGAGGATCCTCGATATCCTCCTCCCCCTCAAACGCAGGGAAAATGATTTGGCTGAGCCAGCGGAGGACAATCCCCTTGCCACGCCCGAGGGTAATGTGGAGGTTCAGGAGGATGGCAATCGCAATGAAACACGGGAGAAGCTGCGTCGTCTCTTCCGCGACGGGAAACTGGACGAGAGGATCGTGGAGATTGAGGTGACGGACAGTCCCTCCGGTCCCATGATCGAGATATTTTCCACCTCAGGTGTTGAGGATATGGGGATGAATATCAAGGAGATGTTCGGAAATATCTTTCCGCAGAAGAAGAAACAGAGGAAGATCAGGATTGCTGATGCGGTCAATATGCTGGCCGATGAAGAGGCACAGAGACTGGTCGATATGGAGAAGGTGACCAGGACGGCGTTGGAGAAGGTGGAACAATCGGGGATCATATTTCTTGACGAGATAGACAAGATCGTGGGGGGTGATTCCTCCCATGGTCCTGACGTGTCCAGGGAGGGTGTTCAGAGAGATCTCCTCCCGATCGTAGAGGGATCCACGGTGAATACCAAATACGGTATGGTCAAGACGGACCACATACTCTTTATCGCCGCCGGCGCGTTCAGCATCTCCAAACCGTCGGATCTTATCCCCGAACTGCAGGGGAGGTTCCCCATACGCGTGGAACTCGACCCGCTCGAGAAGGGAGATTTTATACGGATTCTGACGGAACCCCACAATGCCCTGCTGAAACAGTACACGGAGATGATGGCCACGGAGGATATACGGCTTGTCTTTCAGGATGATGCCGTAGCCCAGATCGCGGAGGTCGCGGCGGTTGTAAATGAAAGGATGGAGAACATAGGGGCCAGGAGACTCTACACGGTTATGGAAATACTCCTGGAGGAGGTATCGTTCGACGCCCCCGACATCGCGGTTGCGGAAAAAGAGGTCAACATCGATGCCGATTATGTGAGGGATAAACTGGACGGCATCATTGAGGACGAGGATCTCAGCAGGTATGTTCTGTAGGGGGGAGTTTACTGTTCGGTGGGTTACGGTATTTATAGCCTAAATCCAATCAGTTACGCAGGAGATTGTAAGGTATGCATTCTGACAATCTGAAGAAACCCATGGAAAAGGCGGATATCCTTCTTGAGGTTCTCCCTTACATACGTAGGTTTTACGGAAAGACCATCGTTATCAAGTATGGCGGACATGCCATGGCGGACGAGAACCTGAAAGAGATGTTTGCCATGAACATCGTTATGATGAAATACATCGGGATCAACCCGGTTATCGTACATGGCGGCGGGCCCCAGATCAGTACCCTTCTTAAGAGACTGGGGAAGGACTCTAAGTTTATCAAGGGAATGCGGGTCACGGATGAAGAGACCATGGATATTGTCGAGATGGTCCTCACCGGCAAGATCAACAAACAGATCGTCGGGTTGATCAACAGGCACGGCGGGAGGGCCGTCGGACTGAGCGGGAAGGATGGGAACATCATAGAGGCGGAAAAATATCTCCTGAGCGACGAAAAGGCCAAGGATATCCCGCCGGAGATAATAGACATAGGAATGGTGGGCAAGGTCAGGAAGGTCAACTCCGGGCTCATTACATCGCTGATAAAGGATGGGTTTACCCCCGTTATAGCACCCACCGGTGCCGGAGACAGGGGTGAGACGTATAACATCAATGCGGATATAGTCGCAGGAGAGATAGCGTCCGCCCTCGGGGCTGAGAAGCTGGTCCTCCTGACCGACGTGGAGGGGATCCTCGATAAAAAAGGGCGTCTGATACACTCCATCAACGCCGAACAGACCGGTGAAATGATCGAAGACGGCACGATAGAGGGGGGGATGTATCCCAAGGTAAAGTGTTGCCTCAAGGCCCTGAGGAGTGGTGTCGGAAAGACCCACATAATTGATGGACGTCTGGATCATGCCGTTCTTCTGGAGATATTTACGGACAGGGGTATCGGTACGGAAGTGGTGGGGGACTAGTAAGGAGTAAGGAGTAAGGAGTAAGGAGTAAGGAGTAAGGAGTAAGGAGTAAGGAGTAAGGAGTAAAGGAAGTGACTGGAAACTGGAAATCCGTAACTCGAAGGATAGAGCCACTATGACAACGAACGATCTTATCGCCAACTCGAGCAAATATATCATGGGCACTTATGCGCGTCTGCCGATTGTCCTGGTGCGGGGCGAAGGGGTACGAGTGTGGGATGCGGATGGAAAGGAATACCTGGACTTTCTGGCGGGTGTCGCCGTGTGCGTCCTCGGCCATTCCAATCCCCAGGTCTCTGCTGCGATCTGCGCACAGGCCGAAACCCTGATGCATGTGTCCAACATATACCATATTGAACCCCAGATCCGCCTTGCGGAACTTCTGGTGGATCACTCCTTTGCGGATAAGGTGTTTTTCTGCAACAGCGGGGCTGAGGCGAACGAGGCGGCTATCAAACTGGCGCGCAAGTATGCCCACGAACATATGGATGGCCGATATCGCATCATAAGCATCCAGAATTCCTTCCATGGCCGGACGCTTGCCACCCTCGCGGCAACGGGACAGGAACGGCTTCAGAAGGGTTTTGCTCCCCTGCCGTCCGGGTTTGAATATGTCCCCTTCGATGATCTCTCTTCACTTGAACGGGCCGTTACGGAAGATGTCTGTGCGATTATGCTGGAGGCCATACAGGGTGAAGGTGGCGTGAATATCCCGGGGGCGGGGTACCTGGAAGGGGTGAAGCGGATATGTGACGAAAAAGGGGTCCTGCTGATCCTGGATGAGATCCAGACGGGGATGGGGCGCACGGGTGATCTGTTTGCGTATGAAAAGAGCGGTGTGGCGCCAGATATCATGACGCTGGCCAAGGCCCTGGGTAATGGCTTCCCCGTAGGAGCCATGCTGGCCACAGACCGGGTGGCGGTGTCCTTTACGCCGGGGAGTCATGGGTCCACCTTCGGGGGGAATCCGCTCGCCATGGCGGCGGGGCTTGCGGTTATGGATTCCCTGCTGAACAAAGGTCTGTTGGATCACTGCAGAGAGACGGGGGCATATTTTCGCGAGAAACTTGAGGGGTTGAAGGAGGAGCATGCCGTTATCAAAGAGGTCAGAGGGCGGGGCCTCATGATCGGCGTGGAGCTTTCCATAGAAGGGGCGGATATCGTCAAGGGTTGCATGGAGCGCGGACTGCTCCTGAACTGTACCAGCGACACCGTCCTGCGTTTTGTTCCACCCCTGATTATTACAAAGGGGGACGTGGACTGCGCGGTTGCTGTCCTCGACGGGGTGATGCGAGACCTATGAAGAAAGACCTGTTGACAATCTATGATCTCGATGCCGATGATTGCTGTGAGATATTCAAAAGAGCAGAGAGGCTAAAAAACTCACTGTACAAAGGTGTAGCGCACGAATCCCTGCGGGGGAAGACCCTGGGCATGCTGTTTGACAAATCATCCACACGGACCCGCCTCTCCTTTGAAGCGGGAATCCATCAACTGGGCGGGGCGGGTATATTCCTGAGTCGGCGTGATATTCAGCTGGGAAGGGGCGAACCGGTATCCGACACGGCGCGGATCATGTCCCGGTACATCGACGGTATCATGATACGGACATTTGAGCAGGAGCTGGTCGAAGAATTTGCGCGCTATGCCACTATACCGGTTATCAACGGATTGACGGATCTGCTGCACCCCTGTCAGGTCCTGAGTGATCTCTTCACCATCATAGAAAAGAAGGGTGGATACGAAGGATTGAAGATAGCCTATGTGGGGGACGGAAACAACATGACGAACTCCTGGATCAGTGCTGCAACCCGTCTCCCGTTTCATCTGGCTATCGCGTGCCCCGAGGGGTATGATCCCGACGAAACTATCCTGGAGAGAGGAATCCGGGAGTCGAAGGAGGGGATAGAGGTCCTACGTGTCCCCGCCGATGCGGTTAGGGGCGCCGACGTGATATATACGGACGTATGGGCCAGCATGGGACAGGAGGATGAGCAGGAAGAGAGGGCTGTGATATTCAGCGGTTACCAGGTGGATGAGAAACTGCTTGGATGTGCGAAGAGGGACACAATCGTTATGCACTGTCTCCCCGCGCACCGCGGAGAAGAGATAACGGCTGGTGTGATAGACGGGCCGCACTCAGTGATTCTTGATCAGGCGGAGAACCGCCTGCATGTACAGAAGGCAATTATGGAAATTTTAATGTCTGGAGGAAGAGAGAAGTGAGCAGAGAAATAAAAAAAGTGGTCCTGGCATATTCCGGCGGTCTTGATTCGTCCGTGATTGTCAGGTGGTTGATTGAGACGTACGGGTGTGAGGTTATTACCCTCACCGGTGATGTGGGACAGAAGCAGGAACTTGATGGTCTGAAGGAAAAGGCGGTTGCTACGGGGGCGGTCAAGGCATATGTGGAAGATCTGCAAGAGGAATTCGTACGGGATTTTGTCTTCCCCGCTCTGAGGGCCAATGCGATATATGAAGGGAGATATCTCCTGGGTACCTCTCTGGCACGGCCGATCGTGGCCAAGAGACAGATTGAAATCGCACAACAGGAGGGCGCGGATGCCGTCTGTCACGGGGCTACCGGGAAGGGGAACGACCAGGTGAGATTCGAGATGGCCTACATGGCACTTGATCCCGCTATCACGATCATATCTGCCTGGAAGGATGAAAACTGGACCTTAACTTCAAGAGAGGCCATGATAGATTATGCCGAAAAATACAACATCCCCATAAAGATGTCGAAGAAGAATCCCTATAGCGAGGACAGAAATCTCCTGCATATCTCTCATGAAGGAGGGATCCTTGAAGACCTGTGGGAGGAGCCGCCTGAGGATATGTTCGTGATGAGCGTGTCCCCTGAGAACGCGCCGGACCGGGCTACCTATGTGGAAGTCTCCTTTGAGCACGGAAACCCCGTGGCGATCGATGGGCAGGCGATGGGCCCCGCTCAGCTCCTCGATCAGATGAACACCCTCGCGGGGGAGAACGGTGTCGGCAGGGTGGATATGGTCGAGAACCGTTTCGTCGGTATGAAATCGAGAGGGATCTATGAGACACCGGGCGGCACGGCCCTCTGGGCGGCCCACAGGGCCATGGAAACAATTACGATGGACAGGGAGGCGATGCTCATACGTGATTCCATCATGCCCAAGTATGCGCAGATCATATACAACGGTTTCTGGTATTCCCCCGAGAGAGAGATGATACAGACGATGATCGATGAGGCGCAGAGAGATGTTACCGGGACCGTTCGTCTGAAACTGTATAAAGGGAATTGTAACCCTGTGGGTGTGAAGGCCCCCTCATCACTCTACAGTGAAAAACTGGCCACCTTTGAGGAAGATGACGTGTATGATCAGAAGGATGCCACGGGATTTATCCGGCTCAATGCGCTCAGATTGAAGATGCAGGCGCTGTTGAAAAAATAACCGGCGGTATGGCGGAGCTTACCTATGCCTGGACAGAAAAAGCCGTGGGGAGGACGATTCTCGGAACCCACCGACAGCCGGGTGGAGGAATTTACCTCCTCCCTCCATTTTGATAGAAGGCTCTATCCGTATGATATTGAGGGGAGTATTGCGCATTGCCGTATGCTCGCCGCGCAGGGGATAATCTCTTCGGAAGAGGCCGAGGCGATTATATCCGGTCTGCAGGATGTACTGAAGGATATAGAGGCGGGGACCTTCCCCTTTTCTTCCGATCTGGAAGATATCCACATGGCAATAGAGTCGTCTCTGATAGGACGTATTGGTCAGGTGGGGGGGAAACTTCACACGGCACGGAGCAGAAACGACCAGATATCCCTCGATATGAGGTTGTACCTCCGCGATGAGGTGAACACCGTCCTTGATCTAGTAGCGGGTCTCCAGGCCGTCCTCGTTCGCGTGGCGGGGCGGGAGATCGATACCATACTCCCCGGTTACACACATCTTCAGAAGGCCCAGCCGGTCCTCTTGGCCCATTACCTCCTTGCCTACTGGGAGATGCTGGACAGAGATGCCGGGCGGCTTAGAGAGTGCCGTGAGCGGATCAATGTTATGCCCCTGGGATCGGCGGCCCTGGCGGGTACAGGATTCCCCATAGACCGGGAATTGGTGGCCGAGTTGCTTGATTTTCCGAAGATCTCAAAAAACAGCATGGACGCGGTCTCGGACCGGGACTTCGTCGCGGAATTCATCTTTGATGCGTCCCTCCTGATGATGCACATGAGTCGCTTTTGCGAGGACCTGATCCTCTGGTCCGGCGAGGAGTTCGGGTTTGTTGCCCTGTCCGATGCCTTTACCACCGGCAGCAGCATCATGCCCCAGAAAAAGAATCCCGATGTGGCCGAATTGATCCGGGGTAAGACCGGGCGTGTCTACGGGGACCTGACGGCGATACTGACCGTTATGAAGGGGCTCCCCATGACCTATGACCGTGATCTCCAGGAAGACAAGGAACCGCTCTTTGACGCGGTTGACACGGTCACGGCTTCCCTTGCCGTCCTTGCGGATATGACGGGAACGCTGACCTTCAATCGGGTCGCGATGCTGGAGGCTGCCGCGGGGGGGTTTTCCACGGCGACGGATGTCGCGGACTATCTGGTGCTGAAGGGGATTCCCTTCAGGGAGGCGCATGGTATCGTGGGGCGTCTCGTGGGGTACTGCATTGAGAAACAAAAGGACATGAGTGCCCTTTCTATAGAGGAAACCCGCCTGTTCTGGAAGGATGCCGATGAGGATATCTATGCCTGCATGGACGTGGCCGGTTCGATCGGAGCGCGCAACATCATCGGCGGAACGGCCAGGGAGGCTGTGCTCAAAAGGATAGGAGAAATAGAGTCTGTGGGGATTGATTAAACCTGATTGAGAGGAGTGTGCGTATGATAAAGGGGAACAAGGTATCGATATTTTTTGTAATCGCGGTATTCTCTCTGGCACTGCTGTCCGCCGGCTGTGGAAAAAAAGCGGATCCGCGATATCCTCATGACAGCTATCCCGAAAAGGTCTCAGACCTTACTGTGTCTATTGATGAAGGGAGAGCTGCCCTGGAATGGGGGATCCCCGGCCAGTGGGACCGTGCGGGATCTGTCCGAATCTTCAGAAGCGCGTTGAAGGTGGACGGCAGTGATTGCCCTGGCTGTCCCCGTATATATGCCGTCGTCGAATATCTTCCGCTTCGTGATGCACGATCGAAGGAGAAGGGAAAATTCAGGTATGTGGATAGAAACATCAGAAGGGGCTTTTCCTACTCTTACCGGCTGGTGATATGCTCCTCCTCCGGTATGTGCGGAGAGGAATCCAAGACTGTGGAGATAGTTGTTCCCTGAGGTCGGAACGGGTGCATCATGCATTATTTTAACTATGTAGACAATCAGCTGTGGTGTGAAGAGGTGCCGGTTCGCGCGGTGGCGCATGCCGTGGGGACCCCCTTCTATCTTTACAGCTACAGGACGCTTAAGAGACATTTTGATGTCTTTGATTCGGCATTTAGAGATATACAGCATATCGTCTGCTTTTCCGCGAAAGCCAACTCCAATGGGGCCATTCTCAGGATATTCATCAATGAGGGAAGCGGAATCGACATTGTTTCCGGGGGAGAGCTTTACCGGGCCCTCGAGGCGGGGGCCGATCCGCGCAAGATAGTCTATTCCGGGGTCGGAAAGAGGGAGGAAGAGATCCGGTACGCACTGGAGAGCGATATTCTCATGTTCAATGTGGAATCCTCACAGGAGCTTGAGGTGATCAATGAATGTGCCGGAAGGATGGGCAGCGTTGCACGTATATCCCTGCGTGTGAACCCCGACGTGGATCCCATGACACATCCCCATATATCGACCGGGATGAAAGAGAATAAATTCGGAATCGATATCAAACGGTCCCTGGTAGAGTACCGGTATGCAAAAAAGCTGAATCATATAGAGGCTGTAGGAGTTGATTGTCACATCGGATCACAGATCACGCAGATTGCCCCCTTTATCGACGCGCTGGATTGTCTGAAGGAGCTGATCGCGTCCCTCAGGAATGAGGGGATCGATATCAGGTATCTCGATCTGGGAGGAGGCCTGGGGATTACCTATGATCAGGAGACGCCGCCTCATCCGGTGGATTACGCGAAGGCCATTATGGACAGGGCACGGGATATCGATTGCACATTCATACTTGAGCCGGGGAGGGTGATCGTGGGGAATGCGGGGATCCTGGTCACGGAGGTTCTGTACACGAAGACCAATGCTGACAAGAGGTTTGTCATCGTCGATGCGGGGATGAATGATCTGCTGAGGCCCAGTCTGTACGATTCGTATCACAAGATCCAGTCTGTTGAACTTAAGGAGAGAGAAGATATCCTCTCCGATGTAGTCGGCCCTATCTGTGAATCGGGGGACTATCTTGCCCGCGGCAGGGCCATCCCCGAGCTGGAACGAGGTGAGCTCCTGGCTGTCATGAGTGCCGGAGCATACAGTTTTTCCATGTCTTCAAACTATAATTCACGGCCGAGGATCCCGGAGGTCCTTGTCAGGGATGAGACCTTTTCCGTGATACGATCCAGAGAGACGCGCGCGGACCTGGTAAGGGGCGAGAGCGTTCCGGATTTTCTGCGATAAGGAAGAATGTTCGGTGAAAAGAAAAGAGAGAATTTTCAACAGGAGGAGATATTATGTTTAGAGGGGCGATAGTCGCGATCGTCACACCGTTCAAGGATGGAATGGTGGATGAAGAGGCGCTCAGAGAACTGATTGAGTTCCAGATAAAGGCAGGAACCGACGGGATAGTCCCCTGCGGAACGACGGGAGAGAGCGCAACGCTGTCTCATGAAGAGCACGACAGGGTCGTCGAGATTACCGTGGATGCCGTCAACAAGAGGGTCCCCGTCATTGCAGGGACCGGTTCCAACAGCACGAAGGAGGCCATACGGCTTACCGAACATGCGTACAAGGTGGGAGTGGACGGGACACTGCTGGTTACCCCGTACTACAACAAACCGACGCAGGAAGGGCTGTATCAGCATTACAAGGCGGTGGCCGAGGCCGTTCCGGTTCCGATTGTCCCCTACAATGTGCCCAGCAGGACGGGGGGCAACCTCCTGCCGGAGACCGCCGCGAGACTATCTAAGATCAGCAATATCGTGGGCATAAAGGAAGCCACGGGAGACCTGAGACAGATAAGCAAGGTCGTGGAACTGTGCGGTGACGATTTTGCCGTCTTGTCCGGTGATGATTTTACCGTCCTGCCGATCCTTGCGGTGGGGGGCAAGGGGGTTATCTCTGTTGTATCCAATGTTATCCCGGGAGATATGGCGGCCATGATCGATGCCTTTGAAGCGGGCGACCTGGGAAAGGCCCGTGAGCTTCACTTCCGAATGAGTCCGATAATGGAGGGGTGTTTTCTGGAGGTTAATCCCATCCCCGTAAAGGCCGCCCTGGCAATGATGGGAAAGATAGAGTACGAGCTGAGACTTCCCCTGTGCAAGATATCGGATCCAAATTATCAGAAATTAAAGAAGATCATGACCGATTACGGTCTGATCTGGTAATGGTGAATACAGTGACAAAGGTAATAGTTGCCGGAGCTGCCGGAAGGATGGGCAGACGAATCATCACCCTTATCCACGGCGACGAGAGGATGGAGCTTGTGGGAGCGGTGGAGCAGGAGAGCCATCCT